>OGGJ01002431.1_pt1 | contig 13103 bp, 12 predicted proteins | sample 1571071 | NCBI WGS metagenome assembly OGGJ01 (sample SAMEA2581954, study PRJEB24529) | metagenome | biome: Human gut stool | place: China | collected 2011
ATTAAACCGGGAATGCTGCCACTCCCAAGATTCTGTTTTTCTGTCTCTTTTTCCATAAAAATCTCCTCTTGTACTGTCAAATAAAACTTCCGCCTTATCTCTTTTGTGCAAAATCTGCCATCAGACACACGCAGAATAAGGCTGACACACTTTTCACAGTGTAACAGCCTTATTCTAGCACACTCTATGTTCGAATACAAATGGCAGACTTCAATCAGCCAAGTATTTTTTTCAGATCTTCCTCCGGAGTGCTGATCGGAGAAATCTGATAATTTTCTACCAGATAATTCAAAATATTCGGTGAAAGAAACGCCGGCAGAGTTGGTCCAAGATAAATATTTTTAATACCAAGGTGTAACAACGTCAGTAAAATGCAGACTGCTTTCTGCTCATACCAGGACAATACCATGGAAAGTGGAAGTTCGTTCACGTTGCAGTCAAACGCTTCTGCGAGCGCAATTGCAACCTTGATTGCACTATAAGCATCGTTACACTGTCCCATATCCATAATTCTTGGAAGTCCGCCGATGGTTCCAAGATCAAGGTCATTAAAACGGTATTTTCCACAGGCAAGCGTGAGAATGACAGAATCCTTTGGTGTCTGTTTTACAAATTCCGTATAGTAGTTTCTTCCAACTCTTGCTCCATCACAGCCACCCACTAAGAAAAAGTGGCTGATTGCTCCGGATTTCACAGCATCGATCACCTGATCTGCAACTCCTAACACGGTTCCATGTCCAAAACCGGTCATGACCGTCTTACCGCCATTGATCCCTGTCATCTCACGGTCAGCTTCATAGCCGCCAAGTTCTAATGCTTTCTCAATGACCGGGGTAAAGTCTTTTTCTTCCCCTATGTGAACCATCTCAGGATAAGAAACCACCTCTGTCGTAAATACACGGTCTGCATAGCTTGGTTTTACCGGCATCAGACAGTTTGTTGTATAAAGGATTGGTGCCGGAAGATGATCAAATTCCTTCTGCTGGTTCTGCCATGCAGTTCCAAAATTTCCTTTTAAATGCGGATATTTCTTCAATTCCGGATAAGCATGTGCCGGGAGCATCTCTCCGTGGGTGTAAATATTGATTCCTTTATCCTTTGTCTGCTCTAATAACAGTTTCAGGTCATAAAGATCATGTCCAGTGATCACAATAAATGGGCCTTTTTCTACGGACAATGGAACTGTGGTTGGTGTCGGTGTCCCAAATGTCTCCGTGTTTGCCTTATCTAAAAGTTCCATACAGATCAGATTTTTCTCTCCCACTTCGAGTACGACCGGAAGCAGAAGATCCATATCCATGTCATAACCGATCACGGATAATGCGCGGTAAAAGAAGCTGTTCACTTCGTCCGAAGTGTAGCCCAACACCATCGCATGGTAAGCGTAAGCTGCCATACCACGGATTCCAAATAAAATCAGTGATTTTAAAGAGCGGATATCCTCATTGTCATTCCACAGATTGTTCATGTCATAATCGTCTGTGTTGCCACATGGATTCTGACAGGCACTGCAATCCGGTACAATTTTATTTTTCTCTGCTTTGACTTTTGCGATCATCTCTTTTAAAGTCTCATCATTGAAATTCACATTCGTGATCGTTGTAAATAAACCTTCGATGATAATACGGTCGGTATTTTCTGTTTTGGGATTATTTCCACAGGATTTTGCAAGACCGATCAATGCTCCGGTCAGTTCATCCTGTAATTTTGCTGTATTTGCAGATTTGCCACACACACCTGCATTTCCTGTACATCCACTGCATCCCGCAGTCTGTTCACACTGAAAACAAAACATTTTCTGTTCCATATTGTGTAATCTCCTTTTTATGAAATGTTGTAATGTAAAACGCTGATATACAGGGGGCTACCCCTGCACACCAGCGCTTGTTACGAGGTATGTACAGATTGTAATAAAAACATCGTTATTTTTCTGTTGTATTTACAACACAATATTCATTTTATGCATTATTTGATTGGTAATATTTTCTTTCTGTCCTCTGTCTCATGCACATAACCGATCAGCTTATCAGATACTCCAACCACACGTTCTGTAGCTGCATTGCACTTGCTGACTGTGCTGTCTAACTCATTCATATGCTCGATCGTGATCTGTGCACTCTCCGCATTCTGAGCTGCAAATTCTTTCAGGGAAACCGTCTCCGTCTCAATGTTATCACTGTGATTCTTTAATTCTTCCACCTCAGAGCTGATGCCTTCGATCGCACTTCCGACCTGACCGATCTCACCGTTCAATATTGTAAAGATCTCCTTTGTCTGATCGATCTTCTCATTCTGGAGGCTGACTGCCTCGGATACCTTCTCAGTGATCTCCACGCTCACATTTGCCTTATCCATAAGGTCTGCTACAAGCTGGTTAATACGCTCCGTAGATTCTCTGGACTGATCTGCCAAAGTACGGATCTGCTCTGCAACAACGGCAAACCCTCTTCCGTGTTCCCCCGCTCTGGCTGCCTCAATACTTGCATTTAATGCAAGCAGGTTGGTCTGATTGGAAATATCTGCAATAATATCGGTAACTGTCTGGATCTGCTGGGCAGAATCATTGGTAAGCTTAGACTGCTCTCTTACATTCTCAATCGCTTCCCCATTCTTCTTACTGATGTCGATCAGTTCTCCCATAATATTTTCAGCAGACTCATTACATTCCTGCATCTTATCTGCACTTGCATTCAAGGCATCGACATTCTCGGAAATCATAGCGATCAGATCGCCGATCGCATCGATCTTCTCTTTCATATCTGCCGTCTGTGCTGCCTGCGTCACAGTGTTATCTGCGATCGTATGCGTTGAATCCTGTGTGATCTTCAAGGAATCTTCCATATCATGAAAGATATTATTAAAATCATCGGATACAGATTTTAATTCTTCTGTTGCTGTTTTGATACCGGAAATCACAGTTGCAAATGAACTGATGGAATCATGTACGGAACGCATCATCAATCCGATGTCGTCCTCACGCTCCATCAGCTTTTTCGCTTTTTCTCCGATCTTCGTCTGCTCCTGTTCATCTTCTGTTTTTCCCTGGGCTATTGTAAGAAACTGGTTCAGCAGTGATTTCACAACCCAGAATACGATCCCAAAAATCACAACACTGACCGCACTTACCAGCACAACTGCAATCAACGTGCTGATGATTCCATTCTTTAACATTTCCAATACAAGCACCTGCCATAAAACAATGACAAGCAACAATGCAAATATCGGTTTTAAGGCTTTCCCCCAGGCCACTTTACTGTTATCCTGCTCCATAATTATCCGAAACCTCCGTGTTCATCAAAGTTATACATATTTTACCATATTTTTCATGCTTATGGTATCCGAATTTACTGATTTTTCATATTTTCTTTGACTATTTCCAAGAAATACTATACAATGCAATCGTTTGAAATACGATGGAAAAGGAGAATCCCAAATGAAAAAAATAGCTTTTTTTGATATAGACGGAACTTTAACTTCCGAAATCGACGGTTCTATACCACAGAGTGCCATCACTGCGATACGAAAAGCCAGAGCAAACGGAAACCTGATGTTTTTAAATACCGGAAGATGTATCCAGAACGTGGAGCCACGCTTTCAGGAAGTCGGCTTTGACGGATTTGTCTGCGGATGCGGCACTGATATTTACTGCGGCGGAAAGAATCTTTTACATGTCACACAGTCCCATGAAATTACAATGGAACTGTTAAAAGCAGCAAGAGACACCAATGTGGACATTGTTTTCGAATCATCCACTGCGGTTGCTTATGATCCGGTCCGTCCGGTCATTCATCCGGATGCCGTGGCACAATATGACGCTTTCGTGAAACGCGGTTATACAATGCCAACGGATCTGGAGTCACCGGATTTTACCTGTGATAAATTTGTTATCTGGTTTCAGGACAAAGAGCAGCTGCAGGCTTTCCGAAAGATCAGCGACGTACATTTCAACTGCATTGACCGGGGCGGCACATTCCGGGAATTTGTCCCTCACGGCTACAGCAAAGCAACCGGAATCCAGTTTGTCCTTGATCATTACAATCTGTCAAAAGAGGATGCCTATGCATTCGGAGACAGCAACAATGATCTTCCGATGCTCTCCTATCTCCCGAACAGTGTTGCGATGGGAAATGCATACCCGGCTTCTCTTTTTGACCGGGTGTCCTTTGTCACAAAAAAAGCGAGCGAAGACGGTATCGCCTTCGCTCTGGAACATTTTTCCTTTCTTTAGGGCTGCATCCTGCAGCTCTTTTCTTATAAATACTTTTTCAGATCATCTGCCGTTGCACGCATCTTATCTACTGCCTGCTGTACCTGCTCTGCAAACTGGAGATTCTGTTCACTCATGCCATGTACCTGTTCTGCACTTGCGGTCACTTCCTCTGTTGCAGCAGACAACTGGGATATATTTTCCACGATCTTATTATTAGACTCAGAAAGTCCATCCACCTGCCGGTTTACTTCCTCGATATGATCGATCAGATCTGTCATATTACGGTTCAATATCTCAAATGTCTCAGATGCTGCAACGATCTTCTGATTCTGGCTCTCAACGGCCTCTACAGATTCTTCCACAGAAGAAACTACTTCATTGGCATTCTCATTCAGCTCATTGACGATTCTCGTGATCTGCTCCGTAGAATTCTTTGTCTGCTCTGCAAGCTGTCTGATCTGTTCTGCCACGACAGCAAATCCGCGGCCTGCCTCACCGGCTCTTGCACTTTCGATTGATGCATTCAGTGCAAGAAGATTCGTCTGGCTGGAAATATTTAAGATCATTCCTGCAATCTCTTCCACTTCTTTTGTTTTGTTCTGAAGCTTTGTCATTGCGGTCGTCACTTCGTGGTTTGTATTCGTGATCAGTTCTGACTGTGTCCTTAATTCTTCCATTACACGGATATTTTCCTGAATACTCTCGTTGGAATTCATTGCAATATCCACCATCTGCTTTGAACTCTCTCCGGTTACACCAATTGCATCCTGAATGGAATTGGTCATTGTACTCTGTTCTTCAATGCTGCCTGCGGTTGTATTGGCAGAAGCTGAAATCTCCTGCATGCTGTTTGTTACAGATTCTGTCACGCCAACCAGCTTTTCGATCAGTTCACCGCTCTTTACAGATTCTGTCTGGATAGATTGTGAAATGCCAAGCACCCCTTCCAGTACCCGTTTTTCCTTCTCATGTTCTTCTGCGATAGAGCCAAGTGCATCATCATTAAACATAATCGTGATATCACCGATTTTTGCGATGATAAAGAGAATTCCAAGCACACCCCAAATACCACAGATGGTATCCACATCTATCACATTAATTCCCTTGACAGACTGTACAACAGTCACAAGGATATATAAAATTCCAAGTCCAATTGAGGTTCTCCTTAATCCCTTTTTATCATAATAAGGAATCTGTAATGCAAGAGAAACAATCAGTATATAGGTAATAAAATGCGCATCTGTCTGCATACCAATCAGCAAATACTCAATTCCCATCTCCATGGTTACCGCCACTTTTAACTTGCTTGTTGCCTTATTCCTGCAATAAACAACCGCGTTCACCACGGTAAATGCAAGTAAAAGAACCGTATTTCCATAGACGGTCACCGTCTTGATGTTATGATTCATCTGTTTCATCCACAGATACAACAAAATCAGTGCCGCCATAAAGATCGTGGCTCCCATATATATTCTATTCATTCTCCGCAATCGTTCCGAAATGTCATTATAACGATATTTATTTTCTTCCATTGTTTTTCGTTAACTCCTCTCTTGTTATCATGTAAGCCTTTTCACAATATAGCATATTATACCTTATTTTTCCAAAAAATTCCATAGTATTTTCTGCATAATATGCATATTTTTTTCAGATACGCCACCTGCTTCAATAAACGATCTTATCGCGTCCGGTCTCTTTTCCCTGATATAACTTCTCATCTGCCCTGCGGATCGCCATTTCCATACCATCGTTCTTATCGTACTCTTCCAGTCCAAACGTCATGGTAATGCGGATCTCCTCATTTTCATACGACACCGTCAGCCTGTGGATCTCGTCATAAATCTCCTGCAACACATCATATGCCGCATCGCCGTTTCTGCCATAAAATACAAACAGGAACTCCTCGCCTCCCCAGCGGCACACCCTTCCATATGTTTTCATTTTGTCCATGAAAAGTTCAGCCACTGCCTTTAACACTTCATCACCTGCATCATGCCCATAGGTATCATTGATCCTTTTAAAGAAATCAATATCTGCAATGGCGATCGATACAAAGCCTGCATTTCCTATTTCATAATCATACTCCACTGCACGGATATATTCCCACATGCTCCGGCGGTTCCAAAGACCGGTAAGTGCGTCAACAGAAGCGATCTTTTGCAATTTTGTATTATACCGTACAAGCTTCTGTTCCATTTTCTGGGCATCCTTCGTAAATATGATCATAATAGCGGTGATCTGCGCAAAAATAAAAATGGTATTTAAAATCTGTATCAGAACACTTATGCCGGGATCCAGCGGGCTGTATGGTTCAAAATTCCGGGCGTAGGCATACAAAGCCAGACGGAGTGCACATGCTCCGACAGCATTCAGCACTTTTCTCCGCTCTCCTGCAGTACTCACCGTAAAGTTCAGCGCAAGAAATGCAAACAGATAATGCTGTACTCCGCAATCCCAGCCAAACATCACAATAAACAGGATGATCCACACGATCATAAGTATCTGTGAGATCCACGCTGACTCTCTTGTGTGATTCCAGTACGTTGTGTAAAAAGATAACACATAGCATACTCCGCACACCAGACAGCCACCCACATTCATCCAGTCGCCCATGCTACAGAAAACTGCCATAAGGCAGAGAAAATATCCAATGAAGATCAGCGCACTGATACGCAGCGTCACCGCTGTTTTCTTTGTTTCATTCTCATTCTTTACATCTTCAAAAATCAAATCAAGGATCTTGTTCATTTTCCCTTTCTCCGTTGCTATTTTAGGACTGTCTCATTTATGTCATCCTTTCTCCTACAAAAATAGTACTTTTTTACAGATATAAAGTCAACTTATTTCTGACAATTTTTGACTGAGAATCCGAATTTTTATTTTGACTACTATGAATATTTCTTTTTACTTTTCATTTAAAGTACGCATGGAATTTAAGATTGCGATGACAGAAACTCCTACATCCGCAAATACGGCCTCCCACATATTCGCCATACCAAGTGCGCCGAGGATCAGAACAAGTGCTTTTATTGCAAGTGCAAATACAATGTTCTGTTTTACAATGCGGAGTGTCTTTCTTGCAATCCTAACAACCGATGCGATCTTGGTCACATCATCATCCATCAGGACAATATCTGCTGCTTCGATTGCCGCATCGGAGCCCATGCTTCCCATTGCAATTCCAATGTCCGCTCTGGTGAGTACCGGAGCATCATTGATTCCATCGCCGACCATGACCACTTTGCCCTTTTTCTGCAGTTCTCTTACCACCTGCTCCTTGCCGTCCGGAAGCACGCCGGCGATCACCTCGTCCACGCCTGCCTCTTTTCCGATCGCCTGCGCCGTCCGCTCATTGTCGCCGGTCAGCATCACCACATAGATTCCCATGTTCTGCAGTTCTGCCACCGCACGCGGGCTGTCCTCCTTGATGACATCCGCCACGGCGATTACGCCGAGCAGCTTCTCATCCTTTGCAAAAAACAGCGGCGTCTTGCCCTGCATGGCGAGCTGCTCCGCCTGCCGCTTCATGGCATCGGACACCTTCACGTGCTGCTCGATAAAGATGAGATTGCCGCCGTAAAGCCGTCTTCCATCCCACACACCGGTCAGACCGTTGCCCGGAAGCGCCATGAAATCGGTCAGCATATCTTCTAAGCCGTCCGCTCCGCCAGATGCTCCGTCTGCCGCAGTCGCCCTCTTCCCGCCGGACTGCGCCTTTGCCCCGGCCTGCTCCTTCACGTAGGCAAGAACGGCCTTTGCAAGCGGATGCTCGCTCTTCTGCTCCAGAATCCCTGCCGCATGCAGCAGCTCCTCCGCCGGAACGCCTTCCGCCGGAAGGACATCCGTAACCCGCGGCTCTCCGCTCGTGATGGTTCCGGTCTTATCGAGCGCTACAATCTGCATTTTTCCGGTCTCCTCCAGAGAGACTGCCGTCTTGAACATAATACCGTTCTTAGCACCCATGCCGTTTCCGACCATGATGGCTACCGGAGTGGCAAGTCCGAGCGCACACGGGCAGCTGATGACCAGAACAGAGATCGCTCTCGCCAGCGCAAAGCCGACCGGCTTTCCGACAACCAGCCACACAATCAGTGTCACGATCGCAATTCCAATGACCGTCGGCACAAATACGCCCGATACCTTATCGGCAATCTTGGCAATCGGCGCCTTGGTCGCCGCGGCATCGCTGACCATCTGGATGATCTGGGATAAGGTTGTATCCTCGCCGACTCTCATCGCCTCGCATTTTAAAAAGCCGGACTGGTTCACGGTCGCCGCGGAGACTTCATCTCCTGGCTCCTTGTCCACCGGTATGCTCTCGCCAGTCAGCGCCGCCTCATTCACGGCACTGCTGCCCTCGAGGATGATACCGTCCACGGGTATGTTCTCCCCCGGGCGCACCACGAAGACGTCTCCCTTTTTGACCTGCGCGACCGGAACCTCCTGTTCCACACCGTCACGCACGATGGTGGCTGTCTTCGGTGCCAGGCTCATCAGGCTCTTGAGCGCATCGGTCGTCTTGCCTTTTGAACGCGCCTCGAGCATTTTCCCGACCGTGATCAGCGTCAAAATCATCGCCGCCGATTCAAAGTAGAACTCGTGCATGTAGCTCATGACCCCGTCCATATCGCCGCGCACCTGCGCATCGGTCATTGCAAAGAGTGCGTAGGTACTGTAGCCGAACGCTGCCGTTGCCCCCAGCGCTACCAGTGTGTCCATATTCGGCGCCCGGTGCCAGAGACTCTTGAATCCGCTGATAAAGAACTTCTGGTTGATGATCATGATCACCACCGTCAGCAAGAGCTGTACCAGCCCCATCGCCACATGGTCCCCTTCAAAGAACGCCGGCAGCGGCCATCCCCACATCATGTGTCCCATGGAAAAATACATCAGCACTGTCAGAAAGCCTACCGAGATCACCAGTCTCTTTTTTAAAAGAGGCGTCTCCCGGTCCTTTAACATATCTTCCTGCGGCATCGCCTCCGCCGCTCCCGCGGTTCCCGCGCCGCCCCGCTTCTTCTCGGCAGCGCCGTATCCGGCGTTCTCAACCGCCCGGATGATCTCCTGCGGTGCCGCGGTTCCCTCGACACCCATGGAATTCGTCAGAAGACTCACCGAGCAGGATGTCACACCCGGCACCTTCGACACTGCTTTTTCCACGCGCGCGCTGCACGCCGCACAGCTCATTCCCGTCACTGTATATTGCTTCATCTTCCTCACTCTCCCGTCTATTTCATCAATTTCTGGAGCACCGTCACCAGTTCGTCGACGGTCTCCTCCCTGCCCTCGCGGATATCATTCGTCACGCAGGTCTTGATATGATTGGCGAGAAGCACCTTGTTAAAACTGTTGAGCGCCGCATTCACAGCCGCCACCTGTACCAGAATATCCGTACAGTAAGCATCCCGCTCCACCATTCCCTTAATTCCGCGAATCTGTCCCTCGATGCGGTTTAAGCGGTGAATCATATCCTTGTATTCTTTCTCTGACCGTTCCTTTGTCTTATGGGAACAGCAGCATTCCTTTTCCTCTGCCATACGCTTTGCCCTCTTTCTTACTATTTACCCGCAAGTCTGTTTCTATTCCTCATTTGCAGGCTCATTATATACCCCCTTGGGGTATATTGCAAGTGTTTTATTGTGTTATTTTTCTCATCAAAAAAAGATCCCGACCTGTCCAACCGGACCAGCCAGGATCTTTTGGGAATCTGCCATCATACGGCAGTCTCTTTTATTTATCCGCAAACCCTCTCCAGAATCTCTGTAAGTGCACTTCCGCTGCTGGTATGGCTTCTCACCACATCCGCATTGCAGCGCTCCGCCTCTGCCACCGCACACCGTACCATCTTATGTGATACGGTGTTGGTGAAGAGAATGATCAGATCCGGTGATCCGATCTGGTTCCCGAGCTTTGCCGGCATCTGTGTAAATACCTTCGCTTTACAGTTATGTTCCTTACAGATCTTTTTGTACTGGCAGACCATGCGGTCATGTCCGCCTACAATCACAACTCTCATAACTACACCGCCGCAAGCTGCCTGCCGAGATCTGTGCAGGCAGCCACAGCCTCATCGTCCGGTGCCTCCTTACAGATCACGCCTTCGCCGTTCAATACATTCGCTCCTGCGGATGACATGCGGTCTACCCAGTCACGCATCCATTCACCATCACCCCATCCATAGGAGCCATACAAACCAATTTTCTTTCCTGATGCGAAGGTTTCAACCTCGGTTACGAAAGGCTCCATCTCGCCCTCCTCAAGAACCTCAGCACCCATTGCCGGGCATCCGAGTGCAAATGCCTTTGCGTTCTTTAACTCCGCTGTAGAGACGCTGCTTACATCTACCACTGCGGCTTCCTTACCTGCTGCTGTGATTCCGGCGCCGACTGCCTCTGCCATCGCCTGTGTATTTCCTGACTGTGACCAGTATACTACATAAATCTTATCCAATGCTTTTCCCTCCTGCTATATCTCTGTATTTTGCTATGTAAGTTAGTCTTAACTAACTTTAGCTATACTATACTAAATCAGAAGGATTTCGTCAAGTGCAGTAAATGAAATATTTTTCTCATTAGAAAAGCTGCTATTCCACCTCATCCGCGAACTTCGTCAGGTAGCGCTGATTCTCCTCAAATTCGCAGGTACTCGCATTGTCAAGCACCTTGCGCCCGTAGAAAACGCGCTTTTCCTCCACAGGGATCGACAGTGTCGCCGTACCGTTCTCCGTCTCGTAGGAGACCTCGTCAATTCCCGTCTCGCCAAGCGCCTGATACGCACTGTATAAGGTGTGATCCCTGTATCCGTTCACCATCTCCCAGTAGAGAGCATACTTTTCACTGGTTAGTCGGTACAAATCCAATGTATCATATAATTCATGATACCCGCGGTCTATGTACTCCCTTTCACACCAGTCCAGATGATAGGCATCGCCGGAATATTTTCCCTCATCCACAGCGGTATCAATCAAAGCCCACAATATCGAGAACACGAAAAACAGCGCAATCACACATCCGGCTGCCTTGACTGCCAGCGTCGACATATTTACCTCGTAGTTTCCAGTCTCATCCGAAAATTTCCAGAGTATTTTTATATTTTTAATCTTCCTCATAATCCCAGCCCTTTCTCTCAAAGATCCGGCGTATCAGTTCGTCCATCTCCTCCGAGTCGCGCTCCATCCCCATCAGATCCGCCAGTTCCTCCTCCGTCATTTCCAGAGTACCAAGCAGTGCCGCTGCCACGTCCTGTTTCATGTCATCATAGTATTCCTTGTTTTCTTCATACTCCAGCCCGCGGTAGGAAAAATCCGTCTCCATTTCGAGAATATCCTTCCCATCCAGAAGCACATATTTTACCCAGTTTGAACGCATCTGCTGCCCGGCGGGCCAGTCTAACACCTCCTGGATGCGGAACAGATCTCTCATAAATGCCTGATCGTCGTCATACAGCCGGACGCGCTCCGTATATTTTTCAAATTTCTCCTGCCCATACACCTCATAGGAATGCAGATAATCGTAAAGTCCGGTATAATCCTCTGCCGCAAGCAGTTCTTCCGCCTCCTGTACAGACGCCCGATTCCGCTGGCAGGTAATGTGAATGTCCTCCAGACCAACTCCAATCGCGAGCACCAGAATCGTAATCGCTGTCACTGCCACAACAACCAGCAGAATTACATTCATCACTTTATCCGCCACATACAGCGGCATGGAATGGATGATCTTTGCTTTGGCGAGCAGTGTCTCCTTTCTCGCCAGATTTTCCTCGTTTCTCCACTTTTCTCCAAGCGGGTTTGGCTCCCCGCAGTAGGGACATTTCAGTTCTTTCGCCGGATAATCATATCCGCATTTTTTACATATCATCTTCGCACACGCCCTCGCTTTTATTCCGTAAGATGGGAAAATGCCCTCTCCTGCATCATCCGCTCCAGATTGCTCTGATTATCTTTGTCTGATGGATCATACCCGTCCATCACTTCCTTTATCTCTTCCTCTGTCAGCGCATAATGCTCCTCTAAATAAGTATAACAATATTCCCGGTAATAAGTGACCGCTTCCTGCTCTCCGTACTTGTAATCAGCATCTTCACTCTCCTGACAGATGCAAAGAGCATCCGTGATATACTTCACATCATCCAGCTCTTCCGCTCTTCCCTCCCAGATAAGCTGTTCCAGATACTGCCCGTCCGGGGTTATGACGTAATTCGCGGTATAGTCTTCGAGCTTCTCCACCAGCCGGTATTTGCGAAAAGCCTGATCATATAGTTCATTATGCTTTTCCAGATACGTGCAGATTCCACTGTAGTCCTGCTGCTGATACATCTTCTCCAGTTTTTCCTTCATTGCCTGCTCCCTGCTGCTGGAAGCAGCCGCGTGAATGCGTATGCCAATAAACGCCGCAGCACTGAGCAAAAGTCCTACCACGATCGCAACGATCAAAATCTTCGCGGTCAGGGACATCCCGGTCTTCGCCATCCGCTGCGGCTTCTCCTCCCACTGCTGTTTCTCGCGTTTCAGCTCATTGACGGCATCCTCATGCATCTGTACGGACCTTCCAAAATTATCGCCACCGCAATATGGACAGCGCGGCTCGTCATCTTCGTAAAACGCACCGCAGTTATTACATACGATCATCGTTTCTCCCTCCGGTGCCTCCGCAGAAATCCGCTCCCTGAGGCACCCTGTGTTATTCTTTGTCTATTATATCAGTTTTTTCCTGTATAGGAAGCATTTTCCTATGAACCGACAAATCGGGGCAGTCTCTTGAAACGGGCAGCCCCTTTTGAAGTGAGAAGTAATAGGAAAAGAAGCACATCCTACCGATTTCTGATGGAATACATCTGGAAATTCGGTTCAAAAAATGTGGCATTTCTAACCAGCCGAATGTTTGCATCTTCGATG
>OGGJ01002450.1_pt1 | contig 13012 bp, 13 predicted proteins | sample 1571071 | NCBI WGS metagenome assembly OGGJ01 (sample SAMEA2581954, study PRJEB24529) | metagenome | biome: Human gut stool | place: China | collected 2011
GCCCTCGCTGAGCTTGCTCAGCAGCAGGATCAGACCCACCGGCCACGCCACGGCGAACATCACCGCGATGAGGATCCACGAGCCAAGGTCGTTGTTGTTCTTTTTCGGAGGCTGCGGCTGCAGGCCGCTGCTCCCGTCGTATTCGTAGCTCATTCTTCCGGCTCTCCCTTTTTCCGCAGCTTTGTCTTGTTGCCCTTTTCGTCCACGATGTAGGTGTTTTCCAGCACGTCGCGGGCGTTGCTCATCACCGCGTTCAGGTACTCCTGCCGCAGCACGGCGCGCTCCTCGATCTCTGCGTCCGTCAGCCCCTCGGCCTTGGCCTTCCGCGCCAGCTCGTTGATGCGGTCGATCCTGCTCCGTTCCATACGTTTCACCTCGTTTCTCAGATGTGCGTCTATATGCGTCTGATCATATCATGAATACCGCTGTATGACGATGGGGAGCCGCCCCTTCCGGGTAGGACTTCCCACGCTGCCCAGCACGCAGCGTCCCCAGCCCCGGCAGGTGATGACATCCCCCGCCGCCACCGGCTTGTCCGGCTTCAGGCAGACGGTGTGGTTCACCTGCACTGCGCCCCGCTGGATGGCCTCCGCCGCCTTGCCCCGGCTGACGCCGAAGCCTGCGGACGCCACGCCGTCCAGCCGCAGGGAGGCCACCGTGTCCCGCACCTCGGTAAATACCGGAGCCTGCGGCGCAAGGGCGGTGAGCGACGGCAGCGCCGCCACGGTTAGCCGTTCCCGTCCGGCGGACTCCCAGCTTTGCGCCAGAAATTCCGCCACGGTATCCAGCACCAGCACATCGGCGCTGTCCGGCCCTACTAAAATATCTCCGATTTTCTCCCGGACGATCCCCATGCCCATGAGACTGCCCAAAAAATCCCGGTGGGTCAGATTCTCTTCCTTCCGGAAGGCCGCCCGCAGACACCGGATGGGGCTGTACGTTCCGGCGTCCGAAGGGTCCATCCAATCCGGCAGGAACAGGAGCACCGCCCGTTCCGCGCCGTCATAGCCGCCCCAGCGGATATATGCTGTTTCCGGAATTCCCGCCGCATGAAGCAGATCGGCGGCCTGCGCCTGCTGGGCGGGGCTTAAAAAGTCCGTTGCCGCCGGGATATTCCGCTCTGATGCCTGCTTGGCCCGATCCAGTACCCGGGCCAGCAGCGTCCGGTCCTCTCCCAGAGCGCCGCACTGGTCCAGCAGCTTGCTCTTATCCATGGCGCAGCTCCTGTGTCCGCACCAACCGGGCATAAGCGCCGTTTTTCGCCATCAGCTCATCATGCCGCCCCAGCTCCGCCACCCGGCCGTCCTCGATCACCGCGATGCGGTCCGCGTTCCGCACGGTGGACAGCCGGTGGGCGATGATGATGGTGGTCCGCCCCTGGGAAAGCCGCTCAAAGGTCTCCTGCAATTTCGCCTCCGTCACGCTGTCCAGCGCCGAGGTGGCCTCGTCTAAGATCAGCACAGGTGGATTTTTCAAAAAGATCCGGGCAATGGAGATCCGCTGCTTCTGTCCACCGGAGAGCAGCGTCCCCCGCTCGCCCACATAGGTCTCCAAACCGTCAGGCATGGCCTGAATATCGTCATAGATCTCCGCCAGCTGCGCCGCCCGGATGACCTCCTCCTCGGTGGCCTCCGGCTTGCCGCAGCGGATGTTGTTCAGAATACTGTCAGCAAACAGAAATACGTCCTGCTGCACCACGCCCACCTGCTGCCGCAGAGAGCGCTGGGTCACGTGGCGCACATCCTGTCCATCGATGCGGATATCGCCGTCCGTCACATCGTAAAATCTTGGGATCAGCTTGCACAGGGTGGACTTTCCGCCGCCGGAAGGTCCCACCACCGCCAGCGTCTCTCCCGCCTTGATATGCAGATCCACATCGTGAAGCACATCCAGATCTCCCTCATAGGCAAAGCTGACGTGGTCCACATCCACCTGTCCCTTTACGTCGGTCAGCTCCACGGCATCCGGCGCGTCCTTCATGGCCGGCTCCGTCCGCATCAGCTCCAGAAAGCGTGAAAAACCGGCAGTGCCGTTGGCCAGCAGCTCGGAAAAGTTGGCCAGCTTCCGAACGGGATTCACAAAGGTTGTGATATACAGGCTGAAGGTGATCAGGTCCACGGTGTTCAGCTCGCCCCGCATAATGAGGACGCCGCCGGCGGCGATCACCGCCACGGAGAGAATGGACAGGAAGAATTCCATCACGCCGTTGAATCGGCCCATCGCCTTATGAAATTCCTTCTTGGAGGTTTTATAAACATCATTGGAGACATTGAACTTCTCCAACTCCTCTGCCTCGTTGGCAAAGGCCTTTGCCGTGCGGATACCGGAAATGCCGGACTCGATCCCCGCGTTAATGGCGGCGGTTTTCTGCTTCACATGGCGGGACGCCTGACTCATCGACCGGCGGCAGGTCCACACCACGATCAAAAACACCGGCAGAATGGCGGCGATCACCAGCGCCAGCCGCCACTGGATCGTAAACATGATGACAAGGGCGCCGATGACGGTCACACCGGAGATGAAAATATCCTCCGGGCCGTGATGGGCCAGCTCCGTGATCTCAAACAGCTCGCTGGTCAGGCGGCTCATCAGGGCGCCGGTCCGATTGCGGTCATAGTAGCCGAAATCCAGTTCCTGCATGTGGCGGAACAGATCCCGGCGGATGTCCGCCTCTACCAGAATGCCAAAGGTGTGCCCGTAGTAGCCGATGATATAGGTCAACACCCCCCGCACCGCAAAAGCCGCTGCGGCCACTGCCATCACCGTGAAAAAGGTGCGGTATGCGTTCTGCGGAAGCAGCTCGTACATGCACCAGCGGGACAGGTACGGAAAGGCCAGATCGATCAGCGCAATGGTAAGGGCGCAGACCATATCCAGCACAAACAGCTTCTTATGGGGTTTGAAATAAGACAGAAAGATCCGCAGATCGGACCGCTCCTGAAATTCCTTGGTGGTCATGAAAAATTCAAAGCTCCTCTCACAGAGTACAGCCGCTTTTTCCGGCTGCTGTCCGCCTCCGGCGGACCGATAGCTGCATCATACCATGATTTTCCCACCTTGGCAATGGGGAAACAGCCCCCCGAACGCGCCGCGTCCGGGGAGCTGTCGGAAAAGCGTATGTTCAGCTGTTGGCCAGATAATCTCCCTTCATGTAGCCGGTGGTGGTTTTTCCGCCGTTGCCGGAGAAGGTGATCTGATACCAGCCGTCACCGGCGCTGGACACGATCTTCACATCGCTGCCGTTTGTCAGGGATGCAATGGAATCGTAGCTCTTGCCAGGACCGGAACGGACGAACACACCGCCGCCGGCATTGATCACCTTACCGCTGCCGGTTTTCAGGGCTCCGGACGTGGTTGTGGTGTTGCCGGCCGTACCTGTGGTAGTACCCGTGGTTGTACCTGTTGTGCCCGTGGTGGTGCCGGATGCACCTGTGGAAGTGGTCCCCGCTGTGGTTGACAGGAATTCACCCTTCATATAACCGGTGGTATCCCGGCCGCCGGGACCGGAGAACGTGATCTCATACCAGCCGTTCCCGGCGTCCTTCACCACCTTCACCTCGTCACCGTTCTTCAGGGAGGCGATGGGTGTGCCGCTGGTGCTGGGGTCCGGTCGGACATTGACGCCGGTAGCGGCGTTCACCACAGTGGCGGTACTGCCGGTCATTGTGCCCGGCGTGGTAGGTGTTGTGGGTGTAATGGGCGTGGTGGTATCCGGTTCATCCGGCATCACGCCGGGATCCGTATTGTCCTCAGGCTCCTCCGTCTCGCCCGGTTCCGAGGGATTCTTCTCCGTGCTGTCATCCGGCTGCACCGGCGTCACCACGCCGGGCTGAGGCGTCACTGGGTCCTTGGGGCCGGTAGGACTTTTGTCATCCCGCAGCAGGAAAAGCAAAATCCCCGCCATGATCAGGATCAGCACCACCAGTATCGGCGTCAGCACGCTGAAATGACGGTTCTGCCGGGCCCGCCGGCCTCCCCGGTCCTTGCCCTTTCGCAAAACCTCTTCCTCCTCGCAGAAGGGGCAATACTTATAGGTATCGGAGTATTTCTCCCCGCAGTCGGGACAGCGCTTCATCGCCATAGTGGTCCTCCTTGTATCCGCATTCGACAGTATCAGACTCTCGTAAATTTATACTTTACATAATACCGATTTTTGTGCATTCAGTCAAGTAGAGCCGGGTCGATTTCACAGGAATTTCATACTTTTTCTTGCTTTCATGTTATCGGACACCTATAATAAAATTATATACTGTCAACCAAACGTGAAAAATACGCCTGCCATCACCAATACGCACCCCACGTGCCCGCTACTTTATATGAAATGGGAGGTTCCTCATGAGTACCATCCTGATCGGTATCGCCGGCGGTACCGGCTCCGGCAAAACCACCCTCACCCGGCATCTGAAAGAGCATTTCGGCCCGGAAGTCACCGTCATCGGCCATGACAATTACTATAAGCGTCAGGACGGCAAGACTCTGGAAGAACGGGCCAAGGTAAATTATGACCACCCCGCCGCCTTTGATACGGAGCTGCTCATCGAGCATCTGAAGGAGTTGAAAGAGGGCCGCCCCATCCGTTGCCCGGTCTACTCTTATGTGGAGCACAACCGCACGGAGGAGACCCGGGAAATCCTCCCCACCAAGGTTATCATCGTAGAGGGCATCCTGATTTTCCAGAACCCCACTCTCCGGGATATGTTTGACATTAAGATCTTTGTGGAGACGGATGCCGACGTCCGCATCCTCCGCCGTGCTTTGCGGGATGTGGAGGAACGGGGCCGGACGCTCCAATCTGTTGTCACCCAATACCTCACCACGGTAAAACCCATGCACGAGCAGTATGTGGAGCCAAGCCGCAAATTTGCCGACATCATCGTCTTGGAGGGCGGCCGCAATCTGGTGGCTCTGGAGATGATCATGCAGCGCATCCGCGCCCACATCGACACCCCTTGAATTTTCTAAAATCGAAGCGGAGATGGCTTTTCCCATCTCCGCTTCGTCATATTCCGGCATGATTATACATTTTGGAATCATTTTACCTGTCTTTTACGGTTTTTCCCCGTCTGGCGCCAACAACTCCAAAACCTGACTTTCTCCCAGCACACGGATTCCGTGTGCCCGCAGCAGTGCCGCCGTTACGCCGTCCCCGGCGGTGAGGGTGCCGGTAAATGTGCCGTCATAAACGGCTCCGCAGCCGCAAGAAGGGCTTCGCTCCTTCAGCACCGCCGCCTTACAGCCCAGCAGCTGATATAGCCGCAAGGCACACGCCGCCCCCCGGCGGTACTGCTCCGTCACGTCCTCCCCGGTGCGCATCACCACCCGGTCTCCCCGCCGTTCCGACGGATTTCGCGGGGTGGGCAGACCGCCCATCTGCTCCGGGCACATCGGGATCAACTCGTGGCGCCGCGCCAGTTCCTCCACCCAGAGTTGTGGCTTGGATGCACCGTCATACCGGCAGGGAAGGCCCAGCAGACACGCTGAGATCAGAATTTTCATTCTATCCCCTCCCCATAGCCCGGTGTTCCCGCTGAAGCTCCCGGTAAAGCCGTCCCGGCGTCCAACTTCGGTTGTCCGGCGTCAGCACCGCCTTCAGGCACACGACCCCGGCCTGACGCAGCGCCGCCAGCAGGCCGTCCAGTTCCCGCTCCAGTCCGCAGAATACCAGCATCTTCCCTCCGATGGGCACACCACTCTCTCTGCCAGTCTTTCCCTGGGCTAAGGCTTCCAGCGTTAAACCACAGCTCTCCTTCGCCACCGGCACGGCCTCTCCGCCGAACTGCTGAACAATACCCGCCACCGTTAAGATCTCCGGCAGCGTTTCAAATCCAAACAGCAATACCTTTTTCACAGCTCTACCTGCTTCCCGTTCAGGACCGCGCTTTCCAGCCGATCCCCGTCATAACACAATTTCAGGGAGAAAAACGGTTCGTCGGAATCCAGCAGCCGCAGAAAGATTTTATCTCCCTCCCACATGGGCAGGGTCAGCAGCTCCGCCTTTTTGATCCACGCCAGATCCCCCTCATCGCAGACGTGGGGTTCTCCGGTCCAACCGGTAGCGGTAAACAGGTGCATATACTCCGTGGGCCACTCCGTATTCACAAAGGTCACCAGTCCCCGGTAGCGGTAGTCTGTCAGGGTCAGGCCTGTCTCCTCCCGGCATTCCCGCAGCAGACAGTCCTCCGGGCTTTCCTTGTCCTCAAACTTGCCGCCAATGCCGATCCACTTATCCCGGTTGGCGTCATGTTCCTTTTTCACCCGATGGAGCATCAGGTATGCGTCCCCCCGCTCCAGATAGCACAAGGTGGATTGCAGCATGAAACCACATCCTTTCTCTGTTATTATACCTGCTTTTCCCAAAAAAGAAAGCCCCGGCAAGCCGAGACTTTCTTGCTGATGCGTTCTGATCCGTTCCGCTTTTTGCTTACTCTCCCATGACCTGAAACACGATGTCCCGCACCCGATCCCGGGTGTCGCACTCCACCAAGGTCAAATTCTGCCAGGGTCCCAGCGTCATTCGTCCCGCCACAATGGGCACCGTGATGAAGGGGGACAGCAGCAGCGCCTTGATGTGGGAGGAACCGTTGTCATCATGCCAGGTGTCGTGGTGCTGATAGTGGATCACCCGGCCCTTTTCGTCCCGGTAAGGGGAAAACACATCCAGCGCAGCCTTCAGGTCATGCCCCACCAGTCCCGGCTCAAATTCCAGCGTGGTCAGCGCCGCCACGCCGCCGGTGGTAAAACCGGTGATCGCACCGTTCCGGATATTCTTCTGCCGGGCTGCCTCCTCCACCGCATGACGGAAATCCTCTGTGACGTCGATCATGCCCATGTGGGCCTTGGTGTGGTAGGTCTTTGTTTCCGTATAAGCGGCCATTGCCGTATCCTCCCTGTTTTCAGCTTGTGTTCCGCCGTCTGTTCAGCGGCCTTGAAAGAGACCTCCGGCATTTTTTCCTTATTCCTCCGGATCCGGCAGCAGACAGTCCACCGTCGCCCGGTCCGTCCGGATGGATTTGCACAGAGCGGAGACCGCCTTGTGCCGGGGATCATTCTTATAGGTCTCCAGCGCCGCCCGGTCCGCGAATTCCGAGATCAGCACAGCGTCATAGTCGCTGCTCTCCATACCCCGGAGGACCTGACAGCTTTTCAGCTCCGGGATGGCTCCGTAAAGCCCCTGCAAGCCAGTGAGGAAAAGGTCCCGCTCCGCCTCCGTGCCGGGGCGGAATTTCCACATCACGATGTGCCGCAGCATCAAACGCCTCGCTTTGCGTTATAGGCGGCAATGCCCTTGCCCAAAAGCTGAATGGCCCGGCGCAAATAGTCGCAGTTGTGGACATAGGCGATCCGGATTTCGCTGCGGCCATCGGCGGGATCGGCATAGAAGCCGCTGCCGGGGGCATACATCACCGTGTCACCGTTGTCCTCAAATTCCTCCAGCAGGAAATACTGAAGCTTTTCCACATCGTCCACCGGCAGCGTTACCATCATGTAGAAGGCGCCGTCCGGCGTATGGAACTTGGTGCCGGGGATCTTGTTCAGCTCCTCTACCACCGCGTCCCGCCGCTTCTTGTACTCGTCCCGGACCTCCTTGAAGTAGGAAGGCTGCACATGCTCGTACATGGCGGCAGCGCCCGCCTGATCGAGGGTGGCAGTGCACAGACGGCCCTGGCACAGCTTCATGGCCTCGGCCATAAATTCCCGGTTCCGGGAAATGATGGAACCAATGCGGGCACCGCAGGCGGAAAACCGCTTGGAAATGGAATCCACCACGATCACATGATCCTTGATGTCCTCCATCTCGCAGAAGGTACCCATGGGCTCGTCATCGTAGATAAATTCCCGATACACCTCGTCCGCCACCAGGAACAGGTCATGCTCCTTGACCACGTCCGCGATGACCCGCATCTCCTCGTGGGTCAGCACCAGACCGGTGGGGTTGCCGGGGTTGGTGACCAGAATTGCCCGAGTGCGCTCGTTGATCTGGGATTCGATCAGCTTCCGGTCCGCAAAGCGGTAGCCGTTGTCAGCGGAGGTGGGAATGGGATGGATCACGCCGCCGCTCATAAACGTGAAGGTATTGTAGTTGGCGTAGAAGGGCTCCGGCACCAGCAGCTCATCGCCATCGTCCAGGATACAGGCCATGATGAATTCCAGGGCCTCACCGCCGCCGGAGGTGGCCAGAATGTCCTCCCGCTCCAGCTTCACGCCCAGTTTGGCGTAATAGCCCCGCACAGCGTCGATATAGGCGGGCAGGCCGGAGGCAGGTGCGTATTCCAGCGTCGGCTCCCGGAATTCCCGGACCGCCTGATAGAAGGACTCCGGGGTCTTTACATCCGGCTGGCCGATATTCAGATGGTAAATGGTCCGGCCTGCGGCAACTGCCTGATCTGCGCAGGGATTGAACTTACGAACCGGAGATAACTGGCACTTCAAGATCTTACTGGAAAACTTCATGGGACTTCCTCCTCCAAAATGGAAAATAAAAATCGCCCCTGACTCCTGTCAGGGGCGAAAAAACTTCACGGTACCACCCTGATTTACCCGCACGCGCGCTGCGCGGGTATCTCATGTCATCCTGTAACGGGGATGGGTCGTCCCGCTCCTCGCGGGCTGCTCCAAAGCGGCGTACCATCTCTCCTGACCGGGGGCTTGCACTGTCCCCCCTCGCTGAAGGTCGGTCTGAAACGGCTGACTTTGTCATGGCTTTTGTCGATTTGAAATTCATTATAGACACTTTCTGACATTTGTCAAGTGGAAAAAGCCTGTTAATTTTCAAACAAAAGGCGGCGGGAATTCCCGCCGCCTTTGTTATTCATCGCCTGTGTCAAACGGCGGCGCATCCTCAACTGCTGGAGCGCCCCCCATCTGCATTTCGTCCCACTGTGCGCGGGTGATGAGCAGTTGTCTGGGCTTGGAGCCTTCAAAGGGCCCCACGATCCCCCGTTCTTCCATCTGGTCCACCAAGCGGGCCGCCCGGGAATACCCCAGTTTCAGCCGTCGCTGCAGCATAGACACAGAGGCTTGTCCCGTTTCCAGCACCACATCCACAGCAGCGGGCAGCAGCTCGTCCTCGTCGCTGCTTTCCGTATCGGCGGCAGCGGACGTGCCCTTGCTGCCCTTGTTCTCCTTCTCCTGGACGGACTGCTCGATCTGGGCAATGACCTCCTGAGAGTAGTTGGCCTCGCCGGTCTCCTTCACATAGGACACCACGTCCTCGATCTCCTCCGGAGAGATAAAGCAGCCCTGAACACGGGTGGGCTTTCCCTCACCCAGCGGGGCGTAAAGCATATCGCCCTTACCAACCAGCTTTTCCGCGCCGGTGGTGTCCAGAATGATCCGGGATTCCAGAGAGGAGGCCACTGCAAAAGCGATCCGGCTGGGGATATTGGCCTTCATCAGGCCGGTGATGACGTCAGCAGAGGGCCGCTGAGTGGCGATCACCAGATGCACACCGGCGGCACGGCCCATCTGGGCCACACGACAGATGGATTCCTCCACCTCCTTCGCCGCCACCAACATCAGGTCCGCCAGCTCGTCAATGACCACCACTACGCTGGGCAGCTTTTCCAGATCCTCTCTGACGGCGGCCAGCTTGTTGTACTCCTCCAGCTTCTTCACGCCGTTTTCCGAGAAGGTCTTATAGCGCTTCATCATCTCAAACACGGCCCACTGCAAAGCGCCCGCCGCCTTTTTCGGATCTGTCACCACCGGGATCAACAGGTGGGGAATGCCGTTATAGGGGGCCAGCTCCACCATTTTGGGGTCCACCATGATAAAGCGCACCTCGTCCGGCGTAGACTTATACAGCAGACTGATGATGAGGGAATTGGTGCACACGGATTTACCGGAGCCGGTGGTACCGGCGATCAGCACATGGGGCAGTTTTTCAATATTGCCGATGATATTCCGTCCGCCGATGTCCCGGCCCAAGGCGAAAGCCGTCTTGGAAGGATGCTCCATAAAGTCACGGGACTCGATCACATCCCGGATCAGCACCGGCGTCACCGTCTTGTTGGGCACCTCAATACCCACCACAGAGATTTTATTCGGCACGGCGGCAATACGGACGCCGCTGGCGCCCAGCGCCAAGGCGATGTCATCCTGCAAATTGGTGATCTTGGAGAGCTTTACACCCTGATCCAAGGTAAACTCATACCGGGTGACCGACGGGCCGTGGATCACATCGCCCGCCTTGGCGTCCACGCCGAAGCTGGCCAAAGTCTCCGCAAGGCGGCGGGAATTGTTCCGCAGCTCCGCCCCGGCAGCCATGTGGTTCTCCCCGCCATTTTCATGCAGCAAACTCACCGGCGGGTAGCGGTATTCCGCCTCGCTCCCCGCCATATTTTCAGCGATTTCCGCCGTAACCGCAGCTGTCTCCGCAGCTACGGCCTGGGCCGCCGCCTTTTTGGTCAGCGGCTCCTGCACAGCAGGTGCGGCAGCAGGCGCCGTCCCCTGCGCGGGAGTATTTACTGCGGCAGGAACCGGGGCATTCTCCGGCTGCTCCGCCGGCGTAGACACCACCACCGGCTCCATGGTGGGGATTGCCTTGGCCGGGGGCTGCTGGCCGATAGGCACCGGAGCCGGTGCGGGAGACGGATGGACCCGCGCATTGGCAAAGGGATCGCCCTCGTCCTCCATCACGCTGACCACCGGTTCCGCAGTCCCGGACTGTGCCACCACCTGCGCCGGGGTTTTCTGCTTATCGGACTTATGCCGGAAAAAGCTGGTAAAGCCAGTCTTTTCCGGTTTGGGTGCCGGAGCATTCACCGGATCGTCCACCGGAATATCAATCCGGGACCGGGCGCTTTCTGCCGGGATGGCAGCAACGGTCTCCTGCGGCCGCTTCGCCTCTCTGACAGGCTTCTCCGGTTCCGGCTCCTCCTCGTACTTGGGCCGCTCCCGGTGCTTCTCGATCAAGGCCCCCACGGTGAGCCGCAGCGCCACCATCAGCAGCACCACAAACAGCACCGTAAAGATGATTATTGACGCGATTTTGGAAAATACAGCCACAGACCCCTGGCCCAGTGCGCCGGAGATCACGCCGCCGCATTTCAAGGCCACGCCGTCTTTCCACATGGCCGGGATGATCCCGATAGAGGAGGCATACGCCTCCTTCACCAGCAGCATGTGGCACAACGTTCCCAGCAGCACCGGCAGCAGCAGCGCGCTGGTCACCCGCAAAGTCACAGGCCGTCCATGGTGGAACAGCAGAATGCAGCCCGCCAGCACCAGCGCCGGTCCAAACAGCCAGTAGCCATACCCCAGCAGGCCCTTGATGAGAACAGCCAGCCAGTCAATGAAGATCGCGCTGATTCCAAAATAGCTGACAAATACGCACAGTGCTAGGACCAAGCATACCACGCCGCCTACCTCCCGGCGGATAGGCCGGGGCTGCGGCTTCTTAGCGGCAGTCCGGCTGCCGGATTTGCCGCTTGTTTTTTTTGTTGTTTTCTTCTGTGATGTGGAAGCCACGATCAAACCCTCCGCATATTGAAAAAAATCAATGGACGTGTCGAACTGAGCCGCCGAACACGGCATCACGCCCTGACCATCGTCAAGATCACGGTCAGCAGACCCACCGCCCAGCAGTAATAGGCAAACGCTCCGAATTTACTCCCCGCAAAATCAAGAATTTTGTGGGGCCCCGTCATTGAATTCAAATGTCCAGGCAAAGCCCTGCCATTTCAAGGTCCTGCTTTCCGCAGAACGCTTGGCGCCGCAGACGCGGCGAACGCGCAGAGCGCGTCAGGGAAAATTCGCTCAGCCTCTGACCAGCGACAAAATCACGGTCAGCAGACCTACTGCCCAGCAATAATAGGCAAAGGCTCCGAATTTTCCCTTTGCCGCAATCATCTTCAGCAGCCGGATGCAGGCATAGCCCACAACAGCCGCCACAAGAACGCCCAGCAGGTACACCGGTACATCTTTCCAGATGACCTCACCCCCCAGTGCGTCCTTCAGGCTCAGAATATTCGCACCTAATACAGCAGGGATCGACATGATGAAGGAATAGCGGACCGCAAACTTCCGCTCAAAGCCAAGGAAGCAGCCCACGGAGATCGTCGTACCGGAGCGGGACAGTCCCGGACAGGTAGCCAGCGCCTGCGCAGCACCTACGATCAGCACATCAGTCATCCGGGCACTATGCTCATTCTTGCGTCCCTTCCGCACCCGGTCCGAAGCGAACAGCAGGCAGCCTGTCACGATCAGCGCACCGCCTACTACATACAGATTACTGCTCAGGCTCTCGATCCAGTCCTTGATTCCCAAAATTGCGAACAAGGGCAGTGTACCCACGATCACCAACAGGATCATCCGCCGCGCTGGAGGCACCGGAGTAGGCGTTGTGCCATGGATCAGGTCACTGATCCCCCGGAAAAACTCCTGGATCATCTCCCAGATCTCCGACCAATAAGCCACAAAGACCGCCGCCAATGTGCCCAAATGCAGCAGGACGTCAAAAAATCCAGGCACCTCCACAGCGCCCTTCACACCTAATATCTGCTCTACGATTGCCAGATGTCCGGAGCTGGAAATTGGCAAAAACTCTGCCACGCCTTGAACCAAACCCAATAAAATGGAATGTAACAGCGACATAACATCACTTCCTCGCGAAATTTCATAAGTAAATTTATGATACCACACTGCGCGAAAAATTTCCAGAAGATTTTGGCAGTTTACATAAGTTTATCGCTATCATTTTCTTTGAAAAAGTTCGCTATTTCCAAAAGGAGCAAAAAAGCGACGGCCAAAAGACCGTCGCTTAGTGTTGGCGCTATCTATCTTCCCAGGCCGTTGCCAGCCAAGTATTGTGGACAGAAATGAGCTTAACTACCGTGTTCGGAATGGGAACGGGTGGACCCTCATCCTAATCAGCACCAACTATATGTCATCGAGCGCTGCTCGAAAACAAACTATATTATATTGTCCTTCGCGCCTTTTGTCAAGACACTTTTTAAGTGGTGACCCGTACCGGATTCGAACCGATGTTAACGGCGTGAGAGGCCGCTGTCTT
>OGGJ01002465.1_pt1 | contig 12950 bp, 11 predicted proteins | sample 1571071 | NCBI WGS metagenome assembly OGGJ01 (sample SAMEA2581954, study PRJEB24529) | metagenome | biome: Human gut stool | place: China | collected 2011
AAACGTTGTCCATAGAGGTGTCCGCCACAATCCAGATATTTTCCGCAATGGTGTCCAGAATACGGTCTGCACGGTTTTTAATCTGACTGTCACTCTCCTCCCCCGATGCATAAAGCACCCGAAAGCCCTGCTTTGCCAGCGCGGATGCCGCCATCAGGCTCAGGGTGGATTTGCCGCCGCCGGGGGGTGATGTGATGATGGTGACGGAATCGCGCACAATGCCGCCGCCCATCACGCGGTCAAATTCCGCAATGCCTGTCAGCAGGCGTTGGTCACTGCCCGTTTCCACCTCCGAAAGGCGGGAAACCGGCTGCTTCGGTGCTGCCTTCGCCGCCTTTGCGCCGCCCTTGACCTGCGCCGTTTCCGCAAGGGTATTCCATTCGCCGCAATCGGGGCATTTGCCTGCCCATTTCGGGCTTTGATATCCGCAGCTTGTACATTGATAGACTGTTTTGATTTTCATAGCATTCCCTCAATCGTATCTTTTCTATAATAAAAGGACTGCAATCCAACCCATCGGATTACAGTCCCTTTTTGTTTTTTATCAGCCGATTTTTTCGATTGCAACAGAAGGGGTATCCTTGCCCAGCTCTACGCTGAAGGTTACCTTGCCTGCCAGATTTGTTTTCATCTTGCCGACATTCACATCGTCAATCAGAATCTTATATTCTGTATCAGGCTCCAGCTCCATGGTAATCTGTGTATCCTCCAGCCCCTCAACGGTAAATTCTGCGCCTCTTTCGTTTACGGTGAAATTATGTACGGTTGCGCCGGGAACTGTTTCCAGCAGCATTTTACCGTTCTTTTCCAGCTTTGTGATTTCCTTAAAGGTTTTGATTTTATATAAATCACCACTCACTTCAAAATCAAGGACTTTCTTCTTTTCGTCCATCAGATGATTGCCGAAACTGATTGTGCCATTGTCTTCCTGTCTAATCAATTCTTCGATTACTGCCATTTTCAGTACCTCCACTCGCTTCTCTATTGTGCCTCGCCCAAGAAACCCGAAAAAAAGAGATTCTCGGCGTTTGAACCTTTGTCTATGCTCCGCTGTCAGCGGATAAAACTACGATTATGATTATAACACAAAATAGATTGCAGGTATAGCTAATTTTTTGAAATCTTTTGCATAAAATCCTGTATTATTTCACAACACGGAAGCTGAATCCATTCGTTTTCAGCCCGACGGAAACCTTATCTCCCGCTTTGATATTGCCCAGAAGATATTCCTCCGCGAAGGCATCCTCAATCTTAGACTGGATGGCTCGGCGCAGCGGTCTTGCGCCATACGCCTTATCATAGCCCTCCTCGGCAATTTTTTCGATTGCTTTTTTGGTAAAGGAAACCGTGATATTCATATTTTCCTTTACACGCTTTGCCATCACATCCGTCAGAAGCCGCACAATTCTTGTGATTTCCTCCTGTTCCAGCGGATGGAACACGATAATATCATCAATACGGTTCAAAAATTCCGGCTTAAAGATGGTCTTGATTTCGTCCATCACGCCCTTTTTCATCATTTCATAGCTCTGCTCCGGTGTTTCCACACTTGTAAAGCCCAGACGCTTGGGTGCGGCAATGCTGCGCGCGCCTGCATTCGAGGTCATGATGATAACCGTATTTTTGAAATCAACCGTTCTGCCCTGTCCGTCCGTAATGTGTCCATCGTCCAGCACCTGCAGGAGAATATTGAACCCCTCAGGGGATGCCTTTTCGATTTCATCAAACAGCACAACAGAATAAGGATTGCGGCGCACCTTTTCGCTCAGCTGACCACCCTCCTCATAGCCGACATAGCCCGGAGGAGAGCCGACCATTCTGGAAACGCTGTGCTTTTCCATATATTCGGACATATCAATCCGCACCATGGCATTTTCGTCCCCAAAAAGCGCTTCTGCCAGTGCCTTGGAAAGCTCCGTCTTGCCGACACCCGTAGGGCCGAGGAACAGGAAGGAGCCGATGGGTCTGTTGGGGTCCTTCAAGCCGACACGCCCACGGCGGACAGCCTTTGCCAGTGCCTTCACTGCTTCCTCCTGCCCGATGACTCTTTTGTGCAGAACTTCCTCCAGATGGAGCAGACGCTGACTTTCCTCCTCCTGCATGCTCTGCACGGGGATTCCCGTCCAACGGGAAACGATTTCTGCGACATTATCTGCCGTCACCACAATTTCGCCACTGTCATGCGTGGATTCCCATGCACGCTTTGCCGCCTTCAGGCTGGTACGCAGACCATCCTGCAGCTTTTTGATTTCTGCCGCCTGTTCAAATTCCTCTGTCTTGATGGCAGTCTCCTTTTCCTGTTCCAGCTCTGCAATTCTTGCCTCCAGCTCCTTGATAGAGGTAGGCGCAGTATACGCGGAAAGACGCAGGCAGGATGCTGCTTCGTCAATCAGATCGATTGCCTTATCCGGCAGGAATCGCTCCGTTACATAGCGTGCGGAAAGCCTAACTGCCGCCGCGATTGCTTCATCCGAAATGCGTACCCTATGGTGCATTTCATAGGGGTCCTTCAGTGCTGTCAGCATTTGCACAGCAACCGCTTCTGTCGGCTCCTCCACGCGCACAGGCTGAAACCGCCGCTCAAAGGCAGCATCCTTTTCGATATGCTTGCGGTATTCCTCAAGCGTGGTTGCCCCGATTAGCTGAATCTCTCCTCTTGCCAGCGCCGGCTTGAGAATATTCGAGGCATCAATCGCGCCCTCTGCCGCACCTGCGCCGACGATGGTGTGGAACTCATCCACGAAGAGGATGGCGCTGCCGTCCCGGACGAGTTCTTCCAGCAGGTTCTTGAACCGCTCTTCAAAGTCGCCGCGGTACTTCGTACCAGCCACGAGGCTGGCCATGTCCAGCGCCAGCAGACGCCGCCCCTGGAGCATCCGGGGTACCTGCTTGTCGGCGATGCGCTGGGCAAGCCCTTCGGCCAGCGCGGTCTTGCCCACGCCCGGTTCCCCCACAAGGCAGGGGTTGTTCTTCTGGCGGCGGCACAAGATTTCTACCATCCGGTCCAGCTCTTTTTCCCGGCAGAACACCGGGTCCAGCTCGCCGTCCGCCGCCCGGCGGGTCAAATCGCGGCAGTATTTGTCGCTGGCCCGGCTCCCCCGCGGCAGCGACGACGCCGAGCGCGGCTGGATCGGCAGGATGAACTGCCCTGAAAGCTGGCGGCACTCCCGCACTGCCTCGGTGAGCTGGACACCCATGGATGCCAGCATGACCCCGGCGGCGCAGTCGGTGTCTTCCAGCATGGCGCAGAGCAGATGCTCCGGCTCGGCCCGGCTCAGATGGGCGTTCTGCGCCCCGATGATGGCGTAGTCCATTGCCCGGCGCAGGTCAGCCGCCATATCGCCCCGGGCAAGCCTGGTGACCGAACCATCCCGCCCGGCGGACAGCTGACGCCGCACCTCCAGCTCCGAGATGTTCTTCCCGGCCAGAAAGCGGGCCGCCGGGCCGCCGTCCGCCTGCAGCATCGCCCACAGCAGGTGGCCGGTGTCTGCCTTTTTGCAGCCCAGCCCTCCGGCCAGCTCCACCGCCTTATCCAGCAGCTGCCCCGCCTCCCGGGAGAAGCCCTTATACCGTCCTTTGCCGAATGCGTCCCAAATGCTCATTTGCCTGGCTCCTATCTTTCAGAAGCTGTTTTCGTAAGCAGGGTGCACCGGATGACGAGATTTTTTGCTCCGCAGACAAGGCGATTTTCCGCAGCAATCCTGACGGATTGCAAGGGAAAGCAACGCAGTATGCGGGCAAAAAGGCCGCGCGGACAGTGTGCAATGCTTATGAAAACGGCTTCTTGTATTGCTGTTGCATCAAGAAACAGTATAGCCCCGGCAGGCGAGAAAAAATCAGAGCTTTGTGTCGCACCGGCCCAAAAACGCACCGATAGATAAAACAAAAAAGCCATCTGAACGAATCAGATGGCTTTCTGGTTGGGGATGAGAGAATCGAACTCCCACAAGTAGAGTCAGAGTCTACCGCACTACCACTATGCAAATCCCCAATATCCTGTTGTGTTTTGCGGCATTGAGCCGGTCAACGTGTGCTATTATAGCCGCCTTTGCGCGTTTTGTCAAGCGGATTTTTGAAAAAAGTTGTACTTTTTTCTTGCAGGCTGCAATTCAGACGTACTTTCGAGCAATTCAGAGAAGCCGACGCCTGACCGGGCAGAAGCAATTTCTTCTGTACTCTCTTGTGGCATTTTCTGCACGTTCCGCACCATACAATAAGGTGTACCTGATTTTTTACTTGTTAATAAAGGAGGACGCCTTATGCTGCAAACCCCATCCAAAACCACCCAGACTCTGCTTTCGCCCCGCATCCCCCGCGACAACGAGCACGAGCGCTACCACCCCGAGCTGGAAGAAGAGCTGAAAGAGTGCCTGTTCTGCCTGCAGCGGAACGCGATGATGTTCGATCTCGAGGTGGACTCCGACCTCATCGAGCAGCGCATCTACGAGCGGCAGGCGCTTTTGTGCCGCTACCGCTACCTGCTGGCCCGCGCCCGGGAGCTGGGGCTGCATACCATCCTGAAAAAGTATCAGCCGCTGGGATAAAAACCTACCCGCGAAATCTTGACAGAATCCGCACATCGTGTTATCATACATAAAGATAACACTGTATACAGAGAGCTGTATGCAAAACTTTGGAGCTTAGAGAGGTTTTCAACTATGGAACGTATTAAGACTATCGCTACTCGTGACCTGACCAAGAGCGTCGTGACCGGCGGCTGCGGCGAGTGCCAGACTTCTTGCCAGTCTGCCTGCAAGACCTCCTGCGGCGTCGCAAACCAGAAGTGCGAGAACAGCAATAAGTAATCATTGCAGACCCTATGCCGCCTTTGCAGGGCGGCATTTTTTTATGGCAATTATAGATTGGAGAATGAAATGGTACATCAGTATCAACTGAACGGATATAACATCGTGCTGGACAGCTGCAGCGGCTCGGTCCATGTCGTGGACGACGTGGCTTACGACGTCATTGCGATGTACAAAGAGCACTCTGCCGACGAGATCGTGGCCGCCATGCTGGCAAAGTATGCCGACCGCCCCGACGTCACCGAGGCCGACCTGCGCCAGTGCCTCGAGGACGTGGCTTCTCTGGAAGCCGCCGGCAAGCTTTGGGCTCCCGACGTCTACAAAGACATGGCTTTCGACTTCAAGAACCGCCAGACCGTGGTCAAGGCGCTCTGCCTCCACGTCGCCCACACCTGCAACCTCAACTGCTCCTACTGCTTCGCCTCGCAGGGCCGCTATCAGGGCGACCGCGCCCTGATGAGCTTTGAGGTGGGCAAGCGGGCTATGGACTTCCTCATCGAGAACTCCGGCACCCGCCGCAACCTCGAGGTCGATTTCTTTGGCGGCGAGCCTCTGATGAACTTCGACATGGTCAAAAAGCTCGTCGCCTACTGCCGCGAGCAGGAGAAGATCCACAACAAGAACTTCCGCTTCACCATGACCACCAACGGGATGCTCATCGACGACGATGTCATCGACTTCTGCAACAAGGAGTGCCACAATGTCGTGCTGAGCCTCGATGGCCGCAAGGAAGTCCATGACCGCTTCCGCAAGGACTACGCAGGCCACGGCAGCTATGACGCCATCGTGCCGAAGTTCCAGGAGTTCGTGAAAAAGCGCGGCGACAAGAACTATTACATGCGCGGCACCTACACCCACTACAACACTGACTTCACCAACGACATCTTCCACATGGCCGACCTCGGCTTCACGGAGCTGAGCATGGAGCCTGTCGTCACCAAGCCCACCGACCCCAGCGCCCTCACCGCCGAGGACCTGCCCATCCTCAAGGAGCAGTACGAGATCCTTGCTAAGGAGATGATAAAGCGCGACCGCGAGGGCCGTGGCTTCACCTTCTACCATTACATGATCGACCTCACCGGCGGCCCCTGCATCTACAAGCGCATCTCCGGCTGCGGCTCCGGCACCGAGTACATGGCCGTCACCCCCTGGGGCGACCTCTACCCCTGCCACCAGTTCGTCGGCGACCCCAAGTACCTGATGGGCGACATCTGGAAGGGCGTCACCAACACCGCCGTGCGGGATGAGTTCAAGCACTGCAACGCCTACGCCCGCCCCGAGTGCAAGGACTGCTGGGCCAAGCTCTACTGCTCTGGCGGCTGTGCAGCCAACGCCTACCACGCCACCGGCAGCATCACCGGCGTCTACGAGTACGGCTGTGAGCTGTTCAAGAAGCGCGTCGAGTGCGCCATCATGATAAAAGTTGCTGAGAACCAGGAGCTGGCAGCTCAGGGCATCGAAGTCCCCATCGAGCTGGGCGGCACCTGCAACGCCTGCGCAGACGGCGAAGCCTGCGAATAAAGCCATGAACACTCCTGTCGTCGATTTTGTCCGTCGCTACGCCCGGCAGCGCACCACCCGGATGCATATGCCGGGCCACAAGGGCCGCGGCCCGCTGGGCTGTGAAGAGCTGGACATCACCGAAATTGCGGGCGCAGATGAGCTGTACGAAGCCGAGGGCATCATCGCCCAGAGCGAGGCCAACGCCACGCAGCTCTTCGGCACCGCCCGCACCTATTACAGCACCGAGGGCAGCAGCCAGTGCATCCGGGCCATGCTCCGCCTTGCGCTCCAAATGCGGCCCGCAAAGGCAGGCCGTCCTGTCCTGCTGGCGGCGCGGAACGCCCACAAGGCCCTGCTCTACGCGGCGGCTCTGCTGGACTTCGACATCCAGTGGCTCTGGCCTGCGCCGGACGCCGCCGGGGCGCTCTGCACCTGCCCTGTGGAGCCGGAAGCTCTTGCCTCTGCGCTGGACGAGCTTGCCGCCGAGGGCCGTACGCCCTTCGGCGTCTACCTCACCAGCCCGGACTATCTGGGCTTCGTGCAGGACATCGCGGGGCTGTCGGCGGTCTGCCACGCCCACGGTCTGCCCCTTCTGGTGGACAACGCCCACGGCGCCTATCTCCACTTTTTGAAAGAGGGCAGCCGCCACCCCATCCAGCTGGGCGCAGACCTCTGCTGTGACTCGGCTCACAAGACCCTGCCCGTCCTCACGGGCGGTGCCTATCTGCACCTTGGCTCGTCCGTGCAGGCCGACGAGGCCGCGGTGCGCAATGCGCTGGCTCTCTTCGGCTCCACCAGCCCCTCTTATCTCATTTTGCAGTCGCTGGACGCCGCCAACGCGGTTCTGGCCGACGGCTTCCGGGAGAAGCTGGACATCTGCCGCTGGCGGCTGGGGATGCTCTGCCGGGAGCTGGATGCCCTCCGGCCCGGGCTGGCACTCCCCCTCACCGGGGCGCACCGTGAACCCCTCAAGCTGACGCTGGACGCCGCCGCGCTGGGTCTTTCCGGCCAGCAGCTGGCGCAGGCTCTGCGGGCGCGGGGTGTGGAGTGCGAGTATGCCGACCCCCGTTACGTCGTGCTGATGCCTTCTGCCGAGAGTTCTGCGGCAGAGTTTGCCTGCCTGCAAACGGCCCTGCACGCCATCTGCGATGAGGCCCCTGCTGCCGACGTCTCCGTTACGGCTGACGATCCTGCCGCTTTCGCGGCATTGGCCGGGGCGCTTGAGGCACAGCCCCGCCGCTTCACCATCCAGGAAGCTGTCCTTGCACCGCAGGAGATGATCCCTGCCGCCGAGGCCGTGGGCCGCATCTGCGCCGCGCCGGCGGTCTCCTGCCCGCCTGCCATCCCCATCGTGGTCAGCGGTGAGACGGTCCCGCCGGAGGCCCTCCCCCTCTTTGCCCGCTATGGCATCGAGAAGGCGGCCGTTGTAAAAGAATAAAGTGCAAAAAGCATTTTCGTACTCTTCAGCCTCTTTTTTCACTCTATATTCAGAGTTTCCCCTAAGATCCAGCTAAAAGTCCCGCACATTTCTTGACAGGCTTCGCATATTCTGGTTTAATAGAATTGGATAAAAGGGAGTAAAGGGCGCTCCACCTTATGGGAGCGCTGCATGGCAGCGTCAACACGGCAGAAATGCCCGATGTCATGTGTTCGCTTGAGACTTTTGTCACAGTAATTGGTGCTGTGGCGAAAGTCTCTTTTTTCGTCATTGCGCCGCAGATTTCAAAGGAGGCAATGACATGGATTTCTGGAACGCATTCGCCAGTCTCTTTTCCAATTTCGGGAACCTGACCTGGCAGATGGTGGTGATGTGGGGCATCGGCGCCCTGCTCATCTACCTCGCCATCGCAAAAAAGATGGAGCCGAGCCTGCTTCTCCCCATGGGCTTCGGAGCCATCCTCGTCAACCTGCCCTTATCGGGCGCTATCACGCAGGGCGACACCGTCGGCCCCATCTCGGCTCTGTTTGAGGCCGGAATGTCCAACGAGCTGTTCCCCCTGCTGCTCTTCATCGGCATCGGTGCGATGATCGACTTCGGCCCGCTGCTCGAGAAGCCGTGGCTGATGCTCTTCGGCGCAGCGGCGCAGTTCGGCATCTTCTTCACCCTCTTCCTCGCGGGCTTCTTCTTCGATTTGAAGGACGCCGCTTCCATCGCCGTCATCGGCGCGGCAGACGGTCCCACCGCCATCTTCGTGGCCAACGTCCTCCACTCCCAGTACCTTGGTGCCATCATGGTGGCGGCCTACAGCTACATGGCGCTGGTCCCCATCGTGCAGCCGCCGGTCATCAAGCTGCTGACCACCCAGAAGGAGCGCCGCATCCGGATGCCCTACCAGAAGGGCAGTGTCAGCCAGCTGACCAAGATCTTGTTCCCCATCGTCGTGACCATCATCGCCGGGCTCGTGGCTCCGGCCAGCGTAGCACTGGTGGGCTTTCTGATGTTCGGCAACCTGCTGCGGGAATGCGGCGTGCTGAACACCCTGAGTGAAACGGCGCAGAACATCCTCGCAAACCTCATCACCATCGTGCTGGGCCTGACCGTGGCCGGCCAGATGACCGCCGACAAGTTCGTGCGGCCCGACACTCTGCTCATCCTTGCGCTGGGCCTCGTGGCCTTTGTGTTTGACACCGCCGGCGGTGTGCTGTTCGCAAAGCTGGTGAATCTCTTCCTCCCGGAGGGCAAAAAGCTCAACCCCATGATCGGTGCTGCCGGCATCTCTGCCTTCCCTATGAGCGGACGCGTCGTCAACAAGCTGGGCCTCGAGGAGGACAACCAGAATTTCCTGCTGATGTACTCCATCAGTGTCAACGTCTCGGGCCAGATAGCCTCTGTCATCGCCGGCGGACTGCTGCTGACCCTGCTGAGCTAAAGGAGGGACTGATATGCTGCATCTTACTTCGTGGATGACGACTCTGCCCATCATGGTCATCGGAATGGTGAGCATCGTGCTGGTCATCGGCGTCATCGTGCTGGCTGTGATGTTTTTGAACAAGCTGACGAGCCGGAAATAACTGCAAAGGGCTGCTGTACGACGCTGTACAGCAGCCCTTGTTTTATTGATCAGCCCGCGCCTTTCCGATCGCCGCTCTTGGCGTTCTGCCCGGTGTCATCCGGCTCGTCGCAGCCGTCGTGCGGCTCCTCAGAACAGGTCGAGCATATTGTCCAGATAGATGGCCTCCCGGACATGCAGCTGGTATTCCGGTTTTGTCATGTAGTAGAGCAGAAATTCCAGTACCAGCGCACTGCCCAGGCCCCGGCCCTCGATCTTGAAGTTGGAAAATCCCATCGGCATATAGACATCCCGAATGTCCCTGATGCCGATAAACCCCGGATTTTCCATCGCCTTCGAGAAGCGGTAGCCTTCCTCCGCACCCGGTGCGTGACAGATGTGGTCAGGGCAGGCTTCGCCGAGATTTTTTCGGCTGACATTCTCATAGCAGCGCTTTCTGTCCCGGCATCCGACCCAGCAGCACTCGTTGCAGAGAAATTCCACCTTGTCTTTCTGCGCCTGCGGCAGACTGTCCAGCTCTCCAAAGGCTTTGTTCAGCCGGAAGTCCGGCACCACATAGCGGAACTCTTCCCGGGCCGTCTCCGCCCGGAGCTGCTGAAACTCTGTCAGCACTTTCGTCGTGGAGGACACGAAATAAAGCTGCGGATAGTGTGTTTTCAGATAGTCCAGCAGCAGCTCCGAGTGGACGATGACGCCGCTCTGTACCGGGTTTTCCTGCTCAAACAGGGCGCAGAGGGCGTTGCACTTTTTATCCGAAAGATGTTCCTCCCGGAGGAGCGAGTTGCTGAAGGTCAGCCGCGCCGAGATGCCGTATTCCCTCGTCAGGGCAAGGACTTCTTTGGGGTCATGCTCCCCGAAGCCAGCCCGTCCCCCGCCCCAGACGCAGTCGGCCGGTGCGCCGTAGATGGAGCCGATGTCGCACCAGTCATAAAAGTATTCTCTGTGCGCCCGGAACAGGGGCAGGAACTCCCGGTACAGCTCGTAGAACTCGAACAGTCCGGGCAGATGATAGTAAGCTTTTTCTTGTTTCATTTTTCACTTTTTCTTATGCGTTTTGCGTCCTGACCTCTACCGTCCGTCCACCGAGGTTCTCATAGATGCGGTGGGAGACGGAGAGCACCGTGCGCCCTTCGGACGCGCGGCGAAGCGCTTCAAGGACACGGGCCTCGGTCTCAGCATCGAGGTTGGCCGTTATCTCGTCCAGCAGCAGCACGGCAGGGTCTGCCGCTGCGGCGCGGGCGATGGACAGAAGCTGCCACTCGCCCTGCGAGAACATCCCGTCCGTACACACCGTATCATAGCCGCCCGGCAGGGTCTGGATAGCGGCATCCAGACCGGCAAGCTTCGCGGCGTTTCTTGCCATCTCTTCGGTGATGCCGGGGTCGCCCAGCGTGATCTGTTCCAGCACCGTACCCGGCACACGGGCAAAATGCTGCTCCACACAGCCGATGCAGGTGCGGCGCCTGGCGTCCGTGATGTCCGCCACATCCACGCCGCCGATGGTCACCGACCCGGCTTCCGGGTGATAAAGTCCCAGCAGCAGCTTGAAGACTGTGCTCTTTCCGGCACCCGTCCGGCCCACCAGCGTCACCTGCTCGCCCTGCTTGACGGTCATGGAAAAATCGTTCAAGACGTGCTTTTCGCCGTAACCGAAGGTCACGTGAGAGAGCACCACATCACCCCGGGCAGAGGTCTCCCGCTCCTTGGGAATGGTGCGTTCCGGCTGGTCAAGGAAGGCGTCGATGCGCCTGACGCCCGCCATCGCCGACTGGATGGTCTGTATCTCCATGCCAAGGCTCTCGATGGGCGCAAAGATGCGGGAAATGTAGTTGATGACGGCCACCGAGGTGCCGACCGACATCCCGAACAACGTCAGGACAGCCGCATTGCCGGAAGCCGAGAGGAGCATGACGATGCCGACCACGGCGGCATTCAGCACCAGCACAACGGGCGAATAGATCGCATCGTAAAAATTCGTCCGCTCCATCGCGGCATAGCTTTCGCCGATGCACCGGTCATAGCGGCGCTCCATGTAGTCTTCCAGACCCAGAGCCCGGATGGTGCGGATATTGTGCAGTGTTTCCGGGACCTGGCCGGACACAGCGGCGACCGCCCGGCGGTTATCCAGCTGCGCTGCCAGCATCCGCGTCTGCACTTGGCGGGTGAACACGGCGAACAGCGGCAGCACCAGCAGCAAAATCAGCGCAAGGCCGGTATTCTTCACGGCGATGACCGCCATGATGGAGAGGATGCGGCAGGCGTCCGCCGCCATGCTGATGATTCCGGAAGTGAACAGCGCCTCCACTGTATCCACATCGCCCGAGAAGCGCGCGGCCACCTCGCCGGGGTTCTGCCCCACCAGCGTGCTGGCGGGAAGCTTGGTCAGCTTCCGGGACATTTCAGAGCGCAGGGCGTGGGTCATTTTCTGGCCGAAGAGCACCAGCAGGCTCTCCTGCGCCGAGGAGAGCATCCCTTCCAGCGCCAGACTGCCGAAATAAAGAAGCACCGCAGGGAATGTCAGCGGAAGCCCGGCCGTCAGCCCGTCGATGATGCGGGCCAGCAGCAGCGGCGGCACCAGAGACGCCGCCACCGATGCCGCCGCACACAGGACGGTCCCCGCTGTGAGGAGGCGGTGGGTCACGGCGGCCATCCGGATAGCCTCAAACACACCATTTTTACGCCTGTTCTCCATGCTGTTTCCCTCCTGTCTGGCTTTCGTACAGCTGACGGTAGACCGGGGCCGATGCCATCAGCTCCTCATGGGTGCCGACAGTGGTCTTTCCGCCATCCATAAAGACGATCTTCTGCATCTGCGGGAAGTGGTACAGGCGGTGCGAGATGAGGAAGACGACCTTATCCTTGGCATATTCCTGCAGGTCGGCAAAGACCGTATCCTCCGTGTCCCGGTCGAGGGCCGAGAACGGGTCGTCGAGGATGAGGACAGGGCGCGGATGGGCCAGCGTCCGGGCCAGTGCCAGACGCTGGCCCTGTCCGCCGGAAAGACGGGTGCCGCTGCTGCCGATGACGGTATCGAGGCCGTTCTCCATCGCCAGCACCTCGCCTTTCAGCGCAGCAGCGGCGAGATAGGGCATGGCGTCCTGCTTGCTGCCGCAGAGGACATTGTTCTGCACCGTGTCGGCGCTCAGCTCCGGGTCGTGGCCCAGATAGCCGACGGTGGCCGAAATCTGACGCGGAGTCAGAGCGGAGAACTCCTTTCTGCCAAACTGCGCCGAGCCTTCATAGGGGGCCTCGCAGAGGAAGACCCGGCCAAAGGTGGACTTGCCGCAGGCCACCGGGCCGGTGACTCCGATGATGTCGCCGGGGTGGGCTGTCAGACTCAGACCCGAGAAGATGGGGGTGTCGCCGTAGGCGAAGGAGAGGTTTCTGAGGGTCACATCTTCCGCCGCCGGGACATCCAGTGCGTCCAGCTGCTCCGGCGACTTCATCAGAGGTTTGATGCGCTTCCAGGAGACCTCGGCCTTCTGCACCGAGTTGAAGAGCTTGGCCGCCTTGGAGGATTTGACCACCAGCTTGGTGAAGCAGGAAAGGAAGGTGGTAAAGGCCGCGATGTCCCACACACGCCAGCCGGTGCCGAGGACATTCTTTGCGCCGAACCACAAAATGAACAGTA
>OGGJ01002474.1_pt1 | contig 12916 bp, 9 predicted proteins | sample 1571071 | NCBI WGS metagenome assembly OGGJ01 (sample SAMEA2581954, study PRJEB24529) | metagenome | biome: Human gut stool | place: China | collected 2011
TTGTTTAATTTACAAGGTGCACGCTCCATTCGCGGAACAGGTGTTATCTTAGCACCTACCCGCCCTTTTGTCAACACCTTTTTTCACTTTTTTCAAATTATTTTTCAGAGCCAGATAGAGACAAATCCATCCATTGATGTTATAATAGGAAAACCGTTTCATTTTGGAGGTATTTCCCTTGGATTTCCAACATATTGAGGCAACTTTCGGGAAGCTGGAGCACCGTTCGCTCTCGTTTTCGAAAGGTCTTAATATTATAGAAGCGCCGAATGAGTCCGGCAAGTCGACGCTTCTCGCTTTTCTTCGCGTGATGCTCTACGGCTTTCCGCCGCGGGAGCGCGGCGCGCTGGCGGACAAGAACCGCTACGCCCCATGGTCACTCTCGCCGATGCGCGGCACGCTGGCTCTCACATGTCAAAAGGGCGACATTACGTTGCAGCGCGACACCGCGCGCGCGAATAGTCCCATGGGCCGCTTTTCCGCCGTCTATACCGGCAGCAGTGAAACGGTCGACGGCCTGACCGCCGCCGACTGCGGCGAAACGCTGCTCGGTGTCCCGTGCGAGGTCTACGAGCGCAGCGCGTTCATCCGCCAGAGCAGCCTGACGGTCGACGCGAGCGCCGAGCTTGAGCGCCGCATCGCCGCGCTCATCACCACGGGCGAGGAGGGCCAGTCGTTCAGCGAAGCGTCCGCCGCGCTCAAAAAGCAGCTCAACGCCCGCAAATACAACAAGTCCGGCCGCATCCCCGCGCTCGAGGCCGAGATCAGCGCACAGGAGCGCGCGCTCGAGGAACTGTCGCAGCTCACGCGCAGCAAGCGCAAGGCCGAGGAAGCCCTCGCCTCATTCGATGCCGAGGAAGCCTCGCTGCGCGAACAGCTCCGCGCACACGATCTCTGCGATGCGCAGGACGCCCGCCGCGCCGCCGCGGAAGTGCAGCAGGCATGGCAGAGCACCGAAAGCAAAGCCGAATATCTTCGCCGCGCGCTGATTGAACAGAATGTGCCCGCGCGCGACGCGCTGGAGCAGGGCCGCGCAAGGCTCAACGCGCTCTCTTCCCTCAAGGTTGAGGCCGCGGACGCGCAGCAGTGCTGTGACACCGCCGAAACCGCTCTGTCCGATTTTGACGCAAAGCCCGTCGAGCGTCCACGCTCACTATTACCTTATATAATAGTAAGCGCCGTGCTATTGCTGCTCTTTATATTTGTTTCCGCATTGCCCCGCCCTGTCGCTCTGGCCGGGTGCATCGTCTCCGGCGCTGCGCTGGCTGCACTTCTTGTCTTAAACTGGAACAACGCACGCAAAGTTCGCGCCGCACATGAGGAAAAGCGCGATGTCTTAGAGCAAGCCCTGCGCGATGCACGTTCCGACGCCGCCGCACAGCAAAAGCTGTATGATGCCGCCGCGCGCGAGCTGCTCGTGCTCATCCCCGCGGGCGACATCTCCCGCGTTGGCGCATATCTCGACGCCGCGCTGCAAAAATACGCCGAGCTGGACGCCCTGACGCGCGAGGCGCGCGACCTGTCGCTGCGCTGCGAGCTGCTTTCCGCCCGCGCGCCGAAGGGTGACGTTCCCGGCGAGCCAGTTGTGCGCCCCGCACGCTCCCGTGCGGAGCTGCAAACTGCGCTCGACGCGCTCGCACGGTGCCGTCGTGAAGCGCAGAGCACCTTTGACTACACCTCCGGCCGCTGCCGCGCCATCGGCGACGCCGCCGAGCTTGGAGCCGCACTCACGCAGAAGCGCGACGAGCTTGCACAAAAACAAGCGGAATACGACGCCATCGCTCTCGCGATGGAATCGCTGCAAAGCGCGAACACCTCACTGCAAAACCGCTTTTCTCCCGCGCTCAGCCGCCGCGCCGGCGAGCTTTTCTCCCGCCTGACGGGCGGCAAATACGAAAGCGTCCTGCTTGACCGCACGTTTTCCGCGCAGGCGGGCGAAACGGGCGAGAGCGTTTCCCATGACGCACAGCTTTTGAGCCTCGGCACGCTCGACCAGCTGTATCTTGCCGTGCGCCTCGCCATCTGCGAAAGCGCCCTGCCCGCGGACGATCCCCCGCCCATCGTGCTCGACGACGCACTTGTCCGCTTCGACGACGAGCGCTGCCGCGCCGCACTCGAGCTTTTATTAGAGGAAAGCAAATCGCGTCAAATTCTGCTTTTCACCTGCCAGCACCGCGAGAGCGCGTATCTCTCCGGCCGCGACGGCGTCACATTCCTGTCCCTATAATCTCAAATTGATAAAGGAGAAATTGAATGACCACACTGCAAGCCCTTCCCCTGCCTTCCAACTTCGAAGACCTCTGCGAGCTGTTTTTGCTCTACATCGCGTACAGCACCCTCGGTTGGTGCGGCGAGATGCTATACTGCTCCATCCCCAAGGGTCACATCTGCGAAAAGAGAGGCTTCCTCAACGGCTTCCTCTGCCCCATTTACGGCCATGGCGCGCTGCTCGTGCTGTATCTTCTGCACGGCGGCTTCCAGAATCCGGTGCTCACGTTCATCTTCGGTGCGATCGTCACGTCGATCCTTGAATACTTCACGAGTTGGATCATGGAAAAGCTCTTCCACATGCGCTGGTGGGACTACTCCCATTATAAATTCCAGATCAATGGCCGTGTGTGCCTTCTGAACTCCACATGCTTTGGCCTTGCGTGCGTGCTGCTGTGCCACCTTGTCCAGCCCTGGCTGTGGGAGCACATCGTGAATCTCGGCCCTACCATCACCGTGCCGCTCGCGTCCTTCATCTTCGGCATCTATCTGATGGACACCGTGCTCTCCATCCGCAGCGCCATCCAGCTCAGCTCTCAGATGGGCAAGCTGCGCGAGCTGCAATCGGAGCTTAAGGACTATGTCGCCGAAAAGCGTGAGGAGAGCCAGGAGCGCAAGGCCGAGCGCCGTGCCGAGGTACGCGAGCGCGCCCGCATGCTGCGTGACGGTGCGGATATCTTCGAGCGCCGCCTGCTCCACTCCCACCCCGACATCCGCAAGTCGCGTGAAGACCTGCTCGCCACGATCCGCGCCCGCCTGAACGAGAGCGAGACCGAGGCCAAGAAAGCTGCCGACGAGCTCTTCGGCGATGAGCGCAAGGCGTAATTTGCCAAGCCGCGCGCGGTTGACTTCCGCGCGCAAACGGTATAAACTAAGCGCGCCGTCGTTAAGCTGACGGCGCACCATGCAGCAAAGGAGAATACTGATCTATGAGCGAATGCACCCATAATTGCTCTACCTGCGGCGAGAGCTGCGCTGAGCGTGCAACGCCGCAATCCCTGCGCAAAGCGCCGCACCCCGAAAGCCACATCGGCAAGGTGTTCGGCGTCGTGTCCGGCAAGGGCGGCGTCGGCAAGTCCATGGTCACGAGCCAGCTCGCCGTCACGCTGCACCGCCGCGGTTACAAGGTCGGCGTCATGGACGCCGATATCACCGGTCCCTCCATCCCGCAGGCCTTCGGCGTGCACGACAAGGCCGTCGGCACGCAGACCGCGCTCTACCCCTGCGTCAGCCACAGCGGCATCGAGGTCATGTCCATCAACCTGCTTTTGGAGGATGAGACTGATCCCGTCATCTGGCGCGGCCCCGTCATCGGCGGTGTTGTCCAGCAGTTCTGGACGGATGTTGCCTGGGATGTGGACTATCTGTTCGTCGATATGCCCCCCGGCACGGGCGACGTGCCGCTGAGCGTCTTCCAGTCCATCGCGCTCGACGGCATCATCGTCGTCACCTCCCCGCAGGAGCTTGTCTCCATGGTCGTGGAGAAGGCCGTGAAGATGGCTGAAAAGATGGACGTCCCCATCGTCGGCGTCGTGGAGAACATGAGCTATGTCGCCTGCCCTGACTGCGGCAAAAAGATCTACCTCTTCGGCGAGGGCAAGAGCGAAGAGGCCGCAAAGCGTCACAATCTTCCCCTGCTCGCCCAGATGCCCATCGACCCGAAGCTCGCCGCCCTTGTGGACGCGGGCAGGATCGAAGAGTTCGAGGGCACATGGCTGAACGCCGCCGCCGATGCGCTCGAAAAGACGCGCAAGCGCGCCGAATAACAAAAAACAAGCGCAAAAAATCGCACCTCGAACGAGGTGCGATTTTTTATGTTCTGTTTGTGGCTCAGTCGTTGGAATAGTTGTCGAAGTAGCCCTGAATGTAGACGATGGGCGTGCCCTTGTCGCCGCTGCCGCTCGTCAGGTCGCAGAGCGAGCCGATCAGGTCGGTCAGGCGGCGGGGCGTCGTGCCCTCGGACACCATGTTGCCGACCAGGCTCTCGCTGGTCTTCTCGCGGATGCGCTCTTCGATGGCTTCCTTCAGCGCCTCGCCCTTGAGATCGCCGAAGTCATTGTCGGCGAGGTACTTGAGCTTCAGCTCGTTCGGCGTGCCGACAAGGCCCTTGGTGTAGCCGGGGGAGACGACGGGGTCAGCGAGCTCCCAGATCTTGCCGACGGGGTCTTTGAACGCACCGTCACCGTAGACCATGGCCTCGATGTGCTTGCCGCTGGCCTTGCTGAGTCTCTCGCCCAGCTCCTCGGCAACGGCCATGCAGTCGCGCGGGAAGAGCTTAACGGTCTCCTCGGTCGCCTTGTTGGAGCCGAGCAGGCCGTATTCGGCGTTGTAGCCGCTGCCGTCGACGCTTCTGTTGAGCAGATCGTCGAGGCCGAGCACCACGCGGGCGCCAGCGGCCTTGAGCAGGCGCTTGCTGCGCGCGCGGGTGTGGATGTCACAGGTGATGACGGCGTCGGTGTAGTCGCACAGCGTCTGCACGCGATTGCCGAAGATGACCTCGACCTCAGCGCCGGCGTCGGTGATGATGCCGGAGTAGAAGTCGATGTAGTCGACGCCCGTGAACGGGTGCACCGCCGCGCCGAATTTCTTGCGGAATTGTTCGAGCGTCAGAACATCGCTGTACGGGTCGACGCCCGCCTCGTCGAGCTTGTCCCAGTCGACAAGGCCGTTGCCCACCTCGTCAGAGGGGTAGGAGAGCAGCAGCACGATCTTCTTGCAGCCCATCGCCATGCCGCGCAGCAGCAGGGAGAAGCGGTTGCGGCTCAGGATTGGGAACGCGACACCCACGGTGCCGCCGCCGGTCTTTTCGCGCACGTCTTTCGCGATCTGTTCGAGCGTTGCGTAGTTGCCCTGCGCACGCGCCACGACGGATTCCGTCACGGCGACGACGTCGCGGTCGCGCGGCTCGATGCCCGCTTCCTTCCACGCTTCCATCACGGAAGCGGCAGCGACCTCAGCAATGTTATCTCCCTCGCGGATGATGGGTGCGCGCACGCCGCGCACGACAGTTCCGATCGTTCTCATCTTGATCTCCTTTTTATTTTATAGTCAGCGCACAAGGCGCTCTTGCAAAGTCATACAGCCTAATATTATAATCACGGTATAGGGATAAGTAAAGCATCGTTTTTTGATAATAAATATAAATCATTCTTATGGTTTAAGATCAGGAGGGTTTGCCAAATGGTCAAGCTGGAGCTTTACCGCGTCTTCCGCGAGGTCGCCGAGGCCGGGAATATTTCCCTGGCAGCGGAGAATCTCTACCTTTCGCAGTCCGCCGTCAGCCAGAGCGTCAAGCAGCTCGAGCAGCAGCTCGGCACGCGTCTTTTCCTGCGCTCGCCGCGCGGCGTCACGCTCACCGAGGACGGCCGCCTCTTATTTGAATATGTGCGCAGCGCCATGGGTCTTCTCGAGACCGGAGAAGATAAGCTCCAGCAGTCGCGCACGCTTCAGGCCGGCACGCTCGTCATCGGCGCGAGCGACACGGTGACAAGTCAATTCCTGCTGCCGCATCTCGACGCCTTCCACCGCCGCTATCCCAACATCCACATCCGCATCATCAGCGGCCGCAGCTATAAGGTGCTGGGGCTTCTCCGCGCCGGAAGGGTCGATATCGCCTTTGCGAGCGCCCCCGGCGATGCGGACGACTTAGAGCACATCCCCTGCTTTGAAACGCATTCCTGCTTTGTCGCCGCGCCGGACTACCCCTGCGACTTCACCCGCGCCTACACGACCGAGGAGATCGCCGCATTCCCGCTCATTCTTCTTGAAAAGAAGGCCTCCTCGCGCACTTACCTTGAAAAATACTTCCTCCAAAGCGGCGTCAGGCTCACGCCGGAGATCGAGCTCGGCGCGCGCAGCCTTCTTGTCGACCTGGCGAAGATTGGCTTCGGCGTTGCGGGCGTCACGCGCGAATTCGTCCAGGGCGAGCTCGCCGCGGGCGAGATCCGCGAGCTTTCCACCGCTTTTTCCATCCCGCCGCGCACCGTCGACCTCTGCATGCTGCGCAACGTTTCGCCCAGCGCCGCAACCGAACGTTTTGCCCGCGATGTGCTTGAAAAATTACAGGGCAAATCCGTTTCCGTTTAAATTCTGCAAGGTTTCCGTCATTTTGCGCATTGAGTCTGCATAATTTTTGTCATTTTCGCCAAGGCGATTTTCTTGACAAGATTTTTGCGGCATGTTACCCTCTTTTTCGCTGCAACGAGCGAAGATACACGGTTTTCAGGATCTTTTTGAAACTGAAAGCGCTGGAAAACTCTGGAGAACTCATTCAGTTGGGTGCCGAAGGGGCAAGGCCTTTGCTAAAATTGTTAAGGCCGAATCTCTCAGGCAAAAGGACGGAGAGCATCGGCACCATGCCGGTTTTTCCGTCCTCACTTTTTCTCTCTATTGTTTTTTAAGCTGTCGATCTTCTGTTGGATCGGCAGCTTTTTTTGCATTTTCGACTTTACAATATAAGGAGAGCATCATGGCTTCATCATTCGAGACCACCCTTTTCCCTATCGTTCAGACCATCAACGAATACCTCAGCAACTACGTTTTGGTCATCCTGCTGCTCGGCGTCGGCATCTGGTACACGATCAAAACGCGCTGCGTGCAGGTCCGCTGCTTTAAGGAGGGCTGGACCCGCGTGTTCGGCAACATCACCCTCAACGGCAAGAAGGGCGGCACCGGAATGAGCTCGTTTCAGGCGCTCGCCACTGCCATCGCCGCCCAGGTCGGCACCGGCATCATCGTCGGCGTCGCGGGCGCGATCCTCACCGGCGGCCCGGGCGCGGTGTTCTGGATGTGGGTCATCTCGTTTTTCGGCATGGCCACGATCTACGCGGAAGCGACGCTCGCGCAGGAGACGCGCATCGTCGAGCTCGACGGCACGATCAAGGGCGGTCCTGTCTACTACATTACGACAGCCTTCAAGGGGAAATTCGGCAAGTTTCTCGCGGGCTTCTTCGCCGTCGCCATCACGCTGGCGCTCGGCTTCATGGGCTGCATGGTGCAGTCCAACTCCATCGGCGCAACGGTGGAGACCGCGTTCGGCATCCCGTCGTGGGTCGTCGGCATCGTGCTGATCGTCATCTGCGCCTTCATCTTCCTCGGCGGCGTGCAGCGCCTTGCGTCCGTGACGGAAAAGGTCGTGCCGCTCATGGCGGCGGTATTCCTCTTCGGCGGCCTCATCGTGCTTGTCGTTCGCATCAAGTACATTCCCGAGACCTTTGCCATGATCTTCCGCTACGCCTTTGAGCCGCAGGCCATCGTCGGCGGCGGCTTCGGCTACGCCATCAAGCTCGCCATCTCCCAGGGCGCGAAGCGCGGCCTGTTCTCCAACGAGGCCGGTATGGGCTCCACGCCCCACGCCCACGCGCTCGCCAACGTCAAAAATCCGCACGAGCAGGGCACCGTCGCCATCATCGGCGTGTTCATCGACATGTTCGTCATCCTGACGCTCAACGCCCTCGTCATCATCTCCACACTTTACGCAGGCGACGGCCCGCTCGCCGGCTGCGGCGCAGCGGCGCTGAGCAGCACCTTCAATAAGACGAACCTTGCCCAGTGCGCGTTCGGCACGGTGTTTGGCTACAAGGCGGGCAGTATGTTCGTCGCGATCTGCCTGTTCTTCTTCGCGTTCTCCACGATCCTGAGCTGGAACCTGTTCGGCAAGATCAACATGGTCTACCTCTTCGGCAAAAAGAGCGCCAACGTCTACACGCTGCTCGCGCTGATTTTCATCTTCCTCGGCACCACGATGTCCAACGACCTCGTCTGGGAGCTGAGCGACATGCTCAACCAGCTCATGGTCATCCCCAACGCCATCGCCCTGCTCGCCCTGACGAGCCACGTCGTCAAGCATTCCCACACGCCCGACCGCCTGTCCGGCCGGGAAAACGGCTGATATTCCCCAAAAAAGCGCAAAAGAGCGCGGCTTTTGATAAAAGCTGCGCTCTTTTTTTGCGCCTCCCGACTACACTTTTTAATGTCATTGCGGGCAATTCCTTTTCGGAATGGTATTCCATTTTCTATTCATTAAAAAAATAAAAGTTCATCATCAATTTGCATAATATTTTTGATGAATCTTTGGCGGTTTTGAAGCCGCCGCTTCTCTTGACTTCTTCTTTACGGCATGTTACGCTTTTACTGCTGAAACAAACGAATATCTACCGATGACTCTTTCGGGATCTCGCAAACCGGAAGCCGAGGAAACTCTGGAGAACTCATTGAATTGAGTGCCGAAGGTGCAAGGCCGTAATGGTCGAATCTCTCAGGCAAAGGGACAGAGAAGCAGGACGTTTTTACGTCGTCGCACCGTTTCTCCTCCCCGCTCAACTGAATGCTACTTCCGGAGTTGCTGATTTTCGTATCGGCAACTTCTTTGTTTTTTAGGAGAGAGAGAGTTATGATTGAATCCATCGAAGCCGCACTGTTCCCAATTGTATGCAAGATCAATGAATATCTGAGCAACTACATCCTTGTGTTCCTGCTGCTCGGCATTGGTTTCTGGTACTCCATCAAGACCCGCTTCGTCCAGATCCGCTGCTTCAAGGAGGGCTGGAACAGCGTGTTCGGCAACCTGTCGCTGCGCGGCAAGAAGCATGACAGCGGTATGAGCTCCTTCCAGGCGCTCGCCACCGCCATTGCGGCGCAGGTCGGCACCGGCAATATCGTCGGAGCGTCCGGCGCGATCCTCACCGGCGGCCCCGGCGCCATCTTCTGGATGTGGGTCATCGCCTTCCTCGGCATGGCGACCATCTACGCGGAAGCCACGCTCGCGCAGGAAACGCGCACCGTGGATAAGGACGGCAACGTCCTCGGCGGCCCTGTTTACTATATCACCACTGCCTTCAAGGGCGGCTTCGGCAAGTTCCTTGCGGGCTTCTTCGCCGTCGCCATCATTCTGGCGCTCGGCTTCTTCGGCTGCATGGTGCAGTCCAACTCCATCGGCGAGACCTTCTCCAACGCCTTCAACGTGCCGACGTGGATCATCGGCGTGGTGCTCGTCGCCATCTGCGGCTTCATCTTCCTCGGCGGCGTGCAGCGCCTCGCCTCCGTGACCGAGAAGATCGTGCCCATCATGGCGGCTGTTTTCCTGGCCGGCGGCCTGATCGTCCTCATCGCCCGCATCAAGTACGTCCCCGCGACCTTCGGCATGATCTTCCGGTATGCCTTCGCTCCGCAGGCCATCATCGGCGGCGGCTTCGGCGCGGCGCTGAAAATCGCGCTCTCCCAGGGCGCGAAGCGCGGCCTGTTCTCCAATGAGGCCGGTATGGGCTCCACGCCTCACGCCCACGCGCAGGCCAACGTCAAGAATCCCCACCAGCAGGGCGTCGTCGCCATGATCGGCGTGTTCATCGACACCTTCGTGGTCCTCACCCTCAACGCCCTCGTCATCATCTCCACCCTCTACACCGAGGGCGGCCCGCTCCACGGCTGCGGCGCGGCTGCGGCGCAGGACGTGCTCAAGAAGACCAACCTTGCCCAGACCGCCTTCGGCGTCGTCTTCGGCGAGAGCGCGGGCGCGATGTTCGTTGCGGTCTGCCTGTTCTTCTTCGCTTTCTCCACCATTCTCGGCTGGAACCTCTTCGGCAAGATCAACATGGCTTATCTCTTCGGTCAGAAGTCCACGGTCGTCTACACCGTCATCGCGCTGGTGTTCATTTTCCTCGGCACGCTGACCTCCAGCGACCTCGTGTGGGAGCTGAGCGATATGTTCAATAACCTCATGGTCATCCCCAACGCCATCGCCCTCTTTGCCCTGACGGGACTGGTCGTCAAGCACGTGAACGGCACGCCCGAGGCGGACCGCTGGGAGTAATTTCTCCCGAAAACAGCAGATAAAAAATCGCTTCCCGATCAGGGAAGCGATTTTTTACGTTATTTGACCACGCCGAACCGATAGAGCTCGTCGCGCCATTGCACATAGTAGGGCGCGCGGACGTGAACGCCGTCGCCGGAGTAGTCGGCGCGCAGCGCGCCGTTCTCATCGTCGAAGAGCGGATTGAGGTCGAGGTAGAAGATCGTTTTGCCGTCCGCCAGCTGCGCGATGGCGGCGTTGCGCTCGTTGATGACCTCGTTTTTGAAGTAGGAGCTATCCGACTTTTTCTGCGTGGTGTGGAAGATGGACTGGATGAAAATGACCGCGTCGGGCTGCTTTTCGCGCACGAGATCGAGCAGCGATTTGTACTGGGCCGCCCAGTCCGCGGCGGTGTAGGCGCCGATCTCATTGATGCCGAGAAGGATATAGACCTTGCCGAACTGCCTCGTGTCGAGCGCCTCGGCGAGCGTGACCTTTTTGCCGTCCAGCTCGATGAAGCTCTTTTCCACGGCGTCCTTTACCGTCAGACCGTTCTTGGTGAAGTAGGTCGCGTTGCCCAGCCCTGCGTAGTCGTGGAAGCCGTCGGTGTGCGAGTCGCCGAGAAAGAGCGCGTCGTCAAAATAGCTCGCGTCCACCGTGGTAAATTGGCTGACCGGCTCCTCCGGCTCGTCGGGGATCACCGGATCGACCACCTCGGGCGGCTGGGGCAGGAGATCGGGCACAGGGCTTGGGATCGGCTCGGACACGCCGGGGATCGTCCACGGAAAGACGCCGCTCTCGGCGGCATCAAAAAAGGCGGCGATGGCGGGCGTATTCTCGCCCAGCGCGTCGAGATACTGCTCGTAAGCGCCGGTGGGGTCGAGCGCGGTGAAGGAATTGAGCGCCGCGGCGCTCACCGCGCACAGCAACAGCAGGGGAGAAAAGTGGGACATGGAAAGACCTCCTTCAGAAAAATTCAGAAGCGGGCGTAGAGGAACGGGTTGCCCGTGCCGGTCGCGATGAGATAGAGACACAGCCAGAACACCGCGAACAGCGGCAGCCAGACGAGCGGCGTCGCGCGGTATTTTTCATAGAAGCGGCGCGGCCACGGCGTGGCGAGGAGAATGCCGAGAGCAAAGAGCCACCAGTAGCTTTCCAGCTGGCGCAGGAGATCGCCGGCAAACACGCTCTCGCCGCTGCTGAGGAAGGGATAGAGACGGGAGAAGTAGTCCCCCAGCTCGCCGAGGTCGGAGATGCGGAACACCACCCACGTCTGCGGAATAAGAAAGAGAAAATAGAGACGCGAGAGGAAGCGGTGACGCTCTAAGAAGCCGCCGATGCAGAACTTTTCCAGCGCGATGAACACAAAGAGCACGAAGCCCCACAGGACGAAATTCCACGCCGCGCCGTGCCAGAGACCCGTGAGCGTCCATACAACGAACAGGCTCAGAAGGAGTCGGCGCTTGCCGTTCCGGCTGCCGCCGAGCGGGATATAGAGGTAGTCGCGGAACCAGATGCCGAGCGTGATGTGCCAGCGCCGCCAGAATTCGGAGATGGAGCGTGAGCAGTAGGGCAGGTCGAAGTTGCGCGGGATCACAAAGCCGAGCATACGGGCAAGCCCCATCGCCATGAGCGAGTAGCCCGCGAAGTCGTAGTAAAGCTGCAGGCTGTAGCCCACCGCGCCGAACCACGCCAGCGGCGCGGAGAGATAGGCGAAGCCAATGCGTTCGAGCGCCGTCCACAGCGAGGCGAGCTGGTCGGCCAGAACGACCTTGCAGCCAAGCCCGACCACAAAAAGCGAAAAGCCGCTCTCGACCGCCGCGCGGGAGAAGGGACGCTTCGTGTGCAGCTCTGCGCTCACATCGCGCAGGCGCAGGATGGGACCCATGACGAGCTGGGGGAACATCGCCTGAAAGGCGGCATAGTCCAAAAGGCTGCGCTCGGCCTCGGCGTCGCCGCGGTAGACGTCCGCGACGTAGGCGATGCTCTGAAATACATAGAAGCTCACGCCGAGCGGCAGGGCGACGCGGAAAAAGGAAAAGTCGGTATTCGTCAGTCTGCCCAGATTTTCCAGAAACCAACCCATGTACTTGAAATAAAAGAGACTGCCCACATCGCACGCGAGCGCGAGGATGAGCCAGGCGCGCCGCTCGTCGCCGTGCGCGTCCTCGATCAGCCGCCCCGCAGCAAAGTTGACGAGAATGAGCGCGACCAGCACGAGAAGCGCGCCCGTACCCGCGCCGAGCCAATAGAAGAGCAGGCTCCCCAGTGTGAGCACGGCGTTGCGGAAGCGGGCAGGGACAATATAGTATACCGCCAGAAAGGCGGGCAGAAAATAAAAGAGAAACGGTAAGGTCGAAAAGCTCACGGTGGATGCTCCTACAGTAAAATGAAAAAGGAAGAGTGGTTTACAAACGGCGGAATGCGTGCTACAATATCCGCGCCGCAAGCCGCTGCAATACCTTATTGTAGGTGCTTCGGCGCCGTTCGTCAACAACAAAACGGTTACAAATTTCAGGAAATGAGCAGGAGGCGGGCGAGCCGGTGAGTAAGGAAAAAATTTTTGCGCTGCTCAGCGCGCAGGCGGGAGACTTCGTCTCCGGCGAGGACATCTCCGCGCAGCTCGGCATCTCCCGCGCGGCGGTGTGGAAGGCGGTCGGCGCCCTGCGGCGCGACGGCTACACCATTGAGGCGCAGACGGGGTTGGGCTACCGGCTGGCGGATTCGCCGGACGTGCTCAGCGAGCGCGAGCTGCGCCGCCGCCTCGGCGAGACGAAAATAGTCGGGCGCACACTTGAGTGCTTTGAGAGCGTGGATTCCACGAACAGCTATCTCAAGCGCATTGCCGCGGAGGGCGCGCCG
>OGGJ01002486.1_pt1 | contig 12861 bp, 17 predicted proteins | sample 1571071 | NCBI WGS metagenome assembly OGGJ01 (sample SAMEA2581954, study PRJEB24529) | metagenome | biome: Human gut stool | place: China | collected 2011
AGAATAGGAGGTTATATTTTATGTAGTAGGTAAAGAAATTTAGCCTGATAATAGGAAAATAATTTTATTAAATTTGGGAGGTAATGATTATGAAGTTAAAAAAGCTACTTGCTCTTTGCTTAGCCTTAGTTCTGGTACTACTTGTAGCATGTTCAACAAATAACGCGCCGCAGCAGGATGCAGATGGATCCGATGAAAATGTTTCCTACAAATCAGCCGCCCACATTGCTCCGGGTGCAGCCGGAAATGCAGTACGCGCCCATGAGGGGGAGCATGTATCCAATGCCTATACCAAAGCTTCACAGAACAACGGAAAAGTCATTTCCGCCTCCGTGTCCATTCATACTTCGGTCTGCCCGGAATGTGGACGCACCTATGTATCTGGCGGCACGACAAACACAATGATCAAATATCCGAATGAATCCAATCCCTATCAGCAGGAGCGGAAATCTCAGGACGCTCTGCGTTTCACCGGAAATAATATTGATTATGTTGCCTGAATCGAAAAAATGAACCGGCAAAAGTATTTCACTTTTGCCGGCTCATTTTTCAATAAATCCATTTCTATATTAACTGAAGAACAATTTCTTCACATCTTCCACCGGCATATCCTGACCTGTGTACAGTTTAAATGCTGCAACACCCTGCCATAACAACATGCCTTTTCCACCGATACAGGTGCATCCTGCTTCCTTTGCCTCCCGCAAAAGCTTTGTCTCCTCCGGATTGTAAACTGCATCTGCAACTACAAGCCCCGGTCTGAAAGCTGAAAGATCTTTTACCACGCTCTGATCATCCAGAGGCTTCATGCCAACGATTGTTGCATTTGCAAAGATATCGCTTGACTGGATTTCCTCTGTCATCTTGGCTGTATCATCAATATCGTATACATTTACAACACATTCAGGAACTGCTTTTTTGATCTTCTCTGCAGTCTGTAGTGTACGCTCGAAGAAAGCATCATTTTTGTTGAAAATAGTAATCTCACGAGCTCCGTCCAATGCGCACTGCACCTGGATAGCTGTAGCGGCTCCGCCGCCTCCGGCAACAGTGATTTTCTTTCCTTTGATGTCAATTCCGTGATCCTTTAAGTTGTGTACAAATCCCTCACCATCTGTGATGTGTCCTGTAAGCTTGCCGTTGTCATTTACTATAGTGTTTATGGCTCCGATAATCTGGGCTGCCGGTGAAAGCTCGTCCATGTACTTTGCAGCCTCTACCTTATCAGGCATGGTCACATTACATCCACGCATATTGAAGGTCTTCATTGCTGCAATAGCATCCTTAACCTTGTCTTCTTTTATATCAAATGCAACGTATGCATAGTCCAGACCGAGTTTTTCAAAACTGTAATTGTACATAGCCGGTGAACCAGAATGACCGACCGGTGATCCTATGAGTGCTAATAAGCCTGTGTGACCTGAAATACGCTTTTCCATTGTAAATCCTCCTAAGTGTTTCGTTTTGTACTATGATAACTCTTTTATAAGACATGCGCAAGCACTTTTTTCATTTAAAGGTTTAAAGTGTTAAAGTTTATTTATAATTGTATTTTTTATAAATTTTTGATATGATTAAATTATCAAAATGTATTTATAAAAGGGGGATTTATGCCAGAATTATAAGGAGAATTACAATGTTTGAAGTCAATGGTATAGCTTCGAATATGAGTATAATACTTCTCCTATTGCCATGTAAGCTTCGATCATACAAAAAGGAGAGTATCGCTACTCTCCTTTTTGTATCTAAAAATTAAAATTAATATTTTTCTTATTTGTTCTTACTTGTTTTTTTTGACTTACAGAAGCTTTGATTTCTTTTAGCAACCTAGCCTTTTCTCTTTCAAGTTCAGAAACAGACATTTTCTTATATTTTTTTGGTATTGTTAATACGTCATTTTCATATGCAATCATAATCTGTTACCTCCTTAAACTTTATGTCAAAATTAATCTGTAAATTTTCCAATGCTTTTATTTGTGCCTCTTCTTCATTATAACCAATTTTTAAAAAACCTTCAACAACCAATTTATAGTAGTCCTCATTTATTCTTTCATTTGCAGAATACATATATAATTTTCCATTATGACATGCTACAATTCCAACAACATAATTATGATCATAATTTGAATTAAAATCCGCTATACTTGGTGGAAAACTATCCGGATGAGAATGAATTGTTATTATATTTTTACATGATTGAATTTTTTTAATTATCTTGTTTGAATAAATAATTCGTTTTTTTACTAAAGAATTTGTCTCTTCAGCAATTACTCTAATTTCATCTAAATCAATCCAATACATATCTTCAAATTCTGTTCCAGATCTATGTATTAACATATTCTTAGCTAATTTATATAAAAGTCTGCTTAACTCTGCATTATCTGCTATATTATCAAATTTACGTTTATACTCACCACTGTTAATATAAGCTGAATTTACTATAGTTTCCTTGTTTCTTCCCTTTCTCTGTTGTTCCATCATTCCCCCTTACAAAAGCTTTAAAGTCTCTTAACGAGACATGCCTTTCCTCATCTTTATATATTCACGAAATACAGGCCGGATTGGATCAGAAATATCCTCCGGAATATCATCCACATCGAAAAACTTAAGCTCCTCGACTTCCTCCTCCTGACGCTTTATCGTGCCATGATATTTGCGGCATATGTATATTATTTCCACATTATAGACTTCATCACCATTCGGATAGATGTAGTGTGTTTCCTCGCCTGAATTGATATAAAACAGCTCCATCTCGTCTGCAACAAGTCCCATCTCCTCAAAAAGTTCTCTTTTTGCAGCCTCCTCAACCGTCTCTCCAAGCTCTATAGAACCGCCTGCGTAGCCCCACTGGTGATTGTCTGTACGCTTTCCGAGAAGCACCTGACCATCTTCATTTTCAATTATAATGCTCGCTCCCGCCTGCAGTAAAGGGGCATGTCCGACCACCTTTCTAAGATCCATTATATAATTGCTCATTTTGTGTCCTCTCTTATTATCCCATCAAGCAAAAAATCCGCTGTACTATAATACCTATAGTATAGCGGATTTAAAATTTGTTTTCCATATATAAAGCACATAAAATTTATCAGCTCACAGCCCTGTATTCCTCAAGCGCTTCCTTTGCCCTTGGCGTAAGCCTGCGTGGAACCGAAATCTCAACAGTCACATACTGGTCTCCCTTTACTGAAGGATTCTTCATGCTCGAAATACCCTTGCCCTTGAGACGGATCCTGCTTCCGCCCTGTGTACCTGCCTTGATGCTGCACTCCACATCTCCGTAAAGAGTGTGAACACGTGCCTTGCCGCCAAGTGCGGCTGTAGTAAACGGAACACGGATTGTACTGTATACATTCTGTCCCTTCCGCTCAAACTCACTGCTCGGTGTCACATTTACGTTGAGAAGCACATCTCCGGCAGCACCACCGTTTCTGCCCGGATTTCCCTGTCCTTTAAGTCTGACTGTCTTGCCCGACTCGATTCCTGCCGGAATATGGATGGACAGATTAGAAACCTTGCCTGTGGACGGATCCTGTAACGAAATAGATTTCTCACATCCGAAAACAGCCTCGTCAAATGAAATCGTAAGGTCAGCCATGACATCTGAACCCTTGCGGCCGGCTGAACTTCTGCCACCTGAGAAATTACTCCAACTACCGCTATTTCCGGTAAATCCACTGTTACCACTTGTACTCCAGCCACTGTGATTACCGCCTCCGTGCGAGAACATATCTCCAAACATTGAGAAAATATCATCCATATCACCGGAGCCGTTCTCAAAATGGAATTCCTGATGTGTAAATGGTCCGCCATTTGAGCTGTATGAGCCACTGAAAGAGCCATTGCCGCCGAAGCCACCAAAGCCCCCCTGTGCAGCCTGTCTTGCAGCCTCCTCTGAAAAGCCCTCCTGCAGACCTGCAAAGCCAAACTCATCATAGAGCTTACGTTTTTTCTCATCACTGAGGACATTGTATGCTTCCGTGACATCCTTGAACATCTCCTCAGCGCGCGGATTACCTGCATTGGTATCAGGATGATACTTCTTTGCCAGCTTACGATAAGCCCTCTTTATTGCCTCTTTATCCGCACTCTTGTTCACTCCGAGAGTCTCATAATAATCTCTCTTTGCTGCCATTATACTCACCTGCCTTTCTATTTACCTGTAACAATTTATCATCATAATTAAACAATATACATTACACCATATAGTATAAGCGGACTGCACAGGCAGCCCGCTTATCATTTGCAATATCTGATTATCCCTCGATGGAGATACATTTCTTTTCCTCAACCTGTGGTTTAGGCTGCTTCTTTGGAATATCCAGGCGAAGGATTCCATGCTTGAAGGATGCCTTTATGTCATCCTGCTCAATCTCGTCACCCACATAGAAGGTTCTCTGACAGCTTCCCGAATAGCGCTCTCTGCAGATATACTTCTTGCCGGCTTCCTCTTTCTGATCTTTCTCTAAGTCTTTCTCTGCTGTAATGGTCAGATAACCATTCTCTAAAGAAGCCTTAATCTCATCCTTTTTGAATCCCGGAAGATCCATCTCAAGCTCATAGCCTTTGTCACTTTCCTTGATATCGGTGAGCATCATTCTCTTTCCGTTGTGTCCGTATAATTTCTTCTGTGCCTTCTGTACGTCCCTGTCATCAAACCAAGGATCATTGAACCATGGATCACTGAAAAATGTATCAAATAAGTTGTTGTTTGTAGTTGTTAATAACATAGGTCATACCTCCTTATATACCTGTAACTTTCCTTTTGGAAATTTGCTTTCTTTTGTTTACAAGTATGTTATAGCACTATTATTAGCACTCGTCAATAGCGAGTGCTAATAAAAATTATAAACTTTTTATTAACCATTACAGCACAACCTTATCTTCTGTGGATAATACTGCAGCACCATATACAGCTTCATCTTATCTACCCTGTTCCAGTCTTTCTTTGATACCTGCTGCTCATTCATTGTATATGGTATAACAAAGGACGCCTCCTCACCGGCATTAAGCTTTATCTCCAAAGCTTCCAAAGTAGGATTTAATTTAAAAAACAGTTCCATGTCATACTGATTACCATTAGTTCCTATTTCAAATGCAATGCTTGTAAGATCAAGTGATGTTGTATCATCCTTTACTTTGGTAACTGACAAGGTTATAAGCCCCACACGCACACTGTCGAAAGGATATTCTGAACCATCATCCATCTGATGATATACATAATCCGGACATTTTTCTTTTAGGAGGCTGCCATCGCCCCACTCCCATCCGGTCTGCTTTAACTCATAATTTCCCAGCTTAATAGTGTCATTTTCTGTATATGTGATGACCTTTGGGGATGGATAGCAATGATTCAGATAAACTATCCTTGCCAAAACAGCAACCATCACAATTCCTATGAGTATTCCCGATAAAAGTCTTACTTGTTTTGATTTCCTTTGCTTCATAATAAATTCTCCTCGTTACTTCAATTTAAACCTTCCGCTGTCCACCAGATAGATTACATCGGATAGATTTTCAAGCTCATCCTTATCGTGAGAGCTAAGCAGTATAAGACTTCCTTTATCACGCATATCCCTTATGATTTCTGACAGTTTTTCCTGTCCCTCTTTGTCCAGAGCATTAAAAGGTTCATCCAGCAAAAGAAGCTTTGGTTCCTCCATAATGGCACAGGCAATTCCCAGTCTCTGCTTCATTCCAAGAGAATATTTTCTATACTTTCTCTTATCCTGCGGGTTCAGTCCAACCGTTTCAAGTGCCCTGCTTATATCAACTTCACCTTTATTTATTGATGCAAGCATTTTTAGATTGTCATAGCCTGTATAACTATCTATAAAGGCAGGATTCTCAATAAGCATTCCTATCTTTTCCGGAAAAGCCATATTTTTTCCAAGTACCTTGCCATCAATACTGATGGTACCGCTTGTAGGATACATAAGTCCGCTTACCGCTCTCATCAGCATTGTCTTGCCGGAGCCGTTTACGCCCTGAAATCCATATATATTACCACTTTCCAGTGTCATGCATACATCATCGAGTACCAGAGCATCCTTTATCTTTTTAGAAACATGTTCTATCTCTATCTTCATAAAATACCTCACAAAATATTTTTTCTATTAAAATACACACTTCCGAGCACAACAGAAACCACCATCACAATAATGCAGCTTATTATTCCGGCAGCCGCATCCATTCCGCCCGCACAGATTCTGTTGTTTCTGATGATCATAAGATAATTGCCCATAAGAAACGGACTCACCCAGTAAACAGATACCACAAGATAAACTATGGAAACAATATATCCAGCGATCGCACCGGCAAAAATACTGATAGTAAGCTGCACCACCGCAATTGTACAGGCACATAGCATTGGCAGTATCAGCCATACAAGCACTTCATTTCCGGTCGCAAACTGCTGCATATCTATTCCCATTTCCATGAGCATATCATCAGGCTTTGTGCTCCACTTCCCGATTGCACATGTCACAGCCGCAAGAACCAGTATCATTGCAGCATAATACATAATCACATTTATGACCGTCCATATGTACTTACTCCATAACCACTTAAACCTGCTGCCGGACAATATAAGTGTCTTTTTGCCTGCACCATACAGATCTGACGATGGATAAAATCCTACCACAAAAAATAAAAACGCATAAAACAAAAACCATGACACCGGAATGGTAAATACGCTGTCATCTGTCTTTATGTATGGCGGCATACCCTGAAGTATATTTGTAAAGTATGCCAAAAATCCAAGCTCCGGTGAATTTACACTAAAATCACTGACGGTGATAAATGAAAAAAATACAAATATGAATACTCCGACTATCCATTTTATCTTGTTTTCCCTAAATCCTTTTCTGATATCATATAAGATCAGATTTGCAAAAATTCTCCTATTCATAAGCAACAAGCTCTTTCTTTACCGCATGTATGTAAAATATCACATTTACCACTATAAGGATAATAAATGCACAGATTACAACCCTGATATCATTTCTAAACGGCGCACTTGGTCTAAGAAACATTACCGGTGATAAACTCACCCTGTTTACAAAATGAACCATACAGAACACAAATATGTATATGATAAACGGTGTCAGCAGGATCCAGAACCGGTTTCTTACAAAATTAACCGCCCACAACACCGCACAGTTTAAAAGTCCCCAGAAGCAGCCATCAATCAGCACAAAAATCAGATTGTATACAAGTGGATGTGTATAAAATACCCCTGACATGATATCCATTGCCGCTACCGGGAATGTGCCTGTTCCTACCTGTGGTATTACCATCGGAAATACCATTGCAGTAAGCAGAAAGTCAAACACCAATGGTATCATTCCAATAAGCGCACCGCTTACAAATGCAGCCCCATATTTTGCTCTTATATAATCACTCTTCTTTCCTCTTGAAATGATCTGGGCAGCATACCCTGATTTAACATCAAAATAAAAGCTTCTGCCATACGGTATGGCACACAAAGCGGGCATTATCAGATAAAGCAGCAATGGCTGCACACTTGCATTATCCGCACCTATCCATTTCTCATATGCAGACAACGGATACGTGTCAGAGTAAACATACATCCTCCATATCCACACATTTTCCATAAAATGCCATACACATATTGCAAACGCAACACACAATGTGGCAGCAAATAATCTGTTTCTAAAAGCACGTTTTATTTCAAGTTTAAATATTCTATTCATAACTACAGCTCCAGTTTAAAATATTTTTGCACCTTATCATTGGTTTTTGAATCTATACCCTCTATACAATAATAAATATACTTAGAATCTTCAGGTATTCCCTCATCCTGAATAATATATCCAAGCTCTGATGTAATACACTCGCCTTTGCCTAAAACATAATGATATACGTCACTTTCATCTCCTCCAAGCCAATAGCTATCTATATATACACTATCTGAATTTTGCTGTATTCTCTCCATATCATTCTTGATGGCATACAGAATACCTGCATTTCTATTTCCTTCAAGCTGCTTATCATCTCCATCCTTATAAGTGAATGTCAACGTTATAAAAAGATAACTATAGCCATTGCTCAGGTTATAATTTTCATCTATATTTCCTTCATAGCTATCTTTCAAAAACTCTGCAACCGTATCCTTATTTCTGTTTCCAAACTCTGTGGTATGCTCATATGAATCAATTTTATATGAAATACCATCTATCGTTGCTGTATCATCAGTTGAAATTATATCGTTTTCATCAACATACTCTGGCTCTTGTACATACGTAGCAGGAGCCTGGTCTACTACACCGGTGTCACCTTCGGTCTTTGAAGCCTCATCCTTTACAATACCGGATTTTCCCTCTAGCTTGGCATTTGATTGTGAGCAGGCTGAAAGCCCCGCTGCCATCATGATCACCGCCATTATTGCTGTAATTTTTTTCCTCTTCATACTCTTTCTTCTCCTTGATTGATTGCTGATGTTTAATTGTTATGATAATTATAAACCTGTGATGTGTCATAGTTGTAAAATAAAAAATCCATTGCAATTTTAATTATTGCAATGGATTTTTGTCACGACTTTACAATCAACCTATTTATCAGAATATCTTTTTATTAAGTCTATTTACTTATCCGATACCACCTTACAGCGCTTCTTATGAAATGCAATTCCGTATTTTATGATATTGCATCTGCCCTCTTCACGAAGTACAGCATCATATCTGCGTGTATTTATCTGATTCATTGCATCTTCACAAGATTTATCCAATCCTTGAAAAGACGTTGCATATTTGACCTCTATGATAATTCCCGAATCAGGATCCTCCGGTTTTATGATAATGTCACTGAATCCATCCCCTGATTCCCTGTTCGATTTGATCAGCCAGTTCGGATTGCTTCCTCTCAAAAGGCCAAGCAAAAGACCATGGTAGAAATTTTCTTTCTGTCTATCGCGAGCCTTAGTGTCCAGAATACTTATCATACGATCCATGATTATATTGAGCTGTCTCTGAATCTTTTCAGTGTCAGCCTCAAGAATAGCCTTTGACAGCACTCTGATCTCATCATTGTCCTTTGCTACAACTTCCTTGAACCATTCCTGTATCTGCAGAATAAAAACTTCTCTGACCTCTTTGTTTGGGATAACAAGTTTAAGTGCATAATTCTCACTATCCGGCAATTTCACTTCACCTACTTTTGTCAGGTATCCTGTAGTAAAAAGTACACTCCATATATTATCTATATTTTTGTCTATTTCATTGTAAGTAAGTTCAAGATGAACCACTTTTTCAATAGCCTCTCCGGCAATTAAGCGCTCAACCTCATCCTTGGTTGTCGAATCAGCTATATTTATAAGGCGTCTTACGAGGCTGTTTCCGCTACTGTTTATCCAGTAAGTCTGTGGTCTGGCAGTTGGATTGGCAACAAGATTGTCCACATAATTTATAACATCCCAAGGACAGTATACATCCACATTACCAAAATGATAACCATCATACCACTCCTTTGCCTCTTCAAAATGTGATGCCATTCCATAGTCTGCAAGAAGATTTTTCACCTCATCATCCGAAAATCCAAACTGCTCGTCAAATCTGGCATCAAGAATCGATAAAACTTTAAAATTATTTATTCCGGTAAAAATGCTTTCTTTCGAGATACGAAGACACCCTGTAAGAATTGCAAATTGTAAATAATCATTTGTCTTTAAAACTTTTCCCAAAATACCTCTGATAAGCTCGACCATTTCATCGTAGTAACCGTGCTGGAATGCTTTATCCAGCGGTACATCATATTCGTCTATTATAAAAATAGTATTCTTGCCATAGTGTTTAGTCAAAAGCTGAGATAACACTTTTAATGATGAAATAACCACACCATCACTCATATGATATTTTCCATCTTTAATCTGTATAATTCCCTGATACTGCTCTTTTTCATTTTTACTGAGCTTATCACTATTCATTAGGAACGAAAATCCATTTGCTATTTCACCTATTATCTGGACAAGTGCATCATATGCCCTGTCAAACGTTAACCCGTTAACATCTTTAAATGATATAAACACAACCGGATATTTTCCCATGTATTCATTGCATAAAGCTGTATTTTGTGAAATATACAAGCCATCAAATATAGATTTATCCGTACCTATTTGAAAAAAGCTCTTAAACATACTCATATTAAGAGTCTTGCCGAAACGACGCGGACGGGTAAAAAGATTTACTTCTCCCCAATTTTGCAGGAGCTGCTCTATAAGCTTCGTTTTATCTATATAATAAAAGCCCGATTTTCGTATTTTTTCAAAATTATCTATTCCAACCGGTAATTTTAATGTTCTATCCATCAAAGCCTCCATAAAAAAATCCGCTATAACTGTTAATCATAGTATAGCGGATTATTTTATAAAATACAATAATTGTGTTATTGGGTTCTCTTTTACATCCTACTGACCTTTCCAGCCTCTATCTTCATGACCTCATCACACAATATTTCTATATCCTCATGTATGTGACTGGCTAAAATAACCAGTTTCCCCTGCCCTTTGAGATCAAGCAGTATTTCTCTTATATCACTTACGCCTATACTATCAAGTGCATTCATCGGCTCATCCAGTATAAGAATGTCCGGATTTTCCATCATAGCCTGTGCAAGGCCAAGTCTTTGTTTCATTCCAAGCGAATAATTCTTTACTGATTTTTTATCGTCCGGATCCAAACCAACAGTTCTGATACATCTTCTTATATCATCATCTGTTATCGTTCCTCGTATTGATGCAAGATATTTCAAATTTTTAAAACCTGAATAATGTGGTAGAAATCCGGGATTTTCAATTATAAAACCTATATTTTCCGGAAAATCCACATCTTATGGTCTTTATGCAGTTACATGGTGCGCAGCCGCAAAGAAATCGAAATGCTGATCAATCTGATAAATATCAGCTATTCCGCAATGAAGCTTTTGCCTTATGTCGATGATAAATTTGCCAGCTACAGAAATAAAAGTATTCAGGATTTCAGATTTGCCCTAAGCGAAGGAATTCGCCGCCAGGTATTTTTTGCCACTTTCGTACAGAAAGTCGAAACCCAGATAAAATCAACCTCTGTGATAAATGCCTTAAAACAAGCATTTTCGCAAAATATAAGTCATCTATAAAGTTGTAAAGTGGTGTACATTTTATATAGATCAATTAAAAGCTTACTCATAAATACAAAAAAACATTGCAATTTTAATAATTACAACAGATTTTTGTCGTTATTTTACCCCCACTGACAAACGAATGAAAATACTACTGTTCCTATAAAACAAACCAACCATATACTTCTTAGTACTTTGTTTTCTTTATAATTCTCCGAACATGGAACCAGCCATTGATCTTGCCTATATTTCAAAATATGTTCCTCCAATGGTTTGTATTCTTTTACTATTATGCTCCACAGTAACGCAGTAATATTGACTATCACTGAACTATAATAAACAATCGGTGAGTTTGTCTTATCATAAAAGAAGTAATATGCCATTTTCCACATAAATATAAACCATACACAAGATACAATAATTGTAAATGTACTATCCATTTTCCACTTCAATCCAAACAGTACCAAAGGTAAAAAGGCTAAGATTACAGCTATCGGTAATCCTGCCGCCTTTCCATGTCTGACACCTGATTCCAAATGCCATATTCCCGATAAAAGAACTACAAACGGAATAAGTATCGTTAAATAAATATTCCAAATTAATATTATATTTCTAATTCTGTTGTAATATTTTATTCCCATAATAACACGTCTAATCTTTCTGCAACTCTTCCTGATAATGAATAATGCAATGCCGCTATTTTAGCCTTATCATACAAGTTCATATATATATTATAATAGCATACTGATATAGATAAACCAAATCCTAAAATAGATGTTGTTCCAGCTAATGCACCTAACAGTCCCGTAACACATGTATCTATATATTGCTTTCCGACATCTTCATACTTTAGATCCTCGCATATAGCATTAATCAATGCTTCTGCTGTTACAGCATTTTCATAATTTTTATTAAACGATTCTGCTATCATAGCAGCTCTGGTTACCATCTTATTTGGATTAAAATCCTTTAATCCATAAATCGAATTTAGTGTGTTAAATGACACGATCTTACTATCTGCAATTGATCCAGTCAGACCAACTATATTGTCCACTGCCGACTTATAATCATTTATAAAATTAACCACATTTTCTGAAAACATTGAATATTTAGTCTGCTCAATAAATTTATCATATGCACGAATATCATCATTTGTTATAACATATGCATAAATATTATCAAATCCTGGATTTTCTCTTGTATAGTTGGGATTATCAATATAATGTGACATATACAAATATACAACATATTTGTTGAACTGTTCACTATTATAAACACTACCATACCTATCTAGTGCTACCTGTGTAACATACTTTATTCGTTCATTTTGTTCTTCCACACCTGAAGGTGGATTTCCATCCTGCGAATATAGTGTAATAGTTTCTTGTTTCATTAAAGTATTTTCTATTTTTTTGGTTTCTTTAGATGCATTAGACAATTCATTTACTGACGCCTCAATTCCTTTATAAAAATTTGAATTTTTTCTTGGTAACTGCATTATTTCAGATATATCTTGTGATTGAAATCCCATGCTTTCCCATGCCTTCCCTACCGATGAAATATCATTTAAAATACTTTCCATATCATCTGGATTCAATTTCGTATTATCTGCATATATTGTATTTGTTTGACCCATTACAAATAACCCCATTATTAAGCTAAATATAGCAAGATAAGATAAAAATTTTTTTCTCATATTATTCTTGTATGATAATTAGGAAGTTAATTATCACACGTTTCCTTTCTTTT
>OGGJ01002495.1_pt1 | contig 12824 bp, 15 predicted proteins | sample 1571071 | NCBI WGS metagenome assembly OGGJ01 (sample SAMEA2581954, study PRJEB24529) | metagenome | biome: Human gut stool | place: China | collected 2011
CACCCAGCGAGACTTCGTGCTGAACCTGATCACGCAGGCACTGGACGAAGCGGACGCTGAGAACGCCACGGAGCAGAACACCCCCACTGAGGCCCCTGTCGCGCCCCGTGTGGCCGACGTGACCGCTCCAGCGGACACGGACACCCCCCACGAAGATAACGCCGTGTAAGCCCGCACAAATGCCAAAACAAAAGAACACGATTTAGGGAAAGCCACCCAGGGCATCCGAATATATCGGATGCCCTGGGTGGCGTTTTGCGTTTCATCAGAAAGGAGGCACACATTATGGCAAGCGAGATCAGAAATCGCTTCACAGACACAGAAATGCAGATCGCCAGAGAAACGGACCTGCCGGATCTGCTCTCCCACCTCGGCTATCAGGTGAAGCGCGTGGGACGCTTCCATACTACCACGGAGATGGACAGCCTGCGGATCAAGGATCGGCGTACCTGGTTCCGGTATTCCCAGAATACCGGCGGGGATGCCATTACCTTCCTCCAGCAGTTTTGCGGAAAATCCTTTCCGGAAGCGGTGGAGTACCTTCTGACCTTCCATGGGAAAGCCAGAGACGCGCCCATTCCGCAGCCAAAGCCGATCAGCCCGAAACAGGAGTTTTCCCTGCCGCTCCGCAACGCGGATGACAGAAGGGTTTTCGCCTATCTCCGTAAGCGCGGCATCGCCGCACAGGTGATCCGGCAGTTTATGAACAGCGGCCTGCTGTATGAGGATGCGGTACATCATAACTGCGTCTTCGTCGGCAGGGATGAATCCGGACAGGCAAAGTACGCGGGGCTGCGTGGTACCTATGATCTGGACAGCCCCGGCTTCAAGGGAGACGCAACCGGCAGCGACAAAAACACAGGCTTCTCCCTCCCGCACGATCCGCGCTCAGATCTGGTGCTTGTCTTTGAGGCGCCCATTGACCTGATGAGTTACCTCACGCTCCACAGAGACACAACCAACGCCCTTGCTCTGTGCGGACTCTATGACGGCGCACTGCAGACCTATTTGCAGGCGCATCCGGAGATCCGCCGTATTGCGCTGTGTCTGGACGCGGACGAGCCTGGGCAGAAAGCCGCTCGGCAATTACAGGAAAAGTATCAGTTACAGGGGTATGCCGTTACCGTGGAGAAACCGCGCTGCGGCAAGGATTGGAACGAGTATCTGCAAAAACGGCTTTGCAGCCGGGAAAGGGGGCGATAGTCAAAAGAACATTGTTTTCAACGCGGATAAAAAACAAAAAATATAAGGAGGACCTATGAATCTGAAAAAGAACCATTATTCCCGCAGGGCGCTGGCACTGCTGCTGACGCTGGTCATGTGCGTGGGCATGATCCCCACCGCTTTTGCCGCCCAGCAGAACAGTTACCACGACCCCGCCGAGCACTGGATGCAGGCGTCCGGCCGTACCAATGAGCTGGACGCCAACAGTGTTGTGACCCGCGAGACCTTCAAGTGCGGTGAGTGCGGCAAAGCCACATCTTTTGAGGTGTTCCGCGTTCCCGAATATACCCGCAATGGCCAGCCGGCACTTAGCCGCAATGTGAAATATTCGGACGGCACGATGGTAGATGGTGTCGGTAAGGGTGATACCATGGACGGCATCCCCGGCAAGGACGCTACCTATACCGGATATCACTACACCAAAGCCGTCTGTGAAACCTGCGGCGGCATCAACACAAATATGAGCAAAAGCGAGTACGGCTATCTGAAAAATGTCTACTGGCTGTATGACTGTGCCGCCGCATTTACGCAGGAACTGGACGAAACCGTTTCCTACGAGTACACGGACGATACCTATCACACTGTCACCACCAAGGGCGGCACCTACTGCGCATTCTGCTACGGTACCAATCATACGGTCAGTCGCAAGCTGGAGCGCCACAGCATGGTGACGGAAGTTCTGCCCCAGCCGGCAAACGGCCGCTTTGCTACGGTAGAGAAATGCAGTCTGTGCGACTATACCCGCTATGACTATACGGCTGCCAAGGCCGTTGTTGCCAGCTATGAGGATAACCATGGAATGTTTGAGATGGCAGACGGTCACACGCTGCTGCGGTATCTGGAAGCGGCATACTTTGGGGTCGTTACCTGGGAAATCGTCCCCGGCACGCCCTATGAGCGGGCTATTCTCGGTGAAGTGGATAAGACCTCACCGGAGTATCGCGCGTTTTATCAGAAGATCTGCGCGGGTGCGGCAGCGCACATCAAAAAGCGTATTGGGAAGGAGAGACAGAATGTGAAGGGACCGATCACAGAGATCAACAAAGAATCCTTCTGGGACCTGATCCATGAGGCAAAAAACGCCTGCGGGCAGGATATGGACGCCATGCTGGCCAATCTGAAAGACCGGCTGGTTTCTATGGGCCCCGCGCAGGCACAGAATTTTCACGACATTATCCACGCCTATGAAGATCTCGCGGACAAGTTCGGCTTGTGGGACGCGGCAGGGATCATGAAGGAATACGGCTGCAGCGATGATGGGTTTATCGATTTTCGCGCCTGGCTCATCGCACAGGGGCGCGAGGTCTATTTTGCCGCGCTGGCAGACCCGGACAGCCTTGCGGATGTCGTTCCCTACGGCGATTGCTGCTTTGAGCAGTTGAGCTATGTCGGGGACTATGCCTACGAGCAGCTCACCGGGAAAAGCGCCTATGATCAGACAGATTGGAGCGCATATGAAGCGCTTTTGATGAAGCTGGAACAAGATATCGTCTATAAGGACGGCATCGAGTTTCCCAGAGAGGGTGCGGATCTGAAGAAATATCTGCCCCGGCTCTGCGCGAAGCATCCGGAGTGGGACGGTCAAACGCGCTGGAATCTGCAGCTGAAGGAGATCCGGGATCTGATCCATGCCGGAAAGGACTATGACCGGCGCCAGACATCAAATAAGAAGAAACGCAGCCGTGGAGGTGAAGCAAGATGAGCGAGTCCATGATTGTTGGTGTCGACCACGGCTATGCCGCTATGAAAACGGCCCATTTCTCGTTCCCCTCCGGTCTGGTGGCGTATGAGCATGGGCCATATACGCTGAAGGACGTGCTGGAATACGGCGGAAAATTCTATGTGGTGGGCAGCGGGCGTCAGGCGCTTCAGAAGAACAAAACGCAGACAGAGGACTACTACCTCCTCACGCTGGCGGCCATTGCAAAGGAGCTTTCCTTCCGTCATGCGGAGCCTGCGACAGAGATCCATCTGGCGGCCGGACTGCCCCTTACCAGCTTTGGACGGGAGAAAAATGCATTCCGGGACTATCTGCTCCGGGATGGGAAAACGGTAAAGTTCCGCTATGAGGGACAGGAATACTCCATCGCCATCCGCAAGGTGTCCCTGTTCCCGCAGGGCTATGCCGCAGTTTTGACCCAGAGCATCCTGCTGGATGAGCCTTCTGTGATCGTGGCGGATATCGGTGGCTGGACCGTGGATCTGATGCGCATGGACAACCGTATTCCCAATGCATCGACCTGCCGCAGTCTGGAACTTGGCATGATCCGCTGTCTGGATGAGATCGGTGAGCAGATCCGCCGCACGCTGGGCCTGTCTATGACGGCAGCACAGATGGAAAGCGTGCTGCGCGGCGATGCTGTCCATATCAACGATGATGCCAGAAAAATTATTGACCGGCAGGCAGACGCCTATGTCCATCGCCTGCTCTCCGCCATTACGGAGAGCGGACTGGATACCCGTGCCATGCCTGCTGTTTTTCTGGGCGGCGGCGCAGCGCTTCTGAAGCGGACTGTATCCGCCGCGGACGGTCTTTGCCGCCCAGTCATCCTTGACGATGTATCCCTCAACGCCAAAGGCTATGAGCGGCTGACGGAACGTCTTTCCAAGAACGATGAGCAGTAACAAAAAGCGGATCAATCTGTCCTTTTCCATGTCCTCGCCCATCCAGCGCAGGGCGTGGAAGAAGCTGACGGAGATCCCCGCAGGACAGCGTACCGCCGCGGTCTGCCGCATGGTCTGTGAGTATAAAGGGCAGCAGGAACTGCTGGACGCCGTTCGCCAGACCATTCGGCAGGAACTGCGGGGAGTGCAGCTCACCAAAGAAGAAGCGCAGGATAGCGGCGGCGCCGGGGATGTAGATGAAAGCGTCCTCGGCTTTTTGCTTGCCCTGCAGGAAGGAGATGAGATGACCTGATCCGATATTTTGATATGTTCGCCGGCATCGGCGGCTTCCGCACGGGATTGACCCGCGCGGGCGGTTTCCGGTGTGTTGGACACTGCGAGATCGACAAATACGCCAATGCCAGCTATGAGGCCATTTATGAGCCGGGAAAGGAGGAACGATATTATCACGATGCCACAAAAATCGACCCCGCAGACCTGCCGGACTTTGACCTTCTGTGCGGAGGATTCCCTTGTCAGACATTTTCAATCGCTGGCAGAAGAAAGGGCTTTGACGACACCCGCGGCACTCTCTTCTTTGAAATTGCCCGATTGGCTCAATCCAAACGACCTTCGTATCTTCTGCTCGAAAACGTTCCGGGACTGCTGTCGCATGACAAAGGCCGGACGTTTTCTGTCATCCTCGCCACGCTTAATGACCTGGGGTACCGCGTGGAATGGATGGTGCTTAACAGCAAACATTTTGGAGTCCCGCAATCCAGAAGGCGGCTGTTCCTTATCTGCTATCTTGATCCCCGATGCGCCGGAAAAATATTTCCTGTCTTCGGCACAGGTGGAAAAGCTCTTATACAAGTCCTCGGAGGCTCGCAAGGCTCCCGTGTCTACGACGCAGACGGAATAGCCTGCACGCAGACTGCGGGCGCTGGAGGTGTGGGCGGCAAAACAGGATTGTATATCATTCCGCAGGACAGACCCTTTGTGGATCTATGTGCCGGGGAGGCGAGACAAACGGAGGCTGCCCGCTGCCTCACTGCCCGTTATGGACAGACAACGCTGTCCAATCATAGAGCAGAACGTTCCGGCGTTCTGCTCATCAAGGAAGCCACGAAAAAAGGCTATAAAGAGGCGAATCCCGGTGACAGCGTCGATCTCGGCTTTTCCGGGAGCAATACCCGCCGTGGTCGTGTGGAACAGGATATCGCCCATACATTGGAGACGAGCTGCATCCAGGGCATCGTGGAACGTGGCGGACGCATCCGGCGTCTGATGCCGCGGGAGTGTCTGCGACTCCAAGGCTTTGAAGAATGGCAGATCGACCGCATCCTCGCCATCCAGTCCGACGCTCAGGCCTATAAGCAGGCAGGCAACAGCGTCACCGTCCATGTCATTGAAGCCATTGCGCGGCGCATCCGGGCAGTAGACGAGGAACTGAAAGAAGGTACCGCCGCATGATTGGAATAAAGGACCAGTGCTTCGGCGTGGAAGTTGAAATGACCGGCATCACCCGTGAGCAGACGGCAACAGCGCTGGCCGCGTATTTTGCAACGGACGCCCGCTATGTGGGCGGCGCTTACGATAAATGGTGTGTGACGGATCGGGACGGCAAAGAGTGGACAGTCATGAGTGACTCCAGCATCCACGGGGAGCAGAAGATCGGCAGCGGCTATCGTGCAACGGGTGACTACAGATACCGCGTGGAGATGGTAACGCCAAAGCTCACCTATGCGGAACTGCCCAAGCTGCAGGAATGTGTCCGGCAGGTACGCCACGCAGGGGCCAAGGCCAACAGCTCCTGCGGCATCCATGTCCATGTGGACGCAGCCAATCATAACCGGCAGAGTCTGAAAAACCTCATCGGCATCATGTACTCCAAGGAGGATATCCTGTTCAAAGCGCTGCAGGTCAATGAAAGCCGGGCGTCCCGCTGGTGTCAGAAGGTGCGGGAACCCATGCTGAAGCAGGCACGCAGGCTCTCGTCGGATGAGACAAGGGATCTGACGCAGCTGGAGAATATCTGGTATGAGGGAGATAACGGCAGCGCAGACCATTATAACTGGACCCGCTATTACGCACTGAATCTGCATTCGGTCTTTTACCGGGGTACGGTGGAATGGCGCTGTTTCAATTCCACACTCCATGCGGGAAAAGTTGCCGCCTATGTGAATCTGTGCCTTGCCATCTCCGCCCAGGCTATCGCCCAGCGCAGCACGGTCATGCGCAAGACCCACAGTGACAATGAACTGTTCACCTTCCGGGTCTGGTTGGTGCGGTTGGGGCTCAACGGCGAGGAATTCAAGCATACCCGTGACCACCTGTTGGCAAATCTGGACGGTGATCGGGCGTGGCGTTTCGATAAGGACAGCTATGCAGTCAATCAAAAGAAGAAAAAATCCAGAGAAATGGAGAGGTGAAGCCTTTGAAGATTCAAATTGAAGATACTGTGTACGAAGGGACCGCAGCCGGGATGATGGAACAGCTTCGGGATCTCAGCTTTGATCCCACAGAGTTCCCGGATGTGGAGACCTACATCTGGTTTGTACAGAATAATGTCATCCGCACCACGGGAATGGACTGTCCGCTGCCGGATGGCGATGCGGAGACACAGGCGGCAGCCCTGCTCCGTCATCTGGACCGCTTTGGCGCTCTGAAGCTGCTGGAGGTGTGACGTGGAGGAAAACCTGTATTTTGCCTACGGCAGCAACCTTGATCTGGAGCAGATGGCGCAGCGCTGTCCGGACGCCGAGATCGTGGGACCGGTCAGGCTTGAAAACTACGAACTACGCTTCCGCGGCAGCGGCTTCGCTACCGTTGCACCGAAAAAAGGCAGTACTGTCCACGGACTGGTGTGGAAGATTACGCCAAACTGTGAACAGTCTCTGGATCGGTATGAGGGGTATCCCCGCCACTACACGAAAGAAACCGTGACTGTTAAAGACGCGGCCGGTGCAGAGATCCCAGTCATGGTTTATATCATGGCAGAGCCTTATTGCCGCCAGCCTGCACTGCCGTCCCCGTATTATTACCGCGTGATCCAGCGAGGCTTTGAAGCCAACGGCCTGCCGGTGGACTCCCTTCGGGATGCGTGGAGCAGGACCATTGACGAGGTGTGGATCGGCAGGATCGACAAGCCAAAGCGAGCGCCTGAGCGAAACAGAGGGCCGGAGCGGTAACTCAGAGCAGCGCCGGCGTCTGTGCAAGAAAGAAGATCACCAGAATAGAGATCACAAAGGCCAAGATCCCAACGAGCAGGAAAACCTTTTTGCCGGGGCAGATTTTTGCCGCCTTGCCGATCAGCGCGGCCGCGGCGACGCATACCGCGGAAACCAGTAACGAGGCGCCAAGCATCTTCCACAGCCATGAAAGCTCCCAAAACCATATCATCACAGCCGCCTCCTCATATTTTTGTTCGTAAGCACAGTGTATCACAGGCGCGGTATCCGCGCAACAGACGGTCGGAGTGAAAAAGAGGTGTTCATTTTCCACGGTCTGTGTTACAATATCCCCTGTTTGCGGGAGGGGTGCGGATATGTTTTACACGATGGAGGAAGCCGCTGTCCTCGGCGGTTTTCTGGAACTGTATCTGGACCGGGATAGCGTGGACCCGGCCGTGCGGGAACGGCACCGGAAATTCCGGCAGGGACTGATGCGCGGCGCTCTGGAACGGGCCGATTATGAATGGGCGGCTGCGACGCTGGGATTCCTGCGTCCCCAATGGTGGCCGGAGCATGAAGATCATCGGGCGTTGGAGAATGCCCTGCTGAAGACCCGGACGCTGGCATCCAAAAAAGAATAAGAATCACCATTTGCGGCAACGGCAGAGGAATCTGTCGCTGCCGCTTTTCTTTTGAAGAAGGAGGAACCCATATCAGCACAGAAAAAATGAAAGTCCTTGTGGTGCGCCCCATGGAAATGCCTGAAGTGCAGGAGATCGACCACACTCTTTCTGCCATGCAGGAACTGGTAGGCGGCACCATTCAGGCAGTTTACCCCTTCGATGACCCGGTGGCGCTCGTCTGTAATGACGAGGGCAAGCTGCTGGGCCTGCCGTGGAACCGCACCCTGACCGATGATCACGGTGTGCCGTATGACATTGTCTGCGGCACATTTTTTGTTGCCGGTCTTAAAGAGGATGATTTTGCCTCGCTGACGGAGCAGCAGATCGAAAAGTATCAGGACAAATACAGCCATGAAATGATCCTTTCTGTTCCGAAACAGCCGGAGACACATAAGAAACCGATGAAAAAGGAGAAACATGAACATGAAAGATAACTGCATTCTGACCGCTGAGTCAGTCACCGAGGGACATCCCGACAAGCTCTGCGACACCATCGCGGACGCGGTGGTAGATGCCTGTCTTACGCAGGACGCCGCTGCCCGCGTTGCCTGCGAGGTCATGGCCACAGCCGGAAAGATCATCGCCGCAGGTGAGATCACGGCAGCGAAGATTCCGGATATCCCTGCCATTATTTGCAGAACGGTGCGGGAAGCCGGATACGGCGGCAGCGACTATGAAGTGGAGGTCATCACCCATGAGCAGAGTCCCGACATTGCGGAAGCTGTGTGCGGCGGCACGGAGACCGGCGCAGGAGATCAGGGAATCCTGTACGGCTTTGCCTGCGATGAAACAAAGGAGCTGCTGCCCCTACCTGTGGTGCTGGCCCATCGACTGGCCCGCCTGTTGACCGATACCCGCAGGCAGGGCATCATCCCCGGCCTGCGTCCGGACGGCAAGGCACAGGTGTCTGTGGAATACCGCTCTGGAGTCCCGTACCGCGTTGCCGCAGTGGTGGTATCCTGCCAGCATGAGGAGGAACTGCCCCTGCCGGAACTGCGCCGGGACATCCTGCGCCATGTGATCCGACCCGCCATGCAGGAACTTCCGCTGGACGAGCATACCGAAGTGCTGGTCAATCCCTCCGGTCGATTTGTCCAGGGCGGTTTTGAAGCGGACACCGGACTCACCGGGCGCAAGCTGATGGTGGACACCTACGGCGGCCTCGTCCCTCATGGCGGCGGCGCGCTGTCCGGCAAGGATGGAACGAAGGTGGACCGCAGCGGCGCGTACATGGCCCGTTACATTGCCAAGAATATCGTAGCGGCAGGACTGGCAAAGCGCTGCACCATCAGCCTTGCCTATGCCATCGGCAAGGCACAGCCTGTGGCGGTGACGGTGGATACGGAGCATACCGGCATCTATTCCGATGACGTGCTGGAGCAGGCAGTCCGCACGGTATTCAACCTGACGCCGGACGGCATGATCGGAACGCTGGGACTGGATCAGCCTATGTTCCAAAAGTTCTGCAATTACGGTCACTTCACCCATGCGGACGCGCCCTGGGAGCGCACGGATATGACAGAGGTGCTGGAATGTGCCTGTCGTGCCAAGGACATGGGCGTATCGCACCGATAACAGAAAAGGCCCGCGAGAGATGGTCTCTCGCGGGCGTGTTATCACTGCACGGAATCCTTGAACGCCTTGCCGGGTTTGAAAGCCGGCGCCTTGGAAGCGGGGATTTCAATGGTGGCTCCGGTGGCGGGATTCTTGCCGGTGCGGGCGACGCGCTCCTTCACCTCGAAGGTGCCAAAGCCCAGCAGCTGTACCTTGTCACCGGACTTCAACGCAGTCTGCAGCGTGTCGACAAACGCATTCAGAGCGGTGTCGCAGTCCTTCTTGGTAAGGCCGCTGGCTTCCGCCATGGCGGTGATCAGTTCTGTTTTATTCATCGTATTTCGTCTCCTTCATATCTAAAAATGACTGGAAATGATATGCGCTATTATAGCAGACTCCCCACCTGCTGACAATACTGCCAGCAAAAACAGAATCAGAGAGGATGATCATGATTTCAAAAGAAAAGAAGAACACTCTGCATATTGCGTCCTGCTCCTTCGGCAAAGACAGCCTTGCCACGATCCTGCTGGCGCTGGAGCACGGGGAACCGCTGGATGAAGCGGTCTACTGTGAGGTGATGTTCGATAAAAGGACCTCCGGCGAGGTGCCGGAGCATCGGGCATTCATCTATGAGACTGCGCTCCCCAGACTGGAACGGTTGGGCATCCCGGTCCGTGTGCTGCGTTCGGATAAGACCTATCTGGATTTGTTTGCAGGAACAGTTACCCGCGGTCCGAAAAAAGGACTTCGGCGCGGATTCCCTCTGTGCGGGCATTGCTACGTTCAGCGGGACTGCAAACTCCGTCCCATCCGCCGGTATAACAGGACTCTGACACCGGATACTGTGCAGTATGTGGGCATCGCCAGCGATGAGCCGGTGCGCTTGCGCCGCTTGCAGGGAGATCAGGTGTCCCTGCTGGAAAAATATCACTACACCGAAGAGGATGCAAAGCAGCTCTGCCAAACGGCAGGGCTGCTTTCACCTGTCTATGCGTTCACAGACCGTGGCGGCTGCTGGTTCTGCCCGAATGCCAAGCGGAAGGAACTGCGGCACCTTTATGACCACCATCCGGAGCTGTGGGCAAGAATGCTGGAGCTGCAGGCCATGCCGGGAAAGGTGTCCGAGAAATTCAACCGCACGGAGCGCTTTTCCGACATCGATGCGGCATTCCGAAAAGAAGATGCCCTGTGCCAAAAAGCGGCATAAAAAAGGAAAAGGAGATGAGAACCATCAGCAATCAAAAATATGAGATCACAGACATGGCCCATGAGGAATATCCGTTCCTGCACCGCATCCGCGCGCTGCGGGACATCTGCGGCGAGATCCGCGCAGGCGACATAGGTGGCTTCGTGGAAAGCGAAAGCAACCTGTCCGCGGAGCCGGGAGACTGCGCGTGGATCTTCGATGACGCCATTGCAGCGGGTGACGCCTATGTGGATCGGGATGCCTGTCTGCGGGGCGACGCCATTGCCTGTGGCAGCGCCTATGTTTCTAAAGGCAGCGTGATGAGCGGCCACAGCCACGCCGAGGACAACGCCTATCTCCGCGGGGCCTCCATGACCGGAAAAGCACTGGCTTCCGGAAACGCGCAGATCATTCACGATCCCCATACGATGGGGACTCCCATCCTGTCCGGCAACTGCAAGGTGTATGGCACGGTGCAGGGGGATATCCGCATCACCGGTTCTGCCGTGATCCTGCCCTGCGAGGAAGTCCGCAACGATACAAGGGATACCTTTGTCCTGAGCGGCAAGAGCCGCAGCGTGATCCGCGGCATCGGGCGTGAGACCTTGAAACCTCTGCAAAAAGAAGTAAGTCCTATGAAAACAAAAACGCTAAAGAAACGAGGTGTGGAGCGATGACCGTGTATGAGCAGGAGCTGCGAAAGCTGTTTGAACACAGCGATCTCGTGGATCGGCCTCAATTCTCCGGGCGTGTGTGCGTGGGAGATCTCGGAAAGGACCTGCGTGTACGGGTGGAGTTTCTCTCTACCCATATCTCCAGCCAATATGACGCCATCCGCCTCACGGTGCTCAACCGCACGGAGGGCGTGGTGGACCGGACGCTGCTGCGCTTTCAGGATGTCTGGGGTAAAAAGCAGGTGCCGAACAATCCCAACTTCCGCAGCGGCGTCATTCCCCACCTGTGGGATGACTACGGAAAAGTGGAATGGTACGCCTATCATCCCACTGCCGCGGACTATGCCGCTCTGCGGGATGCCGTCGGTCAGTATCTGTCCGCATTCCGGGAGCGCACGCCGGAGCTGGAACGGAGCGGCCCCAAGCTGGTCTATATCTGTGCTCCGCTGCGGGGCGATGTGACAAACAATGTGGAGTTTGCGCGGCAGAAAGCGCAGGAGGTGTTTGCGGAGGGAAATATCCCTATCTGTCCGCACCTGCTGTTCCCGCCTGTCGCAGATCCCGACGATCCCGCCCAGGATGAAAAAGCCAGGGCGATGGGACTGCGCCTGCTGGAATCCTGTCAGCAGATGAATGTGTACGGTCCGGTCTGGACGGATGGGATGTGGCAGGAGATATACAAAGCCGGCGAGCTGGGCATCCCCGTGTTGACGGATCAGAAGACCATTGGCCGGACGCCGCCTGCACGGCATCCCAAAAGAAAGGAGAGATAAATGCCAATTGAGAGGATCACTGCGGACGATCTGCGGGATATGGAGCATCAGGAGGGACTGGTGCTGCAGGGCTGCGGCGGAGAGGCGCAGGAGTGGCTGGATGGCATCAATGACCTGCTGACGCAGGACGGCATCCTGCAGAATGGCAGCCGCTTTGAGACGGTCAAGGTTTTTCAGCACGATGGACTCACCAATCTGCTGTTCCCCTTCGAGGACATTCAGGTGGACATGGGGAAACTGGCGATGTGGCGTTTGCAGACCCACGGCGCATTCGGCGGCACATGGCTTTCTGACTATGTTCCCAACAGGCTGGGCGAGTTTCGCTCCGTCCGGCAGGAGAACCCCCGCCCTCTCTGCCCTCTGCTGGGGCAGGACGGCAACATCTTCCATCTGATGGGTATTGCCGCCAGAGTTCTTCGGCAGAATGGCATGGCGGCAGAAGCCAAGGAAATGCAGACCCGCATCATGGGCGGAGCGTGCCACAGCTACGAGGAAGCACTGGGAATCATCAGCGAATATGTGGAAACGGAGCTGTCTCCGCCCCGCGAAAATCGAACGAAAAAGAAGGAGAAGCATGAGCATGAGCGATAATCAGAAATGGAGCATCCTCCAGGGTGATGCCCTGAAGGTGCTGGGGACCTTTGCCCCCAACACCTTTGACGCTGTCATCACCGATCCGCCCTATGCGTCCGGTGGGCGCACCCAGACGGAGAAAAACAAATCCACAGCCAGAAAGTATTCCAGCATGGGCGAGAACGCGCCGCCCCCTTTCGATGGGGACGCCAAGGACCAGCGCTCCTGGACCCGCTGGGCGGCGGAGTGGTTGTATGAAGCGCGAAAGGTATGCAAGAGCGGTGCGCCGGTATGTATGTTCATCGACTGGCGGCAGCTTCCCGCGGCGACAGACGCTCTCCAGTGGGCCGGTTGGATCTGGCGCGGCACCGCAGTTTGGG
>OGGJ01002508.1_pt1 | contig 12751 bp, 13 predicted proteins | sample 1571071 | NCBI WGS metagenome assembly OGGJ01 (sample SAMEA2581954, study PRJEB24529) | metagenome | biome: Human gut stool | place: China | collected 2011
ACCGGCCTCTTTCTGACCATGTCTGTGCAGAAAATTATGCCGTTTTCGATGATCTCACTCTGGAAATCGTTCTCTCTTCTGTGTCTCCGGATGACCGTGAAGAATTTTCCGGAAAAACCATTCATCAGCTGTCTCTGGATGAAAAGGAACTTCTGCGAACTTATTTTTCCCTGGAAATGTCTCTGGCTGATACCGTAGAGAAACTTTTTCTCCACAAAAATACTCTTCAATATAAATTAAACCACATTTATAAAAAATGTGGTCTCAATCCCCGGAAATTCCGGGACGCTGTTCTGTTGTATCTGGCACTGGAGCTGGAATGAACCAGCCATTTCACTATCCTTTCACATGAAATCCAAACTCATCCTCAAGGGGGATCTCTTTCGATTCAATACCCTCGATCTCCACAAAACTCTGCTGAGAAAGGCGCTCTACCATCTCCCGGATTTCTTCTCTGGTTCCCTGTAATTCCATTTCCACACGATCATCCCAGAGATTCCGTACCCAGCCGGTCAGTCCCATGGACTGTGCAATATAATAAGAGCGGTAACGAAATCCCACTCCCTGTACTCTTCCTGAAAAATAAAAATGTTTTCGTATCTTCTCCATCTGGCACCTCGTATCTTCTGTCTCAACTATTCCGTCTCTGTATCTCCACCCAAAATTCTCCTGCCCACCGCAGGAATATCTTATCCCGATTATATAATAATTCTTTATAAGTTGTAAAGTTATATCCTTCTATCTATTGGAAACCATAAACATTTGCGTTATAATAATTTCTATCAGGATAAAAAGAAAACTGCTTTCTTTTGCAGGAAATATTTTCAACAGAATTTAGCATCAGGAGGTAATCATTATGAACGAAAGCATCAAAAACATGCTGGAGCGCAGAAGTATCCGCGCCTACAAAAAAGACCTTGTTCCACAGGAAACTCTGGATATGATCCTGGAAGCCGGAGAATATTCACCAAGTGGCATGGGACAGCAGAGTACCCTTATGGTAGTAACACAGAATCCGGAACTGGTTGCAAAACTTTCCAAAATGAACGCAGCTGTTATGGGCAGTACCTCAGATCCGTTCTACGGCGCCCCAACTGTGATCATTGTCTTTTCCGACAGCAAAATGGGCACCTGTGTGGAAAACGGAAGTCTTGTGATGGGAAATCTCATGAATGCCGCACATGCTCTTGACGTAGATTCCTGCTGGATCCACCGTGCAAAAGAAGAGTTTGAAAGTGAAGAAGGAAAAGCTCTTCTGAAAAAATGGGGCATTGAAGGTGATTATGAAGGTATCGGACACTGTATTCTCGGTTATCCCCTGCCGGGAGCCTTACCTGAGGCGCAGCCCCGCAAGGCCGATTATGCCCTGTGGGTGCGGTAATTGCCGGGAAAAGAGAGAAAGACCGGGCCGTGTCGGACGGAACTCTTTCGGTTCGGCAGGTCGTAGAGAAGTGTAGCAAACGTATGGGGAAAGAGATGAAAACCGTTCGGCTCATCTATCCGCAGTGGCAGGGAGCCGATATTGTCCGGCTGGTGCCGGAAGTGAAAGACCCGGCCGATGCTGCGCGGGGATACTATCTGGGGGCCCGGCTGCTGGATTTTCTCGCTCCGGCAGCCGAGGGGGAGACGCTGACCGTTCCGGTGGATACCGCCATGACAGCCCGCACGGTACAGGACGGCGTTATCGACCGCGATATCATCTTCCGCCAGACGCAGGCGGCGCTGGCGATGTTGCGGGCCGCGGCTCCCGACCGGATTGTTACGCTGGGAGGGGAGTGTTCCGTCAGCGTGGTACCGTTCACCTATCTGGCGGCACGGTACGGGGGCGACGTGGCGATGGTGTGGATTGATGCCCATCCCGACCTCACATGGCCCGGCGATGTCTATCAGGGCTATCATGCGATGGCCGTCGCGGCCTGCATGGGGGACGGCGAGCAACGGATTGCTTCCCTGCTGCCCGCCCGGTTCTCCCCTTCGCAAATTCTCTATGTGGGGTTGCGGAACTGGGAGCGGGATGAGATTAAGGTGCGTCAGCGGATGTACGGCATCGCCCAGGTATCGAAAGAGGAGCTAACTGACAACAGCGATGCAGTGCGCCGTTGGCTGGATTTGTGTGTCTGCTCGAAAGTGGTCGTGCATTTGGACCTGGATGTCCTCGACCCGGCCGAAATCGTCGCAGCGGTGGGAACCGACCCCGGCGGCATGTCGATGGAACAGGTTGTCCGGGTTGTCGATGCTGTCGCGAAAGAGAAGGAGCTGGTCGGACTGACCGTAGCCGAACCGATGCCCCGTACGGCCATCCGGCTGCGGAACCTGCTGCATAGCCTGCCCCTGCTCCGGTAGGAGGGTGCGGGGCAGGGTACCGGCACCGGAGCCCGTTTGGAAGGATGTTGGGTGTCGTCTGCCTGCAATATGGGTATTAAGTAAAAAGAAAGGATAGTTGATATGGCGGTCGATTCGTATATGACGTTGTCGCAGTTGCAGGAGCGTATCCGGGAGACGCTTTGCCGCGGATTCGCCGCGCCGGTGTGGATAACCGCCGAAATAGGCGAACTGAAGGTGAATGCCCGTTCCGGGCACTGTTACCTGCAGTTGGTGGAGAAGGGCGGCCGCAACGGCGTGCCGCAGGCGCAGGTGCAGGCCGTCATCTGGGCCGGACAGTACGGTATGCTCTCCTCTTATTTCCGCGGGGCGACGGGGGAGGAGCTGGCTGTCGGGATGAAGGTGCTGCTCCATGTGACGGTGACCTACCACGAATTGTACGGCCTGTCGCTGCGAATAGTGGATATCGACCCGCTCTATACGCTCGGTGACCTGGCCCGGCAGCGCATGCAGACCATCGCCCAGCTCCGGGAGGATGGTGTGTTCGACCTGAACCGCGAGCTCGGTATTCCGGAAGTACCCCAGCGCATTGCGGTCATCTCCTCCCCGCAGGCTGCCGGTTATCAGGACTTCATGAAGGAGCTCGGTGCGTCGCCTTACCGTTTCGATGTGACGCTTTTCGGTGCCGTCATGCAGGGGCACGGGGCCGAGACGTCGATAATCGGGGCGTTGGATGCGGTGGCCGACCGGGCGGAAGAGTTCGATGCGGCGGTGATAATCAGGGGAGGCGGTTCGCAGAGCGATTTGAGCTTTTTGAACTCCTATCTGCTCAGTTTCCATATTGCGCAGTTCCCGCTGCCCGTTATCGCCGGATTGGGACACGACAAGGACCAGAGCGTCGTGGATATGGTCGCCGCCCTTTCGCTGAAGACGCCGACGGCGGTGGCGGCTTTTCTGGCCGACCGTGCGGCAGGGTTCGATGCCCGTCTGGAGGGACTCGGTGACGAGATACGCAGTTGTGCCCGCCGAATCCTTGACCGGGAGGGGAAGGATGTGCAGATGTGCGGCGCCCTGCTGCGCGAGCGGGTATCGGGGGCCCGTCTGCGGATGGAGTGGCGTTTGCGGACCCTTGCCGACGGCCTTGCTGCCGGTGCACGCAGAGTGCTGCAGATGAAGGGTCTTCGGCTCGATGAACTCCGGGAACGCCTGGAAGAGGGTGCCGGTCGGGCCGTAGCGAGCGGGGAGGCCCGTTTGCTTCAGGCACGGCAGCTTGTTTCGGCTGCCGACCCGCGCAACATCCTGGCCCGCGGCTTCGCGGTGGTGCGTACCGCCGGCCGGGCTCTGACCGACGCCGCCGATGCGGTTCCGGGAGAGAATCTCGATATTACGTTATACAAGGGTAGAGTGACTGCAAAAGTGACCGATAATGATGGGAAAGAGTGAAATGACATACGCCGAAGCAATGGCTGAAATCGAGGCGATTCTGGCGAAGATGAACGAGGCCAACCCCGATATCGATGCGCTGGCCGGACAGGTACGCCGGGCAGGCGAACTCATCCGCTTCTGCCGCGGGCGGCTCCGCAAGGCGGAAAAGGAGGTGGCCGAAGCGCTCGGCGAAGAGGAGAAGGAACAGTGACGGGAGCGGTTGCCGTACCTCTTCCTGCACGGCCTGTTTTCGGGCTGTGGTTTCCGTTCCGGCAGGTGGCGGTCGTCCTGTCCGGAGGATTTTCCGGCCGACCGCCTCAGCGACAGGGAGAGGCGGCCGGGGCAGGAGCAGTTATGCGGAGCGCTTCTCCGGTGCGGTCAGAAGGTGAAGCCTGCGGTAAAGGAGAGCGAGGCGGTCAGTTCGGAGGATTCGTGCACGGGCCGGCCGTCGATGCTGTATTCCCTGTTGAAATACCCTTGGTTTATCATGACGCCGAGGCCGAGATGAAGGGCCCGGCGTTTTCGCAGGCGGAACGACACGCCCGCTTCCGGACGGCAGTAAAACCAGGTAGGCTGTCCGTACGTGATGGGGCGGCCCGTGTAGTCGGGGAAATGGCAAACGGTAGCTCCTCCTAAAAAAATCGGTATGCCGAGGTCGAGTTGAAAGTAGGGGGTGATGCGTGAGGTTAGGAAAGCGTATCGCGTCCGGACGAAAAGCGGCAGGGTGATTCGTCTGTCGTCTTCGTCGGCCGGATAGTAAATGGCGGACGAGAAGCCGAGACCGAGAAACCAGTGCCTGTCGAAAGTGTAGCCGCCCGTAAAGGAGAACGGATGAAATCCTCTTACCCGGAATTTGTCGGCGCCGACGAATCCTCCCGTCTCTATCGTGAAGTTTGCGCCGCGGTACTTTTCGGGTCCTGCGCCTGCGTCGTGGGTGCGTGCAGCAGGAACAGCCCTGCAAGCAGGGTGATGAAAGTCGTTTTGCCCATAGGTCGTGTCGGTTTCGGTTATTTTCAATTATAGATGCACGGAAGTTTCGTTTTGTTGCATGGACCGGAATTTTTTCTGGCAAGGGCGTGGCCTGTATTGGCAGAGGGTGATGACGGTCATACGCAGCGGCGAAACATACGGCGACGTGGCGTTCGATTCCTCCGCCGAGGTCCAGTGTCGCCGGGCCGTCCGAAGGGCGCTTAGGAAGGCTGCCAGCATGGGAATCGGAGGACGTTCCGCAGGTGCCGTCTTTCCGTAAACGATAGGTCGGCAGCCGCTTCGGCCGGCCTCGTGCAGAGGTCGGCTTTTTTTTCATCCTGTCCGGGTTGTGGGATGTGAATTTGTGTAAAATCAATCGCTGCGGATAGTATTCCCCTGTATGACGTCGATTTGGTTGTATATTCGTGTTTTGGTAATTTATATGAAATATTATTAACATATGTGGATTATTATTAATTTTATTCCTATATTTGTTCACGAATGGTTCCGGTAATGTGAACCGTCACGAGAATAACCTTTCAACTAACTGGACTTATGAAAAAAACTTTGACTGCAAGTGTCGCATTTGCGATATCTCTTTTGTTCTTTGCAACGAGTTGTACAGACAAAGGGCAGGAGACGTTTCATTATGTAAATTTGAGTCAGGTGGCTTGTTCGTTCCTCGGCGAGGGGAGCTCCCCGCTCGCCGTCGACGTCAAGGCCTCTCCGGCCCAATGGACGGCTACGCCCGGCGCGACGTGGGTAAAAATCGAACGCACGGATGAAAGGACGCTCACCATTACGGTAGATGACAATGACACTGGCGCCGAACGGAATACGACGGTTATGATTGATGCAGGGCAGGCTTCTCAGACGATTACGGTGACCCAGCTTCCGAAAGACAGCGCTTTCGCCCGTTTCCGTAAGTTGGATACTTTTCAGATGGGTGCTGCGATGTCGCCCAGCGGCAGGTATGCCGGCGGTTTCACCGCTTCCATCGCACCGGACGATTCGTTCCTATACACGCCGACCATTGTGGACCTGGAGACGGGCGAGTGGCATGAGTTCGGCCCATACCCGGAATCGGTGCACTACCTGCATCAGACCATGGCCATTACCGACCAGGGGCTGCTCTTCATCAGCGACGGTGCGAATGGCGGCCAGATAGCCATCGACCTTACCGGCAATATCTTCATTCCGGAGTCTCCGGCAGGTTTCAGAGGCAAGCCGGAGATACAGGCTACTTCGGCCGACGGCAAATATTGGGTGGGCTTTGCCATGAAAGGCAAAGTGTTCGAAGACCCCGCACCGTGCAAGGCGCTGCTGTGGACAGACGGCGTGCCGCATGAACTCCCCTGGCCGGAACTCAACTACCGTGACGAAGAGGTGTGGTACGGCGGTATGGCCCGCGGTATCTCCGCCGACGGCAGTATCATCTACGGCACTTCGTGGGAAAACTCCGATTTCGGCATGCTTTACTGGATTAACAACGGTGAGAATACTGCCAAACCCGAGTGGGTAGGCAAGGACGTCAGGGAAGTGACTCCGGTTGTCATGAAGATGAGCGATGGTACGGAGTACGATTACCATATTGTGAACGGTATGATATGTACGGCCAATCTGACCAACATCAGTGCTACGGGAAAATGGATTGCCGGTTCCTATCGGACTGAAACACCCGCCGATGACAGGATTTCAGTTATTACGACGCAGACGGCCGCCTTCTACAATACCGAGACCGAAACGACCGTCATCGTTGAGGATTACGGTGAATCCACCGGCGTGCATGCGACCGACGACGGCATCGCTTTCATCGGAGTGGGCTCGCTGGGTATCTCTTCGGGCAAAGTGTACGACCTGAATACGGGAACCGACCTGGGCAGCACGCAGGAATGGGTGTACGACAACTACGGTATCGTCATTCCGGCCGGCTATATCAACCATGTATCCGCCGACGGCCGGTTCGTGCTCGGCACCAAGGCCGAATCTTCGGCAATGGGCGTCGCTTTCATCAATTGGTACATTGCCCCGCCCATTGTCAAATAAGCGGAGGAACATAGGCGAGTGTAATTTTGCGAAGAACATTCGCCATACGATGAAAGAGCCGAGGTCCGAAAACCTCGGCTCTTTTTATATATACTGCCGCATCGGGATACCGTTGCCGGGACTCTGGTTTCGTACAGGCCGGTCATCCGTTTCCGAAAAATCGCTCGTCGAAATTCACGAGGTAGACCTGCTCGCTCGCACGGGTAAGGGCGGTGTAGAGCCAGCGCATGAGGTCGCGGCTCATGGGTTCGTCGCCGAAGAGCATCCGGTCGATGAAGACGGCCTTCCACTCTCCGCCCTGTGCCTTGTGGGCCGTGACGGCATAGGCAAACTTCACCTGTACGGCATTGAAGTGTGGGTTCTCGCGTACCTCCTTGTAGCGTTTGGCTTTGCTCCTGATGTGTTCGTAGTCTTCGCTGACGGCGTAAAAGAGCGCATTGCCCTGTTCGTGCGTCAGCGCGGGGGCTTCGGAGGCGAGGGTGTCGAGCAGGATTTTGCACTCGATTTCGTAGTCGTCGTAGTCGGGAAAGCTGAGCCGGGCCTCGGCAAAGCGGAAGCCGTAGAACTCTTCGAAACGCCGCAGTTTGACCAGTCGGGCCGTGTCGCCGTTGGCCATGAAATCCATATGCGGCTCCTCCTCCCGCTCCGTAAAGTAGTAGTTGTTCTTCACCACCATCAGCATGTCGCCCGACTCTATCTCCTCCTCGGCGAAGAGCACATGGCGCCGGATGCCTTCGTTAAAACGGTTGGCCCGCCGGTTGGAACGGGTAATGACGATGGTCTCTTCACGTCCGTAGCGGGAATAGCACTCCTCCACCTTTTCGAGGAACTCCCCGCCGTCTATCGCCCGGAAGTCGGGATAGGACATCTCGAAGAGGGGAGGCTCCGTGATGCCCGCCTCCAGCATGCACCGCACCATGGTGGCGTTGAACAGGATGCCCGAATCGTCGCTCTGGCGCATCACTTCGTCCAGCGTGCCGTACTCCACCGCACCGTATGCTGCCATGAAATCGGGGTCGAGCGCCGGACTGCGGTCGTGTCCTACCGGCGGCAGCTGGGCATCGTCGCCCACGAAGAGGATGCGGCAGCGTGTACCCTGCCGGACATATTGGAAGAGGTCGTCGAGCAGCGAGCCGCTTCCGAAGGGAGAGCCCGCATCGGCGGAGGCGGAGAGCATGGAGGCTTCGTCGACGATGAAACAGGCGTCCTTTTCGCGGTTGAAGTCGAGCGAGAACCCCGGTTCGGGGTCTGCTGAACTTTTTTGCCGGTAGATTTTCTTGTGTATCGTGGAGGCGCCGAGTCCCGTATGGCGCGCCATGACTTTCGCCGCCCGTCCGGTAGGGGCGAGCATTACGGGTTTTATCCTCAACTTTTTAAGTGTCGCCACGAACGCCGCAATGATGGACGTCTTGCCCGTTCCAGCATATCCGTTGAGGATGAAGATGCGTTCGGTATCGGCATCGGAAAGCCATGAGGCCAGCGCCTCAATGATTTTTTTTTGTCCAAGTGTTGGCGCAAATGCAAAATTCGCGTAAATTTGAGACGCGATATGTTCGTTTAACATTGCGAAATATTAGCTTGTAATCCTGTTTTTACTGCCTTACGCGTTACAAACTTAAAAATTAAAAATATAGAGATGAAAAAAGTTATCCAGATTGTGCTCGCTGTTGTGATAGTGTTCCTCGCTTTCGTGGTATATCGCCAGCTGACGATTCCGCTCAAGTTCCAGAAGGAGGTGGAAACGAGGTCTGCGGCCGTAATCGACCGCATCAAGGATATCCGTACCGCCGAAAGGGCCTATAAACAGGTGAATCAGGTCTATACCGGCAATTTCGACAGCCTCATCAATTTCGTGCTGAACGACTCCATGGTTTATGAGAAGGCTTTCGGTTCGGCGGACGACTCGGTGGCCGTAGCCCGCGGGCTTGTCAGCAGGGAGACTTTCAAGGTGGCTGTCATAGATACCATTTTCGGCTCGAAGCAGATGACGCCCGAAAAGGTGGAGATGATTCGGTACATTCCCTATACCGACGGCATGGAGTTCATCCTCGAAGCCGGTCAGTTGAAGACCGAATCGGGCGTGACGGTACAGGTGTTCGAGTGCCGCGCTCCTTACAAGGCATTCCTTGCCGACCTCAACCGACAGGAGCTCATCAACCTGATAGACGAAAGGGAGAATACCTTCAACGACTATCCGGGCATCAAGGTGGGTTCGATGACCAGTGCGACCAACGATGCGGGTAACTGGGAATAGTACCCGTCCGGTGCAAAAGATATTGTCCATTCGGCTCCGGCAGGGGGGACTTTCTTTTTATGCTTCGGACGGCGACGGTGCGGGGACGGTCTCGATGGAGGCGTATTTCGCCCCCGGGGGGAGCCGGCGCGAACAGATGACAGCGGCGTTCGACGCATTTGCGGAGAAGAGCGGTATCGATACATATGATAGGGTGCGGCTTTTTGCCGATACGGCCGATACCGTTTTCGTGCCGGATGCGGTGGTCGGTGATGCCGTGCCGGCGGAGTGGCTCGCCCGGATGGGGGTGCATCTTTCACCGGACATGAAGGCTGTCCGGACGGAGGCGTATGGGGGCGTCTGTGCCCTATTTCCGGTCGATACGGGTGTCGCATCGTGGTTGGCGGACAGGCTCGGTCATCGGGCGGCGTGGTACTCCCCGCTTCACGAGAGCATGGCGGCTTTCCGCCGGACGGAGGCTTCGGGCGACTGTTGTTTCGTGGTCTATCCGACACAGGAGAATGTCTACATCTCCCGGTACGGCACGGCAGGCGAATTGTCGCTTGCGGAGGTCTATCCGTTGCACGGTGCGGCCGATATGGTCTATTATTTGTCGGAACTTGCCGCCGGGGAGCGTAATATCTCCCTGTATATTTACGGCGACCGGCCCGTGCGTTATACGGATACGTTGAAAAGGTATTTCGGCCGGGTGGCGGCTATCTGAAGTTTCCGCCTTTTGGTTTCGAGCGGCGCAGCGGTATCCGACGTGCCCATGCGGCGGCCATTTGTGTAACACATTTTCATGCGGTACTATGAGAATCGTAGGCGGTAGATTCGGCGGCAGGGTGATAAATCCTCCGCGTAATTTGAGGGCTCGTCCTACCACGGATTTTGCGAAGGAGAACCTGTTCAATGTACTCGGCAATCTCATCGACCTGGAGGGGACCGAAGTGCTCGACCTCTTTTCGGGGACGGGTTCCATCAGTTATGAATTCATCTCGCGCGGTGCGGCGGGTGTCACCTCGGTGGAGGTCAATGCGGTGCATCACAATTTTATCCGCCGGACGGCTGCGGCTTTCGGTATGGAGAACCTCTATGCCGTCAGAGCCAATGTTTTTCTTTACCTGAAGAGCGCATCGAAACGGTTCGATGTGATATTCTCCGATGCGCCGTATGACCTCGAAGGGTCGGAACAGGTTGTGGAACTTGTGTTCGAACGGAAGCTGCTGCGCCCCGGAGGATTGCTGATATTCGAGCACTCCAAGGAGCGGTCGTTCGAGGGGCATCCTGCCCTGCTGCAGGTACGTACCTACGGCAGCGTACATTTCTCCGTCTTCCGTATGCCGGATGTGGAATAGCAGCCGTTTTTCGGCCTTGTAATATCCGGACGCAAGCGCCTCGTTTCGGGTAATTCGTTTTTGACGAACAGTCGGTATGAACTCCTTTCGTATCGTATCCCCGGTTATGCTGACCGTTTTTTACGGTATCTATTTCTTTAAACAGTTGGCCATGCGTTTGGCGGGTAATCCGTACCGACCGGCTCGGCCGGGTAGAGAAACCGCGTTTTCTGTTCGTGTTTGCAGGCCGGGTAAAGATATCTCCGGGTTTGGGCTGACAAGATACGGAATCATTTTCATATCTTGTAATAGGTGTGGGGGGAGCAGTATGTATTGGCAAACTGTGCATCGGGTAGGGAGCGCATCTCGGATGCGAAGATTCCGGTGGAACCGAATCTTTGCGAAAGCGTCGGTTGGAATGCAGTCGATGGTATTCTGATTTTCCATCCGAAGCCGGTAGGGAAACAGGAACAAGAACAGGAGCGAATGCCATAGAAAAAGCCACTTCCAGCGGAAGTGGCTTGTGCTCCCTCTGGGGCTCGAAACCAGGACCCCAACATTAAGAGTGTCGTGCTCTACCAACTGAGCTAAAGAAGCATCGTATTTGCCTACAGGAACCGGAGTTTCCCAGGAACCGGAGTTTCCTAAAAGCGCCACAAAGATAAGGAGTATTTCCGAATTTGCAAAGAGGAAAGGCAATATTCCTGTAATTTTTTTGTGTGCCGTATTTTGAGTCCCGGCGGTCTGCTGCTGTCGGTGTTTCATGCGGTATACCGTAGGCGGCGCGCCGTATCTTCGTGTGGGGCGGGATGCTTTTAAGCACGCGCAGTGTGCTGAAGGACGCACGCGTCAGTGCCGGTTTTCCCTGCTCTGCCATGCTGCCTCTATCTGGAGGAGTGCCGTTTTGATAAGGGTACGGGAGGTCGCCATGTTCATGCGCATGAAACCGCGGCCCTGTACCCCGAACGCAGCTCCGTCATTGAGTCCTACACCGGCTTCCCGGGCCATGAAACGGAGCAGTTCCTCGTGTCCCAGCCCCAGGCCCCGCAGGTCGAGCCACATGAGGTAGGTGCCTTCGGGAATGGCGGTCCTGATTTCGGGAAGGTGTTCTGCGAGGAACCGGACAGTGAATTCCATGTTGCCGTGTACGTAGTCGAGCATCTGGCCGAGCCACTCTTCGCCTTCGTTGTAGGCGGCGATGAGCGCCGCCGTGCCGAAGATGTTGCCCTGGTCGACATGGTACCTGCCCAATTCCGTCCGCAGCGCTTCCCGGGCGGCGGGGTCGGGCGTGATGGCCGCGGAGGTCGAAAGCCCGGCGATATTGAAGGTTTTTGTAGGGGCGATGAGCGTGATGCACCGCTGTCCTTCGGCGCACAGCGAAGCGATGTGGGTGTGGCGGCAGGGAGCGAATATCAGGTCGGAGTGTATCTCGTCGCTCACTATCGCGACATCGTGTTTCCGGCACAGGTCGGCTACTCTGCGCAGCTCCTCCGCAGTGAATACGCGGCCGGTGGGGTTGTGTGGATTGCAGAAGAGCAGTACCGTGGCCTCTGCCAGTTTGCGGTCTAGGTCGTCGTAGTCTATCCGGTAGTATCCCTTTTCGGGAATGAGCGGGTTTTCCACTACCCGCCGGCCGTTGGCTTTTATCTGGGCGGCGAACGGAGGATAGACGGGAGGCATGATGACGATACCGTCGCCCTCGGCCGACAAGGCCCGTAGGGCGAAGACGAACCCCGCAACCACACCCGGCGTGAAATCTATCCATTCGCGGTCGATGTGCCAACCATTGCGGCGTTCCACCCAGTTCGTGATTGCAGCGTAATAGGCATCGGTACGCATGCCGTAGCCGAATACCCGGTGTGCGGCGCGGCGCGCTATCGCCTGGCAGATGAACTCCGGAGCTTCGAAATCCATATCGGCTATCCACAGCGGTATGACATTTGCATTGCCGAAGGCCGAAAGGTCGTCGTATTTGACGCATCCGCTGCCCCGGCGGTCGATGATGTCGTCGAAATTATATCTCATGGACGTTTTATGATGAACAAATTTTATGACAGGTGTAAATGTATGAAAAATGCGTTACATTTGTTGTCCGTATGGCATTAATACTTAAATAATGAAAGATTTCGGAAACAGTGACGGCCGTCCTCATCGGGAAGATACGGATGGCTCGCAGGAGGGACAGCCTGCTTATAAGGCATTTGCAAAAGACAAGCGGACGCGGATAACGACTTCGAGGCCGGTTGAAAAGGTGGATTACCGGCGTGAGGGACACGAACCCGCCGAGGGGGCCCGTTACGACGGAGAGCACCGGCGTCCGCAGGAGTACCGGAGCGGCAGCGGTTATGCCGGTTCGGGGCGTTACGGCGGGGAAAGCGGTGATGACCGCAACCGCAACAGAACGGAGGGCGGCTACCGT
>OGGJ01002512.1_pt1 | contig 12721 bp, 4 predicted proteins | sample 1571071 | NCBI WGS metagenome assembly OGGJ01 (sample SAMEA2581954, study PRJEB24529) | metagenome | biome: Human gut stool | place: China | collected 2011
GCGGTGCTGCTGGGGCAGGGCATGCCGGCCTACGGTCCCTTGCAGCGGAACATCTATAATAACGAAAACGTCGAGCACTACGACTATAACCCCGAAAAGGCAAAGTCCATTCTGGAATCTGTCGGCTGCACGATGGGCTCGAACGGCTACTACGAGCGAAACGGCGAAGAGATCGGCTTTGTCATCAGCGTCATGGCCGGCGAACAGGACCGCATCGATATCGCGCAGGCCGCCGCGCAGCAGCCGGGCCGCCAGGACACCGCACGGCAGGCCGCTGTGCCGACTCCAGTGATAGCCGTAGAAGAGGACACCATACCCGACTCGCTGTTGCATCCGCGATGGAAAATCCAGCGCATAACGCCGATAACGGATGACGACCTTGACAAGCAGGCCGCCGACTTGACCTTACCCGACAACATAAAGCAGGAAGTAGAGTACAACGATTCGCTCGACCGCTACTTCATCGGCTCGAAGATGGGCGACGGCTACCTCTCAACGCCCATCGTGATGACGCCGCAAGAATACCGGAAGTGGAGCGAGAAGAAGGAGTTTGACCGCTTTTTCCGCGAAAAGAACGACACGCTCATCAAGGAGGGCGGCAAGGACAAGTTCTCGTTTACCGACATGCACTTCGACCTCGGGCCGGCTGAAAAAATCTTCGGGCCGGGCGGTGTGCGCATAAAGACGCAGGGAACGGCCGAACTGAAGTTCGGGGCGACGCTGAAAAACATCGACAACCCGTCGCTGCCCATACGCAACCGCAAGACCACTACGCTCGACTTTGACGAGAAAATCAACCTTAGCGTCAACGGAAAGGTGGGCGACAAGGTCAACATGAACCTCAACTACAACACCGACGCTACGTTCGACTACGATGCACAGAACCTAAAGCTCAAGTACGAGGGCAAGGAAGACGAAATCATAAAGCTCGTCGAGGGCGGCAACGTGTCGTTTCCCAGCAACTCGTCGCTTGTCAACGGCGCGTCGTCCTTGTTCGGAATACGCACCGACTTGCAGTTTGGCAAGCTCTCGTTGCAGACCGTTGTGTCGCAGAAAAAGTCGTCCTCAAAGAGCGTGTCGTCAAAAGGCGGCACGCAGTTCACCGCGTTCGAGTTTGACGTTACCGACTACGAGGAGAATCGCCACTTCTTCCTCTCTAAGTATTTCCGCGACAGGTATAACAGCGCAATGTCAAAACTGCCCAACGTTACGACGGGAATTACCATCAACCGCGTGGAAATATGGGTGACGAACAAGACTGGGACAACATCTAACTCGCGCGACATCGTCGCCTTGACCGACCTCGGCGAGAACACGTCGGTAAGCAATCCGATGTGGAGCGTGACGGGACAGCCCGTGCCGTCGAACAACGCCAACACCGAGTACAGCACGATGGTGAACACCTACGCCGCCGCACGCGACATCAACCAGACGAGCGGCGTGTTTGAAGCAGTGCCCGGTTTCGTGGGAGGTTTTGACTATGAGAAGCTTGAAAGCGCGCGTCTGCTCAACAGTTCGGAGTACACCGTCAATACCGCCCTTGGCTACGTGTCGCTCCGCACGTCGTTGCAGACCGACCAGGTAATCGCCGTAGCATACGAATATACTTACGGAGGCGTGACTTACCAGGTAGGAGAGTTCGCGTCAGACATACAGGACGTGAGCCAGGCTCTTTTCGTAAAGTCGCTCAAGAACACGAGCAACAACCCACAGCAGGGCAACTGGGACTTGATGATGAAGAACGTCTACTACCTCGCGTCGTCGGTGGAGAAAGAGAAGTTTCGCCTCGACGTGAAGTACCAGAGCGACACTACGGGCGTGTACCTTTCTTATATACCGGAGCAGCAGGTGAAAAGCCAGCCAATAATAAAGCTGCTCGGAGCCGACCGCTTGGACAATAACAACAGGGCGAACAGCAACGGCTACTTCGACTACGTTGACGGATACACGGTGAACAACGGCCGAGTGTTCTTCCCTAAGGTAGAACCCTTTGGCGCGGACATGTACGACGCCCTTGTAAGCAACGGCGTAGCGGCCGACGTGGCTTCGCGTTACAGCTACACGGAGCTGTATGACTCGACCAAGACGACGGCCAAGCAAATCGCAGAAAAGAACAAGTACATGATGAGCGGACAGTTCCGCGGCACGCTGGCGAACGTCATCTCGCTCGGGGCTTACAACATACCGCAAGGCTCTGTGGTTGTGACGGCCGGCGGAGTGACGCTGACCGAAGGCTCGGACTACTCCGTTGACTACTCTTCAGGCGAGGTGACAATTCTCAACCAGAGCATCATCGACGCCGGGACTACGGTCAACGCCTCGTTCGAGAGCAACACCGACTACGCCCAAGAGCGAAAGACGTTCCTCGGACTTAACTGGCAATACGACTTTTCCAAGAACTTCCAGCTTAGCGGTACACTGCAACACCTGTCTGAACAGGCGTTGACGACGAAGGTGTCAATGGGTTCAGAGCCGCTCAACAACACCCTTTGGGGACTTAACATCAACTGGAAGCACGAGAGCCAGTGGCTTACCAACATACTTGACAAGCTGCCCTTCCTGCACTGTACGCAGCCGTCGCAAATCTCGTTCACGGGCGAGTTCGCCCAGCTTATTGCCGGACAGCCCAGCGGAGTGCAGGACAACGCGTCGTATATCGACGACTTCGAGAACACGAAAAACGCCATAGACGTGTCTACTCCTACGTCTTGGATACTTTCAAGCGTGCCGTCCATGTTCCCGGAACATGACGACAAGACCACCCTGCAAAGCGGATACAACCGCTCGCTGCTGGCCTGGTACACCATAGACCCCCTGTTTACGCGCCGCAGCTCGTCGCTTACGCCGTCGCACATAAAGAGCGACCTCGACCAACTTAGTAATTATTATGTACGCGAAGTGAACACACGCGAGCTGTTCCCGAACCGCGGCAACAGTTCGTACAACAGCGTTACGTCTACGCTTTCCATCCTTAACCTCGCCTATTATCCCAACGAGCGCGGCCCTTACAACTTCGACCCGAACCTCAATTATGACGGAACGCTGCCCAATCCGCAGAACCGTTGGGGCGGAATGATGCGCAAGCTGGACACCAGCGACTTTGAGACGGCGAACATAGAGTACATCGAATTCTGGCTTCTCGACCCGTTCATATATTCCAACGAGCAGCCTGACGCCAACCAGTATGGCGGCGACCTCTACATAAACCTTGGCGAAGTGAGCGAGGACATACTGCGAGACGGCCGCAAGTTTTATGAAAGCGGAATGCCGGTGGACGGCTCGCAGAGCTTTACTACTACCCAATGGGGCAAAATTCCGACGCAGGCTACAGTGACATACGCCTTCGCTACGACCGAAGGTTCGCGTGAGTTGCAGGACGTCGGCTACAATGGCTTGACCGATGCGGAGGAACGTGAGTTCGGCCCTTACCAGGAGTTCCTTGCCGCAATACAAGGAAAGGTGTCTCCGGCGCAGCTCGATTCAATAATGAACGACCCTGCCAACGACGACTACCACTACTTCCGCGGCTCTGATTTCGACCGCATCGAAGCACCAATCCTTCGCCGTTACAAGCGCATAAACAATCCCCAGGGCAACTCTCCCGACAGCAACAACCGCACGGAAAGCTACGACACGTCGTACAAGTCGACACCCGACGTGGAGGACATCAACCAGGATTACACCCTCAACGAGTATGAGAACTACTACCAGTACCGCATATCCATGCGCCCTGAAGACTTTGTCGTAGGGCGGAACTTCATCGTCGACAAGCGCGAAACTTCCCCGACGCTGCGCAACGGCGATGAGGGTCATGCCACGTGGTACCAGTTCCGCATTCCGCTTGACGACTTCGAGGAGCGTGTCGGCTCTATCAGCGACTTCTCTTCAATCCGTTTCATGCGCATGTTCCTCACCAATTTCAAGAAACCTGTCGTCCTCCGCTTCGCCACTTTGGACCTTGTGCGCGGCGAATGGCGCACCTATGAGCAGCCGCTTGACAATACTTCGCACGATAGCGGAAGCATGTCGGTCAGCGCGGTGAACATCGAGGAGAACAATGACAAGAGCCCCGTGAACTACATTCTGCCGCCGGGCATAACCCGCGAGCAAGACCCTACGCAGCCGCAGCTTGCCGAGGAGAACGAGCAGGCGTTGAGCTTTACGGTCAACAACTTCTCAACCAACGAGGCGAAGGCCGTTTACAAGAACACCACTCTTGACCTGCGCCAGTACAAGCGGATGGAGATGTTCGTGCATGCAAACGCCTTCGACCAGAACACCACCAACCTTACAGACAACCAGCTGGCTGTGTTCATCCGCCTTGGAAGCGACTACCGCAGCAATTATTACGAATACGAAATCCCCCTCAAGCTAACAGCCCCTGGCGTGTACAGCCGCTATTCCGTTGAGGATGCACGCAAGGTGTGGCCAGAAGAGAACATGCTCGACATACCGTTGAGCGTGTTCACCGCCTTGAAGAAGGCCCGCAACACTGCCAAGTCGCAAGGTCTTGCCTCTTACAATTCCGTTTATACAGCTTACGACGAGGCCAATCCGAACAACAAAGTCAGCATAGTGGGCAACCCGTCGCTCGGCGAAGTGAAGACGATGATGATTGGCGTGCGCAACCTTTCGGGCGATATCAAGTCGGGCGAGGTGTGGGTCAACGAGTTGAGGCTCAAGGAGTACAACAACAAGGGAGGATGGGCCGCGCAGGGTGCGCTCAACGTACAGCTGTCAGACATTGGCTCGCTCAACGCTACCGGGAAGATTGTCACCGACGGTTTCGGCGGCATCGAGGAAGGAGTGTCGGAGCGTTCGCAGGACGACTACAAGACTTACAGCTTCACGGCGAACGTTGAGCTTGGCCGCTTTTTCCCCGACAAGGCCAAGGTTACGGCACCGCTGTATTATTCAATTACGAAGGAGGAGACGCGCCCCAAGTACAATCCGCTCGACACCGACATGCTTCTTGACGAGTCGCTCGACGCCATCGGCGACAAGCATGAGCGCGACTCGGTGGAAAGGATAGCCGTGACGAGGACAACAAACACCAACTTCTCGCTGTCGAATGTGCGTGTAGGCATACAGACAAAGCGGCATCCCATGCCATACGACCCTGCCAACTTCTCGTTCAGCTACAGCCACAGCCACAGCTATTCGAGCGGTGAGACCACCGTCTACGAGAAGGAAGACAACTGGCGCGGGGCGATGAACTACAGCTACACGCCCGTGTACAAGCCGTTCGAGCCGTTCAGAAAGCTCATCAAGAGCAAGAGCAAATGGTACGACATATTCAAGCGTTTCGGCCTTAACTGGCTGCCGCAGAACATCACGTTCGACACCGAGATGACGCGCAACTACTACGAGTTGCAGGAGCGCGACATGGAAAGCACCGACGGCAACATGCTTCCGCTGACGTTCAGCGAGCAGTTTCTGTGGAACAGGGCGTTCTCCATTCGCTGGGACTTGACGCAGAACCTGCACCTCGACTTCAGCAGCGCGACCAACGCCGAAATAGAAGAACCGTACACTCCGGTGAACAAAGACCTTTACCCTGACCAGTATTCGGCGTGGAAAGACTCCGTATGGACGAGCATAAAGGACTTCGGGCGGCCGCTCGACTACAACCAGACGTTCAACGCCTCGTACCGCCTGCCGCTCAACCTCGTGCCCATATTCGACTGGATTAACGCCGACGGAACGTACAACTCCACCTACAACTGGACTCGCGGCTCCGAACTTGAGGACGGTACGTCGCTCGGCAACTCGGTCACGATGAACCGCACGTACAACATCAACGGCACGTTCAACCTCGAGAAGCTGTACAACCACGTGCCATTCCTCAAGAAGGCCAACGACCGTTTCAACAAGGCGGCGCGGCCGAGGCGCACTTCCAGCAGCAGGCTGCGCAACCAGCGCAACCAGCGTAACTCGCGCAACGCCAAGAAGGACGACAAGGACGGCGACAAGGAGAAGAAGGAGCTGCCCAAGAACAAGCGCAGCTTCGAGAAGGAAATAGTGCTCCAGCCCGACACCACCCTCGTAATCTCGCACGGCAAGAGGAGCAAAAGGCTCATAGTGAACGCCAAGACCAAGGACGGCAAGGCGTTCCGCCTGAAGTACAAGAAGCTCGACAACAACCGCATACGCATCGTCAACAAGGTGGACACACCAACCACGGTGAAGCTCACCGTAACGCCGAAAGCGCCGTTGGAGGACAACAAGTGGTACAAGGCGGCGCAGTGCGTGGCGCGCGGACTGATGCTTGTGCGCAACGTCAGCTTCTCTTACCGCAACCAGTACAGCATGTACCTGCCAGGCTTCATGCCCGAGGTGGGCGACATGTTCGGCCAGCGCAGCGGCGACGTGATGGCTCCGGGGCTTGACTTCGCCTTCGGTTTCGTCGACGACAACTACATCGACAAGGCCGCCGGGCGCGGCTGGCTGCTCATGGCCGACAGCGTAGCCACACCTGCTACGACCAGCCTTACCGAGGACTTCCAGCTGCGCATGACGCTCGAACCGGTAAAGAACCTCAAGATAGACCTCAACGCCAGCCGCACCGAAACCAAGTCGAAGAGCATACAGTACATGTATCAGGGCAGCCCCACGACGCAGAGCGGCACGCTCACCATGACCACAATAAGCCTGGGCAGCGCGTTCGAGGGCATGGGCGACGCCAAGAACGGCTACCGCTCAAAGACGTTCGAGAAGTTCTGCAAGTCGCTCGACAAGTTCCGCGACCGCGTAGAGGCGCAGTACGCCGGGGCTACATACCCGGCCGGCTCGTCGCTGGCAGGCAAGCCGTTCGACCCCGCCAACGGTTCGGTCAGCAAGTACAGCGCCGACGTAATGGTACCGGCCTTCCTCTCGGCCTACACTTCCATGGGCGGCTCGTCGCTCTCAATCTTCCCCACGCTGTCGCGCCTGCTGCCCAACTGGACGCTGCGTTACAGCGGACTGGTGCAGCTGCCGTGGTTCCGCGACGTGTTCAAGAGCTTCAACGTCAACCACTCTTACAAGAGCATCTACGCCGTAGGCTCGTACAGCTCGTACTCTACGTTCCAGGAATACATGAACGGCCTCGGCTTCGTAAGCGATGCCACTACGGGCAATCCCACGCCGAGCAGCATGTTCAACGTCAGCACCGTCAGCATCAACGAGTCGTTCTCGCCGCTCATCGGCATCGACATGACCTTCCAGAACAACCTTACGTGCAAGGTGGAATACCGCAAGACGCGCGTGCTTAGCCTTAGCATGACGAGCGTGCAAGTCAACGAAGCCGTAAGCAACGACTGGGTGGTGGGCATGAGCTACAAAATAAACAACTTCAAGCTGTTCGGCGGCGGCCGCCGTCGTCGCGCCGCGTCGTCGGGCAGGAACAATGCCGACAACAACCGCTCGTCGTCATCTTCAAGCTCGCGCAACCGCGGCTTCAACACCGACCTCAACCTGCGCCTCGACCTGTCGTACCGCAAGCAGGCTTCCATCTGCCGCGACATAGCGTCGATGACAAGCTCGGCCAGCAGCGGCAACACGGCCTTCAAGCTGTCGTTCTCGGCCGACTACACCCTCTCGCGCCTGCTTACGATGAGCTTCTATTACGACCGCCAGACCAACACTCCGCTGCTCTCGTCGAGCAGTTACCCTACCACCACGCAGGACTTCGGCCTTAGCCTCAAGTTCTCGCTCACCCGTTGACGCGGCCTTCGGCGGCAAGGCCGCCGTTGGCGTGTGCAAAATTGCAACATTTCCGATGTGTTTTGCTTACAATGTTGTTTGTCAGTCCCTTGGCAAATGTCTGATGATAACATTCCTGCATACGTTTGCTTACAAAGTAAAAGGCCGTCTTTCACACTGCGAAAGACGGCCTTTTGCGTTGCAATTCATGGCCTTTCGCCTTGCCGTTTGCCGTCTTTTGCAAGTCGCACGGCGGCGTATGGCTGTATGGCAGGCGCGTAGGCGTTGCGCAAGGGTAGGCGGATGAGGCTTTTGGCTGCCGTTTTGCGCTGTGCCAAAGGTATTTAAAAATCTTTTAGCGTGTTTTATTTTGCCATTCGTCGTATAAGTGTTATCTTTGCAGCGGAAACAATATGTGCAACCATTAATGGACGAAATTTTAATAATCCTGCTATTGATTTTGCTCAATGGCATCTTTGCCATGTCGGAGATAGCAGTGATTCAAGCAAGAAAAACAACTTTATCCAACGACGAGAAGAAGGGCAGCAAGGGCGCCAGGACGGCATTGCGCCTGGCCAACGACCCCGACCGCTTCCTTTCAACGGTGCAAATCGGCATCACGCTCATAGGCATCCTCACTGGTATCTACTCCGGGGCGTCGCTCTCCGGCAAGTTTTCAGATGTGTTCGAGAGTTTCGGCATGGCCGAGCGTTGGGCCTATCCGCTGGCCCAGGGGCTTATTGTCATCATAGTGACGTATCTTACCATAATCTTCGGCGAGCTGGTGCCCAAGCGCATCGGCATGAGTGTGGCCGAGCGCGTGTCAAAAATAATAGCGCGCCCCATGTACGTTCTGTCGGTCATCGCGGGCCCGTTCGTGTGGATTCTGTCGAAGAGTACCGAGACCATGGTCAACCTGCTCGGCGTCAAGGATGCCGAGACCAAGGTGACGGAGGAGGACATCAAGTCCATCGTGCAGGAAGGCAAGGAGGACGGCGAGGTGCAGGAAGTGGAGCAGGACATCGTTGAACGCGTGTTCATGCTCGGCGACCTTACCGTTGATTCCATCATGACCCACCGCTCCGACGTGGTTACGCTCGACGTAAGCATGACCAACGAGGAAATAAAGCAGGTAATCAGCGACAACCTGTTCGAGGCGTATCCGCTCATAGACCGCGGCATAGACAACATCCTCGGAGTAGTATTGCTCAAGGACTTGCTCTTCCGCCTCGACGGCGAGACGCCCAACCTCAAGGCGCTGATGCACCCTGCCGTGTACTTTTACGAGAACATGAGCGTGTACAAGGCGCTCGAACAGATGAAGGAGAAGCGCCTCACGCAGGCGTTCATCTGCGACGAGTTCGGCAGCTTCCAGGGCTTGGTAACGCTGCGCGACATACTCGAAGGTCTTGTAGGCAACATCGACGGAGTGGCCGAAGAGCCTGAAATCGTGAAGCGCGAAGGCTCGGAGAGCTGGCTCGTCGACGGCCAGTGCTCGTTCTACGACTTCCTGTCTTATTTCGACAAGGAAGACCTTTACGACAGCGAACAGCAAGACTACAACACGCTGGCAGGGCTCATCATCGAGCAGCTGAAGCATATTCCGCAGGCCGGCGAACGTACGGAGTGGAACTGTTTTGACTTTGAAATTGTAGACATGGACGGCGCGCGCATCGACAAGGTGCTCGTAACGCTCAAGGAGAATGAGGAAAATTAAGAATTAAGGGTTAAGAATTAAGAAAATATGCTTTGCTGAAATATAGGGCAAAAGTATTTTTCTTAATTCTTGACTCTTAATTCTTGACTTAAATAATTTTAGCTATGGAAATACAGAATGCACAAGACTTTCAGGCCCTGTCGATAGCAAGGCTCATCATGCAGGCAATGAACTACGACTGCTGCCGCTACTTCACGGGGCCTGACCATACGCTCGACGACTTCGAGCGTGTCATGACTTCGCTGGTTTTGTCAGACAAGTCGCAGTACAGTTACTTGAACACCTTGGTGGCCATCGACGGGGACGGAGGGCTGTGCGGCGCTTGCGTGTCTTATGACGGTGCGCGCCTGTACGAGCTTCGCCAGGCTTTCATTGACGCAGCCAAGGAGAACTTCGGCCGCGACTTCAGTTCAATGCCGCCCGAGACGCAGGCTGGCGAACTTTACATCGACAGCATAGCAGTGCCCGAGAGTTGCCGTGGCAAGGGCATAGCTACGGCTCTGCTCAACGCCACCGTCGACAAGGCGCGCCGCATGGGGCTGCCTGCCGTCGGCCTGCTTGTAGACACCGGCAACCCGAAAGCCGAGAAACTGTATGCCCGTGTGGGCTTCAAGACTGTGGGCGAAGCCTCTTGGGGCGGCCATGCAATGAAGCACATGCAGATTATTTTATAAGGAGTTAAAGGAGTTATAGAAGTTAAAGAAGTCAACGCTCACTGCGTTCGCTAAGAAGTTAAAGACGTTACCATTGCTCGTTGTATTCCCCATATTAGGGAGACTGTCTGCAAAGCATTTGTCTTTAACTTCTTAGCGAACGCAGTGAGCGTTGACTTCTTTAACTTCTATAACTTCTTTATAAGTCTTCTAAAAGCCCAAAACCGTCTTCTCCACCCAGTAAGCCAGGATGCCGGCCACGTAGCCTATGAAGGCAATCCACGATATGCGCTTCATGTACCAGCCGAAGGTGATTTTCTCGAGTCCCATCACCACTACGCCTGCTGCCGAGCCGATGATGAGCATCGAGCCGCCCACGCCGGCGCAGTAGGCCAGCAGTTGCCAAAATATTCCGTCCTGTGCCATGTCGCCTACGGCGGCCATCGGGTACATGCCCATGCACCCGGCTACGAGCGGCACGTTGTCAACGATGCTCGAGAGCACGCCGATGAGTCCCGTCACTAAGTAGTGGTTGCCGTCGAACACGGTGTTGAGACCCTCGCCGAGGGCGGTCAGCACGCCTACTTCCTGCAAGCAGGCTACAGCCATGAGTATGCCGAGGAAGAAGAGGATGGTGCTCATGTCTATGCGCGAGATGATGTTGCTGATGCGCTTTTGCATGCCTCCCTTTTCCTCATGTACGTTGCGGTAGAACAGCTCCGTGGCCGTCCAGAGCACTCCGAGCACGAGGAGTATGCCCACGAACGGGGGCAGATGGGTGATTGACTTGAATATTGGGACGAACACGAGGCCGCCCACGCCGAGCCAGAATACGGCTTTGCGCTGCCTGTCGGTGAAGTCGTTGTGCACTGTCTCAGCGGCGAGCGATGCTCCGCCGGCCACTTCTCCCTTGAGCTGCAGCGACAGTATGTAGGCCGGTATGGCTACTGATACGAGCGAGGGGATGAAGAGTTCCTTGATAACCCCTGCCGCGGTGATGAGGCTCTTGTTCCAAAGCATTATGGTGGTTACGTCGCCTATGGGCGAGAACGCGCCGCCAGAGTTGGCCGCTATGATTACGAGCGAGGCGTAGATGAGGCGGTCCTTGTGGTCGGATACGAGCTTGCGCAGTATCATGACCATGACGATGGCCGTGGTCATGTTGTCGAGTATGGCCGAGAGGAAGAACGTAAGGATGGTTATTCGCCACAGAAGTGCGCGCTTGCTCTTGGTCTTCATCATGTCGCGCACGAAGTTGAAGCCGCCGTTCTGGTCGACGACCTCGACTATTGTCATGGCTCCCATGAGGAAGAACAGCGTCGTTGCGGTGCTGCCGAGATGGCCTTCGATGACAGAGCTTGCGGCGGCCGCGATGCCGTCGGCCGACAGTCCGGCGGCGAAGTTGCCCGGGTCGAACATGTAAAGTGTCCAGCAGGCCACGAGCATCAGCAGCGCTACGGCGGCCTTGTTGACCTTGGTAAGCGTCTCCAAGGCGATGCAGAGGTATCCTATTATGAATACCACTACGATTGTAAGTGTTAAAGTTGACATTAGTAATTTGTTTTAGATTAGTTGATTTGTAATATCCAGTTTGCAAAATTAAGTATTATTTCTGAATGAAACGTTATGTCCCGTTTATTTAACAACATTTATATGTATGGCGGCGCTTTGCCGCACGCTTTCCAATTCATGGTCTTTTGCCTTCCAAAAGGCCATGTTTTACGCGCTAAAAGGCCTTCTTTTGCAGGCTAAAAGACGGCATATTGGTAACGCGCTGACAGCCAATGCGTTGCAAGGACGGATGTAGTCGTGTTGGCATCAGCCGTTTTTTTATCGGCTGAAAAGTTGTGGAAACCGCGCGAAAACACTATATTTGCAATGTCTCAGCGCTGGCTTCGGCCGTGCGCGAGGCTTGTTCTTGGTAGCTTGAAAACAGATGCGGATGAAGAGATTTTGTTTTGCTTGCGGCCCGTTGCTGCTCGTGTCGGTGCTTGTTGCAGCGTTGGCCTCGTGTACATTCGGCGGCGACGACGATTTCGACTACGGCGAGAAGCTGCTGAAGGAGGGCGAGTTTGCGCCCGATTTCGCGTTGTTTACCGACGAGAACCCTGACGGGATGATGCTCTCCGGGCTGCGTGGCAGCTATGTGCTGCTGGAGTTCTGGCGTTCCACCTGTGGCGACTGCCGCGACGCCACGCCTGCGATGAAGCGCATTTACGACACGTATGCGCCGCGCGGACTTGTCGTTGTGGGCGTGTCTTTCGATTCGGACGAGGCCGAGTGGCGTGCGTATATCGAGAAGAACGGTCTTCAGTGGATGCAGCACCGCGAGCTGTCGGCTGCGAGCGAGAGCGCCGTCGCCGCGGCTTACCACATCGACTGGACTCCCACGTTTTACCTTGTCGACCCGCAGGGGCGCATCAGTTTCGCCACCGTTTACGTCGGCGAGATGGAAAAAAGGATAAGCCGAACGGAAGGTTTAAGTGAAGAGTGAAGAACGTCTTGCCGTAATTGAGCATGCGCCATATCCATTCCAACGGGCCGAACTGGCAGAACGCCAGCCAAAAGCGGCTCGCCAGCATCTGCAAAAGGAAGATTCCGATGGCTATAAGCTCGGCACTATAAAATATTTTGTGTAAATGGAAAATACGGGATTCAAGTTAGAGTC
>OGGJ01002513.1_pt1 | contig 12721 bp, 9 predicted proteins | sample 1571071 | NCBI WGS metagenome assembly OGGJ01 (sample SAMEA2581954, study PRJEB24529) | metagenome | biome: Human gut stool | place: China | collected 2011
ATTTGGTCGATCGCATTTTGAGCTCCTGGTACAACTAATCTATTGCTATTATTACTTTGTGCCATGTTGTGTCACCTCCTGACACTTTTATTTTGCATCAGGAATAAAAAACTATACGCTTTTTTTAAAAAATATCTTCATCATTTTTATAGTTTGCATCAACAACAATTGTTTCAACATTTTCTACACATTCATTAACATATGTTTCATAATCAAAAGTTGCTTCAAAAGCTTCAGCCTTATTACTTTTTGGGTACATCCCGTCAACTTTAGGTGTGAAAATTGTACAACAATCTTCATGTGGTCTAATAGAAATATCATAAGTATCTATTTTTTGAGCAATATCAATAATTTCTAATTTATCAAGACATAACACAGGTCTTAATACTGGAATTGAAATAACTTGATTGATTACATTCATACTATCTAAGGTTTGTGAAGCCACTTGTCCAATACTTTCACCGTTAACAAGTGCTAAACAATGATTTTTTATAGCAAGTTTTTCTCCAATACGATACATCATTCTACGCATAACTGTCATGGCATAACTTTCATCACAATGATCATAAACTGCAAGTTGTAATTTTGTAAAATTAACAACATGAACTGTAATTTGACCATGTGTATAATGTCTTAATTTATCTACTAAATCAAAAACTTTTTCTCTAGCAAATTCATTTGTGTATGGTGGCGCTGCAAAGTGAACACATTCAATATCGACACCACGTTTTAAAGTTAAATATCCTGCTACAGGAGAATCAATTCCACCCGATAACATTAACAATGCCTTTCCACCAATACCAACAGGATATCCACCTGCACCTTTAATAACATTTGTCATAACGTAAATAGCGTCATGTCTAATCTCAACTGTAACCAACATTTCTGGATGATGAACATCTACTTTTGTCTCCGGGTAAGCATCTAAAATCTTCTCGCCCATGGCTGCATTGATCTCCATGGACTCCATCGGATAATTCTTTCTTGCGCGGCGGGCATTTACTTTAAATGTAAAATGCTTGTCCGGGTATACCTTATCAATGTATGAGATGACTTCCTCTGCAAGTTTGTCAAATCCTTCGTCTTCCAACAATACAACCGGGCAGATCCCGACGATACCAAACACACATTTTAATGCTTCCACAACCTCATCATAATCATAGTCGCTCAACGTATCGACATAAATTCTTCCCTGCTCTTTCCGGACAAGAAATTCTCCTTCTGCCTTTTTCAATGCATGGTTGATCTGGCTTACCAATGCATCTTCAAATAAATATCTGTTTTTTCCTTTGATCGCGATCTCCGCATATTTGATCAAAAATGATTTATACATATTTTCTCCTTTTTCATGTCTTTTGTTACTTTTCCACAATTCATTTTACACTTTCATGAGTTTCGCAATTGCCGGACTACTTTCTCGTATAACGGCGGAGTTTTGGCACAACCTCGTTCATGACTTCCAAGGCATAATCGATCTCTTCCTCTGTGGTATGCACAGAAAAGCTGAACCGGATCGTTGAATCCAGCAGACTGCCCTTAAGTCCGATGTTTGTCAATGTATGGCTCACGGATGGTTTGTTCGAGGAACATGCGCTTCCCGCTGACACATAAATCTTTCTGTCCTCTAATGTGTGGAGCATAACCTCACTGCGCACGCCGTCAATACTCACACTGACGATCTGTGGTGCGGAATCACGTCCTGTCTTTCCATTGACAGACACACCTTCTATTTTTAAAACGCCTTCCACAAAACGCTGTTTGATCTGATAAAGGTGGTCAATTTTTTCCTCAAAGTTTTCATAAATCTCTTCGGCAGCCTCACCTAACGCAGCAACACCCGGTACGTTCTCGGTTCCGGAGCGCATGCCCTTCTGCTGCCCGCCACCGTAAATCAGCGGTTTTACCTTCGTCTTATCTTTGATGAACAGAAATCCTGTTCCTTTCGGCGCATGGATTTTATGTCCGCTGACAGAAAGCATATCAATCCCCAGTTTTTTCGGAAAAATACGGTACTTTCCATATGCCTGGATCGCATCCACATGTACCAATGTATTCGGATTTTTTTCTTTGATCACCTTGATTGCTTCTTCGATTGGTTCCACTGCTCCGATCTCATTGTTGACCATCATCATAGAGACAAGGATCGTGTCCTCACATACCGCCTCCCGCAGTTCGTCGAGTGAAATGATACCATCTGCATCCACTTTCAGATATGCCACTCGAAAGCCAAGTTCCTCTAAATATCCTGTAACTGCTGAAACAGACGCATGCTCTATTGATGTCGTGATAATATGATTTCCGGCTCTTTTATTTGCCAGTGCTGCTCCGATCAGTGCAGTATTGTTTGATTCCGTTCCTCCGGATGTGAAAAGGATTTCTTTCTCATCCACCTTTAACGTCTTTGCGATCTTTTTCTTAGCCTCTTTGATATAGTTCTCTGCTTCCACACCTTTCATATGAAGTGAGGATGGATTTCCGTAATCTTCCATCAGAACTTTTACCATCAAATCTTTTGCACGTTCACTGCAACGGGTCGTTGCAGAATTATCCAAATAAACTTCTGTCAAATTTGTTTCCATAATTGTCCTTCTTTATATCTCTCAATCATCTGATAACTTTCGACTCACAAATTTCTATCATCAGACAACTTTTGCACTGTTATTCTATCATATCACTGCTCTCAAGCTGATAGCCCAAAATCGCAAGTGCTGCGATACCCGCTGTCTCCGTCCTTAAAATTCTTTTTCCAAGGGAGATTAGCTGCATCTCGTCCTGCACCAGTGCAATCTCTTCCGGCGCAAATCCGCCCTCCGGTCCGATAAACACTGCGATACTTTCGCCTTTTTTTATCTGTTCCATCGCAGCCTTCGTCCCTGCCATTCCATGCTCGTTTTCATAGGGAACCAGTTTCACATCCAGTTCCTTGGCATATGCCACAGCTTCTTTGTACGACATCGGCATCTTCACTTCCGGGATCAGACTTCTCTTTGACTGTTTTGCTGCGCTCTCTGCGATCGCCTGCCAGCGCATCACCTTTGATTTTGCCTTTTTGTCATCTAACTTTACCACACAGTTTTTCATGGCAACCGGAATGACCTCATAAACTCCGAGTTCCACGGTTTTCTGAATGATCCATTCCATCTTGTCATTCTTCGGAAGCCCCTGAAACAGATAAATCCTGCATGGCAGTTCTGTGCTTTCCGCTTCTTTTTCCAGAATATCCGCACGCACAAAGCTTTCTGTAATATCAGATATACTACAAAAATAGTTTTGTCCATTTCTGGTGCACACGCGGATTTTCTCTCCCGGTTTCATCCGCAGCACATTTTTAATATGGTTGACATCGCTGCCTTCAATTGTCACAAAATCTTCTGCTGCATTTTCATCTTCTATAAAAAACTGATACATGTCTTTTCCTAATTCTTTCTTGCTGTGATGTTCACCCACTCGCCCTGGTGATTGATCTCTACAACTTCCAGACCCGCTTTCTCAATTGCCTCTTTTACTGCATTCTCTTTAAAGTCGATGATTCCTGATGTGATAAAATATCCACTTTTTTTCAAACGCGCCGGAATCACCGGTGCCATTGGAATGATCACGTCTGCCAGAATGTTGGCAACGACGATATCAAATTCTTCCGTTCCGGTTTTTTCCTGAAGTTCTGTATCATCAATCAGATTTCCAACATAAAATGTTCCCAGTTTCTGATCGAGATGATTTACTTCCATATTGTCGTGTGTGGAAGTCATGCAGTCCGGGTCAAGGTCTGTTCCGACTACCTCTGATGCCCCTAATTTCAGTGCCACGATCGATAAAATACCGCTTCCGCAGCCAACATCAAGAACCTTTGGTGTCTTTACCTGCGGCGTATATGTTTCATTTCCACGAATATATTTCAGCAACTGCCGGATGCAGAGCTGTGTCGTCTCATGCTTGCCTGTTCCAAAAGAGACACCCGGATCGATCTCAATCAAAAACTTGTCCCTGTCTTCTTCCTTCAGTTCTTCCCATGTTGGCTTGATCAGGATATCGTCAATATAGAAAGAGCTGAAAAACTTCTTCCAGTTGTTGATCCAGTCAAGATCCTCTGTCTGGTCGGATGTGATCTTTCCGGTTCCCATATCTACCACATTCCGCATCTCCTCGATGGTTGTCTTGACCTGTTTTAACAGTTCGGTATCATCCTGTCCGTTGTCTTCCAGATAAAAACTGACATAGCTGATCCCCTCATCCGGTGGAAGTTCCGGCAGAAAATCAATGAACATCTCTGCCTGATCTTCTTTTGTCAGCGGCACATTATCCTCGATCTGCACACCTTCAATGCCAAGATCCATAAGTGCAGAGCTTAAGTAATCTTCTGCCGCAGTCGTTGTCTCAATGGTATATTTATTCCATTTCATATTTTATATATGCTCCTTTTTGCTTATTTTCCGTTCAGATCATAAAAAACCATTAGATATACTACCACAAAGCCATTCAGGTTGCAAACAATTCCTTTTACTGCTGTTCTTTTGCAAGCTTGTCCAAAACTTCATATAAGATCTGCGCATCGATCGGTTTTGCAATATGTCCGTTCATTCCCGCATTTAAGGCTGCACTGACATCCTCCTCAAAAGAATTTGCAGTCATGGCATAAATTGCGATCGTTCCGGCATCCTCTCTCTCTGACTTCCGGATTGTGCGTGCCGCTTCATAACCATTCATCACCGGCATGTGTATATCCATAAGAATTGCCATGTAAGTACCTGGCTTTGCCTTCTCAAACAACTCGACGGCTTCCTTGCCGTTATGTGCACAATCCACATCCATATGTACCATTGCAAGCAGTTCTGTTGCCACCTCTTCATTAAATGCGGTGTCTTCCGCAAGCAATACTTTTTTCCCGGTAAAATCATATACCGCCTGTTCTTCCTGTACCACGGACAAATCGTTTTCCACCGGCTGCTCCGTTATTTCCGGTTCTGCAGCCTGTTCAAATTCAAATGGAATAGACACAACAAATGTAGTTCCCTCTCCTTTTTTCGATTTCACGGAAATGGAGCCTGACATCAGTTCCACGAAATTTTTTGCAATGGACAGCCCCAGTCCGCTTCCTCCGTGTTTCTGCGCAGTTGTCGCACTCTCCTGCTCGAATGGCTGGAACAGCCGCGTCTGCATCTCCTCCGACATGCCCTCCCCGGTATCTTCCACAAGGAAATTAAAGTATGCTTTCTCCTCCTTCACATAGAGTTCTTTCACTTTGATCGTGATTTTCCCACCGGACGGCGTGAATTTGTAAGCATTGGAAACCAGGTTCAGCAAAATCTGGTTCACACGAAGTCCATCCCCGATCAGATGTGTATGCGTCACCTCTTCGTCCTGTACCTCAAACGCTATCCCTTTCTGCTTGCACTGCGGTTCATAAATCGTGCAGACGGACATTAAGATCTCATGAAGATCAAACGGTTCCTTTGCAATTTTCATCTTCTTATTCTCGATAGACGACATATCTAAAATATCATTGATAATATTTAACAGCACCTTGGACGACACATCAATTTTATCGAGATAGTCCTCTATCTTCTTCGGATCTTCCTCATAGTGCTTTGCGATCTCCGTCAGTCCTACGATTGCATTCATCGGTGTCCGTATCTCGTGGCTCATTCTTGCAAGAAAATCACTCTTTGCCTGATTTGCCCGGTTTGCCTGATCGACTGCCTCTAAAAGCTGTTCATTCTTCTCCGCAATCTTTAAATAGCTTTTTCGTCTCGCCTCCTGCCAGAAAATCATAAACAGAATACTCGCCACCAGCAAAATAAAGATGACAATAAGCGGATAGCGGAACTTATACAGCACATCCGTCCAGGTAAGCTGATACCCATTCGCCACTGTATGGCTGATCGTGATCTGGGATACTTCCTGAGAGGAAATCTGCGTAATGCATTTATTGATAATGCTCATCAGAATTTTATTTTCATCACTGTTTTTTCCAACAATCCCCATCGGTTCTTCCTTAGACAGGTTAGGCAGTACCGTCAATCCCTCATACCGCGGTTTCTGCAGCAGCGGTGTCACCACGTTGACATTCTGTGCCATAAAGTCGCACTCTCCGCTGTTCAGAAGTTCCATACATTCCTCTGTCGTAGTGCATTTTACAATCTCAAACTCCGGATAATTTGCCTGGATATAATTTTCCAGTGCCGCATAACTCTTCGTGATTGCAAGAATATACTTATTCTCTGCATCTCCGGGTGTATAGTTCATCCCCTGCCTGCAGACAAGCGCCACTTCCCCTGTGTATATGACATCTGATACCAGATAATCAGATTTTGTGAATGCAGGATTTTCGACTACGACACCAGCCACCAGATCTGCCGGATGTTTTTCAAGATAATCTATCACACGCTGACCGCTTTCCAGCATCGTGTACTGCAGATTCAGGCCGCTGCTCTCCCGGATCCGACTCACAAGATCAACAATGATCCCTTCGATTTCTCCGTCGTCATTTTCCATTGAAAACGGTGGTCTGTTATTGATAAACGCTATATTCACCTGTTTTTGTGCCCTAATATATTCAATTTCTTCTCTTGTAAATGCAAGCCCCATGGCAGAAGTATCTCCATAATACTTCTGGTACAGTTCACTTAAAAATGTCGGATAATCCGCTGTGATCTCTCCAAGCGCATAATCGGCATCCTCCATTACCTTTTGCTTCTGCTTTCCTGCCATCAGATAAAATGGCTGTGCTCCAAACCGGCAGATAATCTTATAATCGTCCATCCCGACAAGCGATCCCTGTACGACTGCATCCACAGCACCTTCCTCCAATGCCTGAAAACATTCTTCTGTCGTCATGTATTCTTTCAACTCAAACGAAAAATCATTCTTTTGAGCATATTCTTTCAGATCATCATTCTGAAAACTTTCTTTCAGTCCTGCCACCCGGATGCCATTAAAAGCCTCATAATCATTGTAATAATACCTGTCATCATCCATTCTTGCATAAAGAACACAGGCTTCTGTTCCCGCCCAGTACTTCGAAAGCAGGAATCTCTCCTCACGTTCCGGTGTTTTCTGCGCCTGGCAGATCATATCAATCTCACCTGACTCCAGTTTTTTCAGGACATTGTCCCATGTGTCATACACATATTCGTACTTCCATCCGGTATACTCAGCGATCTTATCCAGCAATTCCACGCCATATCCTGTATACTCCCCATTTTCGTCCAGATCGATAAACCCGCCATAATCAATATATCCAATACGGATTGTTTCTTTGGAATCAATATTTTTTCCATATACCACAAATGGTATTGCACTGAAAAATGCCATCACAAAAATGATGATCCCATGTCTGATCTTCTTCCATTCCTTTTTCCCCATCGTTTTCTCCCTGTCTGATGTTCCATCGTTTTTTATCGTTTCCGTACCTGTGTCTTAGATTCTATATCGATTATAGCGAATTATACACCAGAAATAAAGCAAAAGAAAAAAGGCTGCCGCACAGCCTTTTTCTTTCATGATCATAATACTTTTGATAAAAATTCCTGCAATCTCGGACTCTGTGGATGTTCAAAGATCTCCTGCGGTGTGTTTTCTTCCTGAATGACACCGTCATTGATGAACATGACACGGTTTGCAACCTCTCTTGCAAATCCCATTTCATGTGTTACAACCACCATGGTCATACCGTCCTCTGCAAGTTCTTTCATAACGCTTAAAACCTCGCCGACCATCTCAGGGTCCAATGCCGAAGTCGGCTCATCAAACAAAATAATATCCGGGTTCATGGCAAGCGAACGGACAATGGCAATTCTCTGTTTCTGTCCACCTGAAAGCTGGCTTGGATAGGCATCCGCCTTATCAGACAGACCGATTCTTTTCAAAAGTTCCATCGCTTTTTTCTCTGCCTCTTCCTTGGTCATTTTGTTGAGTTTTACCGGGGCAAGCATAATGTTTTCCTTAATAGTCATGTTTGGAAACAGATTAAACTGCTGGAACACCATTCCGATTTTTTCCCGTACATGGTTAATATCCACCGACTTATCCGTCATATCCGTCCCCTCAAACAGAACGTGTCCGCTCGTTGGGATCTCCAACAGGTTTAAGGATCGCAGAAATGTCGATTTTCCACAGCCGGAAGGTCCGATCAATGCAAGGACATCCCCTTTTCTGATGGTCGTGGAGATTCCTTTTAATACTTCATGATCCCCAAAAGATTTGCAGAGATCCTGAATCTCTAAGATCACCTCTGCAGAATTGGTTGTATTTGTATTATCGCTCATTGTTTCTCAACTTCCTTTCTAAGACACCGACAGCTTTGCTAAGTCCGACTACCATCAGAAGATAAATGACAGCAACTGCGATCAACGGCATAAATGCCTCATACGTAACGCTTCGGATAATGTCTCCACCTTTTGTCAGATCCATCAGACCGATGTAACCACTGATGGACGTCTCTTTCAATAAACTGATAAACTCGTTACACAGTGCAGGGAGAATATTCTTTACTGCCTGTGGCAGGATGATGGTGGTCATCGTCTGTCTGTAATTAAGGCCTAAGCTTCGTCCTGCTTCAAACTGTCCGATATCCACTGCCATAATTCCGGAACGCACGATCTCTGCCACATAAGCAGCTGAGTTCAAACCAAATGCGATCACTGCTACCACGATTTTTCCCGTGTTAATACTCTGGAAAATAACATAATAGATAATCAATAACTGGATCATGACCGGTGTGCCGCGGATGATCGTCAAATATGCTTTACAGACTGCATTCAGAATGCCAAGCCCGCCATTTCTGTCATGGCTGGTTCTGACAATGGCAATTAAAAATCCTAAGACAATACCGATCATCACCGCAAAAATTGTAATGATCAATGTATTGCCAAGACCTTTTAACATATATGCATAGCGGTTATCCTGAATAAAGTTCTGGTAAAATTTTTCGCCAAACGAACTCTTTGCTGTCACTGCATTCCCATCACGCACAATGATCACCTGCTTGGAAGTTGCATATGTATCTGTAAAGTTGACATTCTTCTTTCGTTCTTCTGTCACGGTAAATCCGGCAGCGCCCACATCTATCTTTCCCGTAGACACAGCCGGAATAATAGAATCAAATGCCATATCTTCAATCTTCAATTCCATACCGAGCTTATCAGCGATCGCCTGCATGATATCCACATCTATACCGACGATTTCATTATTCTCATAATACTCATATGGCGGGAACTCAGCATTTGTTCCCATCGTCAGTGTTCCATTCCCACGGGACGCATCCTGTGGTTCGTATGGATAATTTCCTTTTTCCGCATCTGTTCCAATATAATTTTTTGTAATCCGGTCAAGCGTTCCCTCGCTTCTTAATTCCTCTAATGCCGTATTGACCTTTTCCAGCAGATCATCGTTTCCCTTTGCGATAACGATCGCATATTCTTCCAGCGTAAATTCTTCATCGAGAATTTTAAGTCCCGGATTCTCCTCCACAAATGCGAGCGCCGGCTGTTCATCGATCACAACACAGTCAATCTTTCCCTGTTTTAATGCCTGGACTGCATCTGCGCCTTTGTTGTAACGCTCCACCGTTGTTCCTGATCCGTCATTTTCATAATCGGAAACATAAATATCACCGGTTGTTCCAAGCTGGACACCAATCTTTTTTCCAACGATATCATCCACACCGCTGATCGCACCGGCTGTTTCCGTGGATGCTGCTTCCTGATCATCCTTCTGCTTTGTGCCGCATCCAGCAATTCCTGTCAGCACAAATGTCAGAACGAAAAGCCAAAGCAGCAGTTTTTTACTTTTTTTCTTCATCATAAATATCCGCTCCTCTTTTTTTCTGATTGTCTGCATAAATATACATTATTTTTCATTGAAATACAAGTATTTTGGACTCAATTGTTAAGATTCCCTTTCCGATTTATCAGGGAACTGATTTTTTTCTTATATTATTATGTAACATTGTGGCTTTTTTCCTTGACTGTCCCGCAAAATTACATTAAAGTTTGTTTTAGAAAAAACAAAGGAGATTTTATTTATGGAAAAAATTGCAAGCTTTACAATAGACCATATCAAATTAGAACCCGGCGTTTATGTATCCCGCAAAGATACCGTCGGTGCAGAAGTGATCACCACATTTGATCTGCGCATGACTTCCCCAAACGATGAGCCTGTCATGAATACCGCCGAGATGCATACGATCGAACACCTTGCAGCAACATTTTTAAGAAACCATGCTGTTTACGGTTCCAAAACTATTTATTTTGGTCCGATGGGATGCCGTACCGGATTTTATCTGCTTCTCGCAGGTGATTATGAATCAAAGGACATTGTTGGCCTGATGATTGAAATGTTTGAGTTTATCCGCGATTTTAAGGGCGATGTTCCTGGCGCAAGTCCAAAAGACTGTGGCAATTATCTGGATATGAACCTTGGTATGGCAAATTATCTTGCCAACCGCTATCTTGAAAACACGCTCTACCATATTGATGAAAAACATCTGGTGTATCCGGAATAGAGTTTTCAAAACAGACATTGTATTTTCTATTGTCATAATAACAAACCCGGTGTAATCTCTCAGCAAAGATCTTACACCGGGTTTCTATTATCTGTTCATTTTACTAAAATGATCCTTTTAATCTTTAGAATCTGTTTTAGATATCATCAAAGGATTCTTTTAATTTATCCATGAATCCCTTTTTCTTCTTACCCTTTTCCTGGGTGCCGTTACCACCGGCGTTGCTTCGGTTTAAGGACGCACCTGTCAGTTCATCAAAATGACGTAACGCCTCTTTCGCCTCATTATTAAGACCTGTCGGTGTCTGGACAACCAAAGTTACATACTGGTCACCACGAACCCCTTTATTTCTCAGGGATGGAACTCCCTTTCCTTTCAGACGGATCTTGGTGTCGGTCTGTGTACCTGGTTTTACTTCATAAAGCACATCTCCGTCAACGGTATTGATACGGATCTCGCCGCCCAATGCAGCCTGCGCAAACGTAACCGGAGCTGTGGAATAAATATTCATATCCTGACGCTGGAAGATTGGATGTCTGGATACAACTACTTCTACTAACAAATCTCCTCTTGGGCCACCGTTGACACCCGGCTCTCCTTTTTCACGGATACGGACACTCTGTCCATTGTCGATACCGGCCGGAATCGTTACCTGGATTTTTCTCTTTCTTGCAATATATCCGGTACCACGGCAATCCGGACATTTGTCTTTGACTACTTTACCGGTACCATTACAATCCGGACAGGTCTGGACATTCTGCACCGTTCCAAAGAAGGACTGCTGTGTAAACACAACTTTTCCTTTGCCGCCGCACTTGGTACATGTTTCCGGGCTTGTTCCCGGTTTTGCACCTGTACCATGGCAGGTCGCACACTCATCCTTCAGAACCATTTCAATTTCTTTCTCACATCCAAAAACAGCCTCTTCAAATGTGATCCTTACACTGGTACGGAGATTCGCACCTTTCATCGGTCCATCATTGCCTCTTCTTCTGGCGCCACCGCCACCGAAGAAGTCGCCGAAAATATCTCCAAAGATATCTCCCATATCCATGCCTGAAAAATCAAATCCGCCAGCACCGCCGCCTGTACCATCGAATGCTGCATGACCAAACTGATCATACTGTTTACGCTTTTCTGCATCACTCAATACTGCATAAGCTTCCTGTGCTTCCTTGAACTTTTCTTCACATTCTTTATCACCCGGATGCATATCCGGATGGTACTTCTTGGCAAGAGTACGGAATGCCTTTTTTATATCAGCGTCACTCGCATTCTTCGGAACGCCAAGGACTTCATAATAATCTCTTTTCTCTGCCATAACGCTTAACTCCTTGTTATCATGTACAAATTTATCATACCGGCTATCTGTCTAAAGCATGATTCAATTTCCGGTTTTCAAAAATCTTCAAATATTTTCCTCTTCTACCGCATATAGGGTTTCCGGAAAACCGGAAACCCTTTTTTATATGCTGATTATATTTTAGACCTCTTTGAAATCAGCGTCTACAACATCATCATCTGCTGCGCCGGCATTGTTCGTCTGTGCGCCGCCCATGTTTCCCATATCAGGACCTGCTCCCTGGGCACCCTGTGCTGCCTGTGTCTGCTCATACATCTTAGCAAATACTTTCTGTGCACTCTGTGTCAGTTTCTCCTGAGCTGCTTTTAATTCAGCAACATCTGCGTCTGTCATCTCTTCTGCATTCTGATGTGCGTCCAGGAAAGATTTTACTGCATTTAAGTCAGCTTCTACTTCAGCTTTATCATTTGCATCAAGGTTTGCTCCAACCTGATCCAATGCCTGCTGTGTCTGGAATACGAAGGAATCTGCATCGTTTCTTGCATCGATCGCTTCTTTTCTCTTCTTATCCTGTGCTTCGAACTCAGCTGCTTCTTTTACAGCCTTATCGATCTCATCATCGGACATGTTAGATCCGGATGTAATTGTGATGTGCTGCTCTTTTCCTGTTCCTAAATCTTTTGCAGAAACATTTACAATACCGTTGGCATCGATATCAAATGTTACCTCGATCTGTGGAACACCACGACGTGCTGGTGGGATACCATCCAGACGGAACTGTCCAAGGGATTTGTTATCTCTTGCGAACTGTCTCTCACCCTGTACAACGTTGATATCAACGGCTGTCTGGTTATCTGCTGCTGTAGAGAAGATCTGGCTCTTCTTGGTAGGAATGGTTGTATTTCTCTCGATCAGTC
>OGGJ01002519.1_pt1 | contig 12694 bp, 14 predicted proteins | sample 1571071 | NCBI WGS metagenome assembly OGGJ01 (sample SAMEA2581954, study PRJEB24529) | metagenome | biome: Human gut stool | place: China | collected 2011
GGGGTTGGTAATCCTTCTGGAATAGTTGGTGTTGTAGGAGCTGTTGGCGTAGTTGGAACAGATGGTGTTGTTGAAACCTCAACTTGCTTTGTTCCAACTTTAACTTTCTTAGCAATCGTTCCATAATAATCTGCTGATAGTTGAGTTTTTGAAACCAAATTTCCCGCCATATCATACACATATTTATATGCAATACTTCTACATCCATTTGTTCCTTTACTAATTACTTTTTCAACACCTTCCGCCATAGTAGCATCTTCTGTTTTTTCAACAGGACAAGGTATAGTTTCTGTAACTGTTGATACAACCTTAACATTATATTCAACATCCTCTTTTATTCCATACATACTTACAGTAGCAACACCAGATTTTATATATGCTTCTAATTTAACAGGATATTTTCTTGTGTTTTTAAATTTAAAATCCAACGCACCATACACAACAGTTGCATCCCTTCCTGGATCAACATAACTCGTTGTAAAAGAATGCTGATGTCTTTCAACAATTCCTAAATTTGCAAATAATACTGTATTATACAATGTTGAAGAAATCTGACAAATTCCTCCACCTAAACCATTTTCAACACCACCATTTACATATACAGCAGCTTCTTTGTATCCGTTTTCAACACTTCTTTTTCCTAAAGCCTTATTGTATGAAAATACTTCACCAGGTTGAATTACTTGACCATTTAGTTTCTTACAAGCAATTGCTAAATTTGTTGTTCTTGAAACATTTCCTGCATCATATCTTGTTGTAAACGTTCCCAACAAATCAGGAAAAGCTTTTGAACCTAAACTTGCTACAGTCTTTTGTGCTTTAGTAATTTTTAAAGGAATTGAATATTCTTCCTTACTTTCTGCTAAAATTGTTTTAGCCTCATCCATTGTAATTGCAAAATCAACTCCGTCTTTATCAACTACAACTTGGAAAGGATCTTCAACTATATATGCATCTTGAGGTTCTGTATGAACTTCATTATAAATTTTTTCAATATCAATCTCTCCAGCTTTTACTTCTTTAACTGAAATCTCTCTCTCGTTTTTAAATTCTTTTGAAATATTTTTAATGCCATCAGAAATATCATTTTTCATTTTATCAACATCTAATTCTATTCCATCTTTTCCTTTAGTTATAATGAGTTCATTCTCTTCAATATTATAAGTATAATCTTGAACTCTTCCTGGAATTTCAGCACCAATCTCAGTTAAAATTTTTTCTAGCTGCTCTTCGTTATAATTAATTTCTAACCCAATATCTTGCTTTCTAAATTTACTAGCAATTACTGCAAAATTATTTGAAAATATGTTTTCTGCCCTGCCCTTTGAAAGAGCCTCATCAACAGCCTTTTCAATATTCACTGTTACTTCAAGTTGTTCCATTGGCAATTCTTTTTCATATTCACCATATTTCAACTTAACAATTTCCTTTTGTCTAGGAGTAACCTTTTCTTCAATCAATTTTACAGCTTGTGCTTTATCAAGCCCTGACACATTAATTCCTCCAATTGAAACTCCCGAAATAATTTTATTAGAAAACATTGTAGAAATTGCAAAAGCAGTTAATGCTATTAATAAAACAATTATTACTACAACTGTTATAACCGCTATCTTTATTGTTTTTTGCCTTTTTTTCATCATTTGCTCAATATACTCTTCTGAGCCTTTGGGCTTACTTACTTCATTATTTACTTTTTCTGTATTTTTCATTTTCTCCCTCCACAATTCATAGGTAAAACTATATTATCATATCAATTTTTTTTATTCAATAGTTTAATAATTCAATCCATCTTTTACTAGACATTTTATTTTTTTAAATATATAATATGATTAAATAATTTTTAGGAGTGGTAACATGTTAGGAAATTTACTTTCACATATTAGAGAAAAAAAAGAAATGTCAAAAACAAATATAGCTGAAGCAATAGGAATCAATGTCGGACATTTAACACATATTGAAAAAGGCGAAAGGAATCCAAGTCAAAAAACTTTAAGAGATATTTGCAAAGCTATGAACATTCCGTATTTACCTGTTTCTTATTTTTATGATAAAGAATTTACAGAAGAACAAAACAAGTACGAATTAATCAATTCAATTGCATATGACACAGTTCCATTAATTTCTAACATAGAAGCAATGGTACAATGCCCAGCATCTATTCCAAATGCATCATTTGCTATTACAATGAAAGATGACACAATGAAAGCATCTATTCCCAAAGGAACTACTGTATTTGTTGAATATGGTGCCATGCCATTACATAGAGAATTCGGACTAGTACAATACAACGGTGAATTCTTAATCAGACGTTTCGTATACAGAAAAAACAAATTAGTCTTAAAAGCAGACAACCTTCTAACACGTGACATAACAATACTTAACGGATCTGAATTCACATTCATAGGAAAAGTACATGTCGAAAATTAACAATATTATTACAAAATAATATCATTTTGATTTAATTTGTGTTATTGAATCGAAATATATTGAAACTATTTTTCTTTAAGATTATAATAATTATATATTATCTAAGAAATTATTTATTAATAATTTCTTTAGGAGGGAAAGAGTTTTATCATGGAATTAGTTAAAAATATATTTTTTAATACAGATAAAGTAGTTGAAAATACAGATGTAAAGGTAACATATGCAGGAAAATTATTCCAAAATGGTTCAGAAGATGTAACAGTACATTATGGATTTGGTGAAAACTGGGAAAATGCTCAAGATATTCAAATGGTAAAAACAGAGCTTGGATATCAAGCAGATATACATGTTCAACCAAACACAAAATTAAATTTCTGTTTTAAAAATGCAAATGGTGAATGGGATAACAATAATGGTTCAAATTATGCATTTAAAATAGAAAAAAATGAATGCCAAGAAAATGAAAATATTGAAAATATACAAGTTAATGATAATCAAGAAAATATAACAAGTTTATGCAATATTACTCCAACATGGGGAGAATTAATTAAAAAAACTTTTAATAATTTTATAAATTCGGGAAATACAAGCTGCTTTGATGTTTCTACTATTGAAACCTTTTATACTGGAGCAATGGAGGCTCATGATAAAAGTTTAGTTGTAGGACATTCAAAACACTTAAAAGAAAATCATCAAGAAAAAATGAAAATAAACATTGAAAAAATTGATATGTAATGAAGAAACATTGTATAACACAAAAGATTAACTAAATATAAAAATAAAAGGAGCTTGATGCAATCATATAAAAGGTTGATTTATAGAATTCTTTTGGAAAGGGTTATAAAATATGGAGAATGTTATAAAAACAAGTACAGAAATGTATTTATTGAATTATTTATATAGAATGGAAATGATTTCAGAGCAAGAATACTATGAAATTAAAAAATATATAAATTGGACTTAAAACGTTGAAAAAAAATCAATAACGCTATAAAATAAGAATATATGATGTAACAAGCGCTATATGGAGGTTATACATATGGTTGCTAATGTGAAAGTAATAAAGAAAATTGAAGGTCGTGTAGATCGAAGAAATGGAGGTGTTCTTAATAGATTATTAAGAGTAACAGCCTATGCAAGAGTTAGTACAGATGATGAAGATCAAAGAAATAGTTATCAATCACAGCTAATGTTCTTTAAGTCAAAGATTAGAGAAAATTCAGAGTGGGTATATGTAGATATGTATGCTGATGAAGCTATTACAGGAACATTAGATTATAAAAGAAGTGATTTTATGAGAATGATAAATGATGCTCTTGCTGGAAAATTTGATATGATTATTACAAAATCAATATCAAGATTTGCCAGAAATACAGTGGATACTTTAAAATATGTTAGAATGTTAAAAGAAAGAAATATAGCTGTATTTTTTGTTGAAGAAAACATTAATACATTAGAAATGTCTAGTGAATTTGTTTTGACCATTTTAAGTTCTGTTGCACAACAAGAAAGTGAAAATATATCTAATCACGTAAAATTAGGATTTAAAGCTAAAATGGAAAGAGGAGAGTTAATTGGATTTAATGGATGCTTAGGTTATGACTACGATCCGATTACAAAAACTTTATCTGTAAATGACAAAGAAAAGAAAATAGTTCAATACATATATGATAGATATATTCAAGGATATCGGAGCAACACAAATAGCAAAGGAATTAACAGAAAGTGATTATAGTACAAAACTTGGTAATACTAACTGGAGTGAATCAAGTGTTAGAGGCATTTTAAAAAATGTAAAATACAAAGGAGATGTATTACAGGGAAAGACATATACAATTGATCCTATTTCTCATAAAAGAAAAATTAATATGGGTGAGCAAGATAAATATTATATGGAAAATCATCACGAATCTATTATAAGCGAAGAAATATGGAATAAAGCTCAAGAAATAATGCAAACACGACGTGAAACATGTTGTGATGCAGGAATTAAAGAAGGATATTTTAATACAAAATATGCTTTTAGTAATTCAATGGAATGTGCTTTCTGTGGAAGAGTTATTTCTAGGAAAAAGTGGGGAAAAGACAAAGTGGGATGGCAATGTATGGCTGCTATAAAAAAAGGAAAAAAGGATTGTAACAATAGTAAAGTTATACCACAAAACGTTATAGAAAAAGCATTTATTGAAGTACATAAAATGTTATTAGCAAACAATCAAGAGATAGTTAATGATTTCTTTGAAAAAGTGGAGAAGGCAATAAAGAAGAACAATACTTTAGAAACAATACAAACACTTAAAGAAAAAGAAAAAAGTTTACAAAGTCAAATAAAGAAATTATTAGATATGAGTTTAAATGAAATAATAACAGAAGAGGAATATACTAAAAAAAGATCAGAGTTAGATAAAAAACTCGCAGAAGTAAATAAAAATATTACTAAAAATGCTGGAATTTCAAAAACAGAGAAAAGAATACATGATAGGGTATCTAATATGAAACAAAATTTGAAATGCAATAAAAATATAATTGAGTACTTTGATGAAGATGCTTACAAATGTTTAATAAAGAAGGTAATTGTTGGAGAAAATGAAAACAACAATATTGATCCTTACGTGTTAAATTTTATTTTGAATTCAGACAATATTAAAAATAATGAGGCAGAGTTAGATGAATTAAAAATGCAAATTGCGGAATTTGATTGTAAAGTAGACTATTTTGTCTTTAATATTGATGAGAATAATAATCGTTCTAAAGAAATGAAAAGAAGTATAAAAGTTAAAGTCTTTTCAGATATAGATACTAATATAAACATAGAGCCATAAGACAAAATGGATAACGATTGACATATCTATTCGCGGTAGTTAAATAAAAAGAAGTGTGGAGCGTTGATAAGTTGAAAGCTGTTTTACGTCGCACGTGGAATGCGTGGCAGTGCTACAATTAAAACAAGACATGTAGTACTTGGTTTTAATATGGCTTCAGAGATTATAACTTTTGAAGATAAAGGGAGATTTGGAAAAGAAAAACATCAAAATTTGGGTGTGAAAGTTAAAGTAGTTGCTTAAGTGGTAAGTGGAAACACATAATTGATTTTTTGAAAATTAGAGCAAAGTATTTGAAATACTGGAAAATTTGAGGTTGTGTCTACTACAAGCATAACAGATATAGGTTGTGTTTATAAGTAGATATGAAGTAAAGTAAGAAAATTCAAGTGTTAGAAGAAATTTATTAAAATGATTTATAGAGAATCTTTATTAAATTAAGTGTCAGTAGATATGTGCTGATGCTTATTTTTTCATTTGAAAAACAATTTTAATCTCCAATAAAAATAATATCAAGAGTATATGAACTCATTTTGTTCGCTCTTGACATTATTTCTATTGGAGATTTTGTGGTAATTAAGTAAATGTAAGGATAAATATGTTTGTAAATATTGGCAAAATACTATGAAAAATTGTTAATTTGTGATATATTATCAGTAGTTTTAGAGACATATTGAACTATTTCCATTTTAGAAATAGTTTAGAAAAGAGGAATGTATGGAAAAAGTTGTATTAATAACTGGAAGCAGTAAAGGTATTGGAAAAGCTACAGCGATAGAGTTTGCAAAAATAGGAGGGTACAAAGTAGTAATAAATTATTTGACAGATAAAGAAAATGCAGAAAAATTATCAAACTACTTAAAAGAAAAATATAAAATAGAAACATTAGTAATTAAAACAGATATATCAAATGAAGAACAAGTTAAAAATATGATACAAGAAGTTATAAATAAGTTTGGACGTATAGATGTACTTGTAAATAATGCAGGAATAGCAATAGATAAAGAGTTTGAAGATAGAACAGTCGAAGATTGGAAAAGAACATTAGAAGTAAATACAATAGGAACTTTTCTAGTATCAAAATATGCCAGTGAAAATATGTTGAAAAATAAAAGTGGAAAAATAATAAATGTATCTTCAACAAATGGAATAAATACTTTTTTTCCATCAAGCATAGATTATGATGCATCAAAAGCAGCAATTATAAATTTAACATATAATCTAGCAATACAATTTTCACCATATATAAATGTAAATGCAGTAGCACCAGGTTGGGTAAATACAGAAATGAATAAAGAACTACCAAAAGAATTAATAAAAGAAGAAACAGAAAAGATATATAAAAAGAGATTTGCAGATCCAGAAGAAATAGCAAAAGTAATTTGTTTTCTGGCATCAGAAGATGCTGAATATATTAATAGTACAGTAATAAAAGTAGATGGAGGAATGTAATTATGGAATACATAGATATATTTGATGAAAACAATAATCCAATAGGAGAGAAAAAAGAAAAAACAACAAGCACACGAAGATGGTAACTTTCATAGAACTGCACATGTTTGGATAATAAATGATAAAAATGAGCTATTACTACAAAAAAGAAGTGCAAGTAAGAAATCACATCCTAATTGTTGGGACATTTCAGGAGCAGGTCATATAAGAGCAGGAGAAAGTGTGTAATTAATGGAGCTATTAGAGAACTAAAAGAAGAATTAGGAGTTAAAGCAAAAGAAAAAGATTTACAATATATTACAACAATAAAAAGCACAAAGAATCCTAAAAAATTAAAAATATATTGGAGATTTAATTTTAAAGTCAAGGAATTTATGATAAATTATATACAGTAAATAGATTTGAATTTATTCAATTTTGGAAATAGTTCAGAAAGGTAGGAAATATGGGAAAGGTTTTAAAAATCAGAGAAGTTGGAGATCCTATTTTGAATAAAATAAGTGATGAAGTAGACATAGAAAATATAAATGAAGAGATTTTAGAAATTATAGAAGATTTAAAGACAACATTAGAATTTGGTACTGGATTAGGAATTGCTGCACCACAAATAGGAATAAATAAGAGAATAATTGTAGTAGGTGCTAAAAAAGAGAATATTAAATATAATGATGCAGGAGAAGTACCTATAACAGCAATGATAAATCCTACTTGGAGAGAAATATCAAAAGAAACGGATATACAATATGAAGGATGCATGAGTGTACCTAGTATTAGAGGTAAAGTAGAGAGATACAAAGATATAGAATTAACATATTACAATGAAAATGGTGAACAAATAATGAAACAAATACATGGCTTTTTTGCAAGGTTAGTTCAACATGAATGTGAACATTTAGATGGAATAGTATTTCTAGAGAGAGTAAAAGAGAAAAATGGATTTTCTACAATAGATAATATTAATAAATATAATTTAAAGGAAAAATAAAGTTATGAAAATAGGAATAGATTTAGATGGAGTAGTTATAGATAGTGAAACAACGTTTAGAACTTATGAGGAAATATTTGATATAGACGTTTTAAAAGGCAATCATTTAATAAATAAAGAAGAGCCGAAATTTCAAGCTAGATATAATTGGACAAACGAGCAAGAAAAAGAATTTATTGAAAAATATTTCTTGATAGTATCAAAAGAAAGCAATTTAATGTCAGGATTTATAGGCATATACAATTTGTTAAAAGAACAAGGGCACGAATTTGTGGTTATTACTGCAAGAGGTGGTTTCGTAAAAGAAATGAAAGATGATGCAATAAGATTATTAGAAGAAAAAAATATTAAGTTTGATAAATATTATTGGAATGTTGACGATAAATTAGAAATTTGTAAAAATGAAAAAGTAGACATTATGATTGATGACGATTGGAAAATTATAAAAAGATTAGCAGATAATGAAGTAAAAACATTATATTTTAGAGATACAAACTTAATGAAATTGGAAGAAAATAAGTACATTAAAGAAGTTAATAATTGGGGAGAAATTTATAGATATATAAAGGAAATGAAAAAATAAATGGATAAGATAACAAATGAGCAAGAACACTTATAATTAGAAATAGAAGATTCAATGAGTTTAAATCAATGATTAAACAAATTTAAAGCACTATTTAAAGACAATGAAATTATGCCAAATTTTAATAAAGATGTCTTTGAATTAATAATAGAAAAAGAAGAAAATCAAGGTATAAAAAATTTAAATAATGTGAATTTACATCATAAATTTACCGAATGAATTTAATAATACGAAACAAATTATTAAACAATGAAAGATAATTTCATTAGATGCACTAGAAAATTTAGATTAGTTCACTGAGCGTACTAAAAGCTAAATAGAAATTCTTAGGTAGTACTAAATTTTTAAAAAAGTTATATAATTCAAATTATTTAATATAATACAAATAGAGGTGTCTTATGAATAAAATAAAAATTTATATTAAATCAATAGCTATTCCGGTGATAATAGGAGGAATAGTAGGATTCGCAATTTCTTCATCTATTGACTATAATTCTTTAGAAAGACCATTTTTATCTCCACCATCAATTGCTTTTCCTATAGTTTGGAGTATTTTATATCTTTTAATGGGCGTATCTTATGGGATTTTAAATACCATATTTATTGTGGGTGTTGTTTGCATCATATTTAAACATAGCTATTTATATTTTAAATAAGTAATATGATTTTTTACATAGAAGTTCATCATGAAAAAATAGTAAGTTATTTATAGAAAGTGCCAATTATACTTGTAAATTTGCATTATTTACAGAGTATAACTGGCATTTTTGTGATTTTCACATCTTTAAATGTCAATTAGGTGGCTTTTGTAAAAACATTAAATTATGTTATGTTTGCATTGTGAAAAATATATTAATATGCTAAAATACAAATAAAAAAAATAGTACAGGCATTAAATGAAATGTGATTGAAAAATGTGCTTATACAAATACATAATATCATATAAGAAAAATATTAAAGTTATAGAAACGAGGAAAAAATATGGCAATTATAGAAGTAAAAAATTTAGTAAAAACATATAAGATTATAGAAAAGGAAGAAGGTTTACTAGGATATTTCAAAAATTTGATTAAACCTAAATACAAAGAATTTACAGCGGTAAACAATATAAATTTTAATATTGATGAAGGTGAATTGGTAGGATATATAGGAGAAAATGGAGCAGGAAAATCAACAACTATAAAAATGCTTACAGGCTTGTTAACACCTACATCAGGAAAAGTTTTGATAAATGGATTAATACCTTATGAAAAAAGAATTGAAAATAATAAGAATATAGGTGCAGTTTTTGGGCAAAAAACGCAATTGTGGTGGGATCTACCTGTTATAGAATCTTTTAGACTAATTAAAAAAATGTACAAAATCCCAGAAAATGAATATAGAAAAAATCTAAAAAAATTTACTGAAATATTAGAATTAGAGGATTTATTAGATAAACAAGTTAAAAACTTAAGTTTAGGACAAAAAATGAGATGTGAAATTGCTGCAACCTTTTTACATAATCCTAAAATAGTTTATTTAGATGAGCCAACGATAGGATTGGATGTTTTTGTTAAAGAAAATATAAGAAAATTTATTAAAGATATAAATAAAGAAAAGAAAACAACAGTAATTCTTACAACGCATGATTTAAAAGATATTGAAGATGTATGTGATAGAATAATACTATTAGACAAAGGAAAAATAATTTATGATGGTGGAAAACAGAAATTTAAAGATACTTATGGAAAATATGTTGTAGCTAATCTTATAGTCAGTTCTAAAAGTCAAAATATTAAGAGTGTATTTAGAACTAGTGATTTTGAGATTTTAGAAGAAACTGAAAACAAATTAACAATAAAGTTTTGTCATGATGAAACAACTATAGTAAAAATTATGAATGAAATTTCTAGATATTGCGTAATAGAAGATATACATATGAAAGAAGCAGAATTAGAAGATATATTAAAAGAAATATACAAAGGAGCACATAAAAATGATAAAAACAATGATAGCATTAGCAAAAATGCAATTTAGACAATACAATATATATAAGTCAAATTTTTACCTTTTTACATTAAATAGAATAGTAGAAGTAATAGTTTATATTTTTGTATGGCAAGCAATCTATAATCAGACGGGTAATGCAGGTGGATTTACTATATCACAGATGATAACTTACTATATTTTAGTAGTATCATTTAGTTCGATAGCTTTGTGGGGAATAAATGAAAATATGGCACATTCTATAAGAAATGGTCAAATAAATAAAGAATTATTAAATCCTATTTCCTATTTTAAATATTATTTTGGAGTGAATTTGGGAGAATTAGTTTTTGCAGTAGTAGTTGGAGTAGCCACTTTTATTATATGTTCACTTTTTTGGAAATTAACATTGCCAACTAGTTTGATAAATTTTATTTTGTGTATTTTTGTTATGATATTAGGAGTACCTATAACATTTTTTATACAAATGATAGTTGGAACTGTAGGGTTTTATACTAATTCAATTTGGGGAATGCAAATTTTAAGAAAAGCAACAATCCAAAAGCACGTCCTACAAATAATCCGATTTCATGGCTCAGAATATAAGCATACTCATTTCTTCCCTCCTTCTTAGAAACGACATCTATTACGCGCAACATAATCGGATAGTAAGCCAAATCATGTAATGGCTGAAATATCACTTTACAAAGGACAAAAATAATCACTCCTACAGCTGAATAAAGGACACCATTGACTAATGTTCCTATAAAAAATATAATTAAACCTATTGAAAACACAATGATACGATGCTTAGGCTTTGTCATACGCCCCAATACATATACCAAAATAGCAGTAACACCACCACTGATACTTTGAATTAATCCCAAAGTTCCTTCTTCACCAACTAATTTCATCACCAATATAGCAGGTGCCGTAACCAAAAAACCTTGCACCATCCCCTTCAAGGAAGCAAGTGCCAATAACTTATTCCAAAGAGCATCAAACTTAAAATATAGGAATTGCTTCGATATCGGATTCTCGTAATTACCCCGTAATATATTGAAACAAGCCAAAATTGCTATAATTGTTGCCATTATTGTGACAATTCTATAAGCTACAGTTACGTCAATCTGAATTCCGGCAAAGACTTTACCCTGCAACTGTGCAATCATCGCTCCTACAACTAAAGGTACAAGTATTTGTCCGACCGTGAAGCCCAGACTCTCTAAGCCAAAAAAGTAATTCCGATTATCATCATTGGTTGAATTTAACGTAATCAGATAACGGTTAGTCCAGAAGAAGCCGGAAGCTGCTCCCATTATAAAACCGATAACCAATAATTCTGCAATACCTAACTGTTCAAGCATCATCATACCAACCATTGATATAGCTGAGAAAAGACAATATAAATAAGCAACTTTGATATTTTTCAGCAACCAACCATTAATCACCGACGTAAATACAATTCCCGCATACATGGCCAACTGATACAATGCCACATACACAGGTTTACCACAGCTACGCATAATATAAGCACCAACAAATATTTCAACAATCGGCAATACTAAAGCATAAAGCATATTAGTTATCAACAGCACACGCATATTGCGTGGACATTGCTGAAATACGCGGTACTCGTTTAAAAGTTTCTCTATCATATTTAAACCTTTTATACGTTCGTATTTACATCTTCAAGGAACGAAGAATTTCTACTATGGAAAAAGTTGCCGAACAGATTACTTCATCACTGGCACCATAATATATATGAACCGTATCCCCATCAACGAACTGTCCGTTTGTAAAGACAACATTTCCAAAGAATCCTGTCTGTTCGTAAGAAGCTACCGGCTCCATAATCGGTTCTTCACTACGTGCTATTACTTTAGTAGGATCATTTAAATCCAGCAATAAAGCTCCTAAGCAATATCTATTTTCAGCATTGGCTCCATGATAAATCTCCAGCCATCCTTTATCCGTTTTTATCGGAGCTGCTCCCGCTCCAACACGAACTGCATCCCATTTTCCGGGACGTGTAGTGGCTATGCAATGATGCTTGCCCCAATGAATACGGTCGGGGCTCTCTGCCAACCAAATATAATTCCCCCCTAATTCAGGACTACTGGGACGATGAAAAGCATAGTACATACCATTCACTTTTTGTTCCCAAATAGCACAATCTTTATTATGAGGAGGGAATATCATACCATGACGAATGTAATCCTTAAAATCCCTTGTTTCAATCAAACCAACACCTACCGCTACGGAGGAAACCTCAGTAAAAGTCAAGAAATAGCCATCCTCTGTCGTTGCAACTCTACAATCCTCAATACCAAAAGCTTCCAAGGCACCTTTCCCGAAAATCGGAGGATAGGCAGGATCTTCATAAAAGTTCACGCCATCATCACTACACACCAGGCGCAAATACGACATCGTAGTCAAATAATAATTGTTTTTATATAC
>OGGJ01002525.1_pt1 | contig 12670 bp, 11 predicted proteins | sample 1571071 | NCBI WGS metagenome assembly OGGJ01 (sample SAMEA2581954, study PRJEB24529) | metagenome | biome: Human gut stool | place: China | collected 2011
GCTGCAGTTCGGTCACGTTGCTGCCTTCCGCCGCACCCGATCCAGAAGAAACGGAACCCGAATTTTCGACAATCTGTCCGTCGACCATTTGCAGTTCGGTCACATTGCCGCTTTCCGCCGCGCCGAAGCCCGAAGAAGCGGAACCCGAATTTTCAACAACCTGTCCGTCAACCATTTTGGCTTCGGGAACATTGATCCAGCCTTCGTTCATGCCGTAACCGCTCGAAACGCTGCCGGAATCTTCCATCACTTTGATTTCTTCGCTGAACTGACACTTAACCGGATCCATCTGCCGCTGCATGTCGATCAGGGCATTGCGCTGTCTTTGCACTTCTTCCGGCGACAGGCGTTTGGACAACTGGTCTTCAAACCCCGGGAGATTGCGGAGATTGTCGACCGCATCGGCAAACGCACGTTCGATCAGCACGATTTCGCCGTTATATTCGCCGTCTTCGACTTCGCCGTAGCCAACGCTCTTGCCTTTCCATAACACGTTGGTTTTGGTCAGACGACCGTCATCTCCGACGAACCGATTCTCTTGTCTTCTTTTTTGGCCTCGTCCCAGTTATATTCGTCACACAAATTCATATAATAGTCGGTAATTTCCGCCGTCAGCACATATTCCGGCAGCGGGCTGTCGGCCCTCAGGCACAAGTCGTTCGGGGTTTTGACCACTTTGTAGCAGTCGGAAACCATGTCATCGAAAATTTCAATAAAGTTCATATCCTTTTCAAGGATTCTGCCTTCGTTCAAAATCGCGTTTTTGGTATCGCGGCGGCAACCGAAAATACGGAAGCGGTATTTTCCGAGTTTGCGGGAATAGCCGTTGTTGTCCATCCCGTTTTTAAGCCGGAAATCCACCCACTCCAGCTCCAGCGGGGCAAAATCGCCGCACTGACGGTGTATTGCGCTGTAAAGGCTGTCGTCATAAAGAATGTAGTTCTGAATATATTTCGGATTGGTCTTTTCCGGACGGCAGGCCGGACCGTTACAGGGCGCGCCGCCGAAAATGCTGCCGTTTTTGTCGCAGGTTTTGCAGGGGCCGCCGCCGAAGATGCTGCCGTTTTTGTCACAGCTCACGCAGGGACCGCCGCCGAAAATGCTGCCGTCGCGGTCTTCTTTTTCCTCTGCCGATTCGGAAAACAACTGCTGCCGGGCAGACATTTTGAATTCGTCAGAACGCGGCGCCAGCGTATAGGCAACCGGTTTGGCCTCGCCGCAATCGCCGTTTTTGGATGCCGCCTGAATACATCCGCCGGGCTGTCTGGTTTCAATCGTTTTTACCTGCGGGCAGGCACAGTCTTCGCCGCTTCCCATCTGCGCCGGACAGGCACAGTCTTCCACCGCCTGAGGACAGGCACCGCCGCCCGGACACTGAGCGGAAGCAGACAGCGCCGGCACCGTTAGCAAGGCGGCAAATAAAACTGTTTTGAGAGTTGTTAAATTCTGCATTATTTTTTATCTCCTAGATTTATAGTCAGGCGTTTTCCATCGCAAAGACAGAGCCTCGGCGATATGTATTCTAAGCAATTTATTTTCATTTTGCAAGTCCGCAATTGTCCTAGCCAGCCGCAAAGTACGGTGATAGGCACGGGCGGACATCGCGGTGCGGTCGGCATAGGACAACAGCAGCGCTTTGGCCTCGTTGTCAAGCGCCGCCGCCTGCTCCAGCAGTTCGCCCTTCAGCTGCGAATTGGTCAGAAGCGAAGGACAGCCGAAAGCGGCGAAACGTTTTTTCTGAATTTCGCGCGCGGCAATCACCCTTTTGCGGATCTCGTCCGAACTTTCTCCCGGCCTGACGTCTGCCAGGTCCCACGGACTGACTGCCGGCACTTCAATCTGAATGTCGATCCGGTCCAGCAGCGGCCCCGAAATGCGGGCGCGGTATTCTTCCGCGCATTTCGGCGCCCGGCTGCATTCTTGCCCGGGAAGGCCAAAATTGCCGCAGCGGCAGGGATTCATGGCCGCCACCAGCTGAAAACGGGCGGGAAAAACGGTATGGGAATTCACCCGGGAAACAGCAATGCAGCCGTTTTCCAGCGGCTGCCGCAGAGCCTCGAGCGTCGGCCGGGCAAACTCCGGCAACTCGTCCAAAAACAAAACTCCGTTATGGGCAAGCGAAATCTCGCCCGGGCGCGCCTTTCTTCCGCCGCCGACCAGCGCCGGGGTGGAGGCGCTGTGATGCGGATCGCGGAAAGGCCGTTCAAAACTGACGGAACCGTCTTTCAGCTCACCGGCAATCGAATGGATCATGCTGGTTTCGATTGCCTCTTCGGTCGTCATCGGCGGCAAAACCGACGGCAGCCGGGCAGCCAGCATCGACTTGCCCGCGCCCGGCGGCCCCGACATGATCAGGTTATGCGCGCCGGCAGCGGCAATTTCGATTGCCCGCTTGGCGGTTTCCTGCCCTTTGACGTCCTTCATGTCTGCCGGACGCGCGGCGCTTTCCCGGCGTCTGGCCTGCGGAAAGGGAATCTCGCCGTTGCCGCGGAAAAAATTGATCAGCTGCAGCAGCGAATGCGCTGCCAAAATGTCATTTACCTTCGCCCACACCGCCTCACTGCCCTGCGCTTCCGGACAAATGACGCCGCACCCCTGCCTTTTGGCGGCCATTGCCGCCGGCAGCACCCCGTTGACGTTTACCAGCTTTCCGTCCAGGCCGAGCTCGCCGAGGGCAATATAGGGAGAAACTTTTTCCTGCGGAATCACTTCCATCCCGACCAAAAGGCCGAGCGCCAGCGGCAGGTCGAAATGCGATCCTTCCTTCAGCAGGTCGGCCGGAGACAGGTTGACGGTGATTCTTTTGGCCGGCAGTTTCAGTCCGAGAGCGGTAAAAGCGGCGCGGATCCGTTCGCGGCTTTCGGCCACCGCCTTGTCGGGCAGGCCGACAATGGCAAACGCGGGCATGCCTGCCGAAATCTGCACCTGAAGTTCTACGTTCAAGATTTCCAGCCCGTTAAAAGCGACGGTGTTCACCCGTGACAGCATGCGCTACCACCTCGGCGCTTTTTCGTTCTCTCTCCAGCGGCGGGTGGGATAAGTGTCGGTCGTGAGAAAATCGTATTTGGCCGGACGATAAGGCAGATCCTGAACACGCACGAAACAATGAGCTTCCAGCACGCGGGCGCAATCTTCCGCGGTCACTTCCCCGGTATCGCGGCAGCAGGCCAGCTTGCCGGTCGTCTGATGCTGCAGCAATATCACCGGCTGCACGTTCTGCGGCTCGTTGCCGAGCAAAATGACTTTGGCAGACTCGTCGTCTGCGGAAGTTGACGAACAGGCACAAAGCGCCAACAGCGACGCCGCCCCCAATGCGATCAGTTTTGCCTTCATCTTTTCATCCTTGTTTTAAGACATTTTTCCCCATAATAAGGCATTTATATTTATTTGCAATAAATTTTGTTGCCGCTTTCCGGGCTTTTTCGTCGCCCGGCTCTGTCCGCCGGCAGCCGGCCGGAAAACGTTTTTTTAACCGCAGCCGGCAAAAAAAGCTTGCCAAAATAAACTTTTAAGCTATAGTAAGCGGCGTCCCTTGCCAAAGCCTCCGGCCTTGGCTATACAAAAAACCGTTTTCTCCGCTCAAACGGAGAAAACATTGTTGAGAATCCACAAGGAGATACAGTTAATGCAAAAATACGAAAGCGTGCTGATCGCACGTCAGGATCTCGGCGCTTCTCAGGTTAATAACATCGTTTCAAACCTGTCCGAAGTTATTAAGAAAGAAGGCGGCGAGGTCGTAAGAGTCGATAACTGGGGATTGAAGACCCTGGCTTACCGCATCAAGAAAAACCGCAAAGGTCATTACGTTATCATGAACATTTCCGCTCCGGCCAACGCCATTGCCGAGTACGAAAGAATCATGCGCTTTAACGAAGACATCATTCGTTATATGACCATCCGCGTCGACGAATTCTCGGAAAGCGTCAACGCCGAAGAAAAAGAAACTGAAGAAGCGGAGTAATTGATCATGAACAAACAAGTATTCTTTAAGAAAAAGAAATCCTGCCCGTTTTCCGGCGAAGACGGCATGAAAATCGATTACAAGGACGTTAAGCTGCTTTCCCGCTACATTTCGGAAAAAGGCAAGATCATCCCGAGCCGCATCACTTCGGTTTCCGCCAAGAAACAAAGAGAATTGGCCCGCGCCATCAAACGCGCCCGCTACATTGCTCTGCTTCCGTTTGTCGCCAACTAAGGAGAAATGAGATGGAAGTTATTCTTTTGGAACATGTAAACAAACTGGGCAGAATGGGTGACAAGGTAAACGTCAAGAACGGTTACGCCCGCAACTATCTGCTGCCGACCAAAAAAGCCCTTCGCGCAACTGCCGAAAATCTGGCTTTTTATGAAAAACAGAAAGCGGAACTGGAAGCTCACAACAAAGCTCTGTTCGAGAGCGCTTCCAAGCAGTCTGAAGAACTGCAGGGCTTTAAAGTCGTGCTGATCCGTCAGGCTGCCGAAACCGGCCAGCTTTACGGTTCGGTTACCATCCGCGACATCGCTTCGGCCATGAAAGAAGCCGGCGTTAACGTTGAACGCCGTTATATCAACCTCGAACGTCCGATCAAAGACCTCGGCGTTTATCAGGTTAAGCTCAGCCTTCACCCGGAAGTCAGCCAGACCATCCTGGTCAACGTTGCCCGCACGGATGACGAAGCGAAAAAACAGGAAAACGCTTTTAACAAAGAATAGTTTTTCTAAACAAAAAAGTAAAAAACCCCGGACGAAAATCCGGGGTTTTTTATATACGCCCCGCCGTATCCCGCACGGTCGGCAACTTTTTTCCTCACCTTCTCCGCTGTCCCATCCTTCCTCGTCTTCTCCGCCGACCTTATCCTTTCCAGCTTTCTTCATCACCTTATCTTTCCCGCCTTCTCCGTCACCCGCCTCTCGGCGGCTGCGCGCTTCGTCACCTTTCCGCCGACCGCATGCTTGCCATTTTCCGACTGGTCGGCTTTCTCGTCGCTTTTGTTCCCTGCACCAGTATCGATCGTCTTCTCCGTCATCCGCTTCAAGTCGGCCATCAAAAGTTTTTGCCCTTACCTTTTCCTTTCCGATAAATTCCGCAACACGACTTCCCGCCGCCGCAAACAACGTTTTTCACCTCCCGCAGCATAGCATCACTCTTTTTCCGGTTGCGGCGCCGCCATGCCTCTCTTCCTTTTTTTCGCCGCACGCCCTGTCCCGGCTATAATACCGTTTTTTCCACTCTCTTCCGCTGCCGCCTTTGATCGCTCATCCGAAAAATTTCTGTTGACATTCAAACGGCTGTTGCTATATTAATGCTCGCTTATTTACTATTTTGACAATTTTTCATCTCAATAAAAAACAACTTTTTAATCATTTTGGATTAACGAATAATCATGAATTGTGAAATTCGGATATTCGGATTTTTGTAATTAACCACAAGTGATTGAATTTTTTAAAACATCCCGACTGCGAAGCCCGGATGTTTTCTCAGAACAGAATAAACTCATGAAATTTACCATACAGCGTTAATACATTCACGAACGCAGGGATCTTTTTGCTGTGAAGCCCAAACATCCCACCCCGAAACGCCCCTGTTTTTCCAAGAAAACACGGGCGTTTCTTTTTTATCGCACGCATTTTAGACAAAACAAATCCGGATCAAAGCAGGAATCAGCCCCCCAAAAAAAAGGAAATAAGACAAATTGTACAAAATTTTTGTTGACAAAAGAAAATAAACAACCTATAAAGCCCTTACAAACCATTATTAACCTAATTAAATATTTTCTTTTCATGATGTCGAACTTCATAAAAATCCGTGAGCCTACGTTTATGCAATTATGACAAAAAATTCATAAACTTTTTAAGCCCGAAAATGGAAAACAGAGTAAAAAGAACAAGAAGCCCGGACAAACAAATCAAACCGAACTTCTGAAAAATGCCAAACTTATGAGAAAAATTATAAAATTTATCCGCGGTCCGACGGTATAAGCACCTGCCAAAAACCTGTATTAAAATACAAAACCGCCGATTTAATCAAATCTCATACCATGAAAGCAACAGTGAATATCAGGTGTCCTACCGTTAAACAACTACAGGATGCCAAATAGTTAACTTAAAATTCGACCTTTATGAAAAACCTGAAAAACCCGGCCCGCATACGAGCGGAGCCTGAAATTTCCAAAACCCTGTCCACAAGGCAGGGTTTTGTTTTAACCTCAAACCCACATCGACCGAACATTCCCCGATTCTCTCTCACTTTACCCAAAAAGAAGAAACAACTTTCCGCTTGTCAACGACCGGTGTTTTCCTTAATACCGATCCTGCATCCGGAAAACCGGAGAATAAGTGTCGCAATTTCTTTAAATACCCAAACCCCGCCAAAGGAAATACTGAAATAAGGGCACCTTGTAACGTATCCATCGCCGTAAAACGCTTTTCCGCGATACTTCCGTGTAAAGACAACATGTTTTTTGAGGACTCCAACTTGCGGGAGTTATCGTACGTATGTTCATAAAAACTCCTTTGCTTCTGTTCAGACAGTTGCCGGATGTCTTTCTTACAATGGTAAAAAGTTTTTTATACGCAAAGAACAAGGCAAAAAAAATACAAGAGAAAAAGGAAGAAAGCAAAGCGGGAAAGAGAGAAAAAGAAAGGGAAGAAGGACAAAACGGGAAAGACGGAAAGAGCGAAAAAAGAAGAACGGAAAACGACAAAGAGCGAAATGGAAAAAAGCCGTAAGCTCTTTGCCGCCACGCGTCTAACGCTAGGTTTTCTTGGTACAAATTTTTTTACTTTTATAATTATGAAGAATTACATTGTTGGCAAAGGAGTTTTATTTCTGTAGAGCTGCAGCTCTCCAAACCCCGGCTATCCGCGCGTTTTTCTTAACAGATATCCCCCGGTAAACTGAGAGTTTTATAGAAAAGGCGCAGATGTCATTTCGTTACGCTCCAGTCGGAACCGACCCAAATCCTGTCGTCCTTAAAATTCTGCATAATGTTCATTTTTTTCTTCACCTAAGCCAACGCTGCTGACAAACTATCCCCGTGACCAAAATACATTTCATTTGCTTAAGCCGGGCAAACTCAGCTCTTATCTGCAATAAAGACCGACTTTTCAATTGTGCCGTTACATCTGCTATTGCATATCTCGGGGATATTGTTGAACATGATTTTTATCAAAAACAATCTTTCCCTGCCTTGCAACCGGGAACACTTCCCGGCAGCCTTTTGGTTTCCGTCATGGCGGATGGACGGCCCGTTTCGTTGCGCAGCATCTGCGTTGCTGCATTTGTAGGGGAATGCCGGATTGTCCGACCAGAATGTAATGAGTAGGTATCTTGTGTGTTTTTAGGTGAATTTGATATTGTAAAATAAACTTAAATTGACTTAAAAATAAAAAATGTTATAAAAACGATTTTTAAAAAATAAAAACCATTATCTTTGTGCTGTAAATCATCTTTAGTGGATAAAACGGAAAAGAATGATAAAGGTTTTGAAGTTCGGCGGTACCTCGGTCGGCAGTGCTGCCAATATGAGGAGAGTGGCCGACATCATCGTGCGCGAGGGGGCGTCGGTGACGGTGCTGTCGGCGATGTCCGGTACGACGGACACCCTGCAAAGAATAGCGTCGTTCGCGGCGGCAGGCGGCTGCGAAGAGGAGATTGCACTGCTTCTGGCCGGTCTGAAACGTAAATATGTACGGTGTGCCGGGGAGCTGTTTTCCGACGGATATGCCGATGCGTCGGCGGCGGTGGAGCGTACGATGGAGCGGGTGGCGGAGGAGGCTGCGGCCTATGCGGGCGAAGTGTCGCAGCGTACCATCATCGCACAGGGCGAACTGCTGACTACGGCCCTCTTTACCCTTTATATGAAAGAGCGCGGCTGTCGGGCCGAACTGCTCCATGCCCCGGCTTTCATGTACGGCGGCGAGGTGCGCGTGGACGGCGGAGTGTTGCGGCAGTCGGTGGCCGATGCTGCTCAAGGTGTGTATTATATTACGCAGGGTTTCATCTGTACCGGGCCGGACGGTCGGCTCGATAACCTCGGTCGCGGCGGCAGCGATTACAGTGCCGCCCTGATAGGAGCGGCGCTCGGTGCCGGCGAGGTACAGATATGGACCGATATCGACGGCATGCACAACAACGACCCGCGGTACGTGGAGGGGACATTCCCCATCCGGCGGATGAATTTCGATGAAGCGGCCGAACTCGCCTATTTCGGAGCGAAGATACTGCATCCCTCCACCATCCAGCCCTGCAAGGACCGGGGCATTCCCGTATTGCTGAAGAACAGCATGGCGCCCGATGCGCCCGGTACGGTTATATCCGATGCGGAGGTCGGCGGTCATGTTTACCGTGCCGTGGCGGCGAAGGACGGCATCACGGCGGTACGGATTTACTCTGCCCGGATGCTGATGGCCTACGGTTTTCTGCGCAGGGTATTCGAGGTATTCGAGAAGTATCGGACGCCGATAGACATGATAACGACTTCGGAGGTGGCCGTATCGCTGACGGTGGACAGCGACTGCCGGCTGCCGGAGATAATCGCCGAGCTTTCCGAACTGGGGACGGTGGAGGTGGATACGGGCAACTCCATCGTCTGCATCGTGGGTCGTCTGGACCATGCGGAACATGGGCGTGCACGGGAAATCATGGAGGCTGCGGGCGACGTACCGCTCAAGATGATTTCCTACGGTGCGAGCCACCGGAGCATCGCTCTGCTGACCGATACACGCAACAGGACGCGCCTGTTGCGGAATCTTAACGACAAACTGTTCGGAAAGGATGCTGAGTAGGGAGGTAAAGGAGCGACTCAGGGAGTATGAGACTCCCTTTTATCTGTACGACATGGAGCTGCTGCGTCGGACGGTGGAGTGTGCGTTGCGTGAGGCCGACCGTTACGGATATCGGCTGCACTATGCCATGAAGGCCAACAACGACCGCCGTATCATGGAGTTCATCGCTTCGTGCGGCATGGGGGCCGACTGCGTGAGCGGCAACGAGGTGCGCCGGGCCATAGAGACGGGCTTCGCCCCGAAGGACATCGTCTATGCCGGTGTGGGGAAAAAGGACAGCGAGATAATCTATGCGCTGCGGCAGGGTATATTCGCCTTTAACTGCGAATCGAAAAACGAACTTGTCGTGATAGATGCGCTTGCACGGGAACTCGGCGTGGTCGCCGACGTGGCGCTGCGGATAAATCCCGACATCGACCCCCACACCCACAGTTATATTACTACGGGCCTTTCGGAGAACAAGTTCGGAATCTCGCCCCGGGAGATAACGGATGTGGTGGGAATGCTGGGCGACCTGCGCAACATCGACATCATGGGACTGCATTTCCATATCGGTTCCCAGATAACCGACCTGGGGGTCTTCGCGGAGCTCTGTCGGAAGGTCAATGCTTCCTACCGGTGGTTTACCGAGGAGGGGTTCCGCATCACCGACGTGAATGTGGGCGGCGGACTCGGTGTGGATTACGATGTTCCCGAGATGCATCCCGTTCCGGATTTTGCGGCCTATTTCGCCGTTTTCGCGCAGGGCCTCGACCTGCCCGCGTCGGTCGGGGTACACTTCGAGCTCGGACGCTCGCTCGTGGCACAATGCGGCGAACTCATCTCCACGGTACTCTTTACGAAGGTGAGCGGTCTGGGGGACGACATCGCCCTGATAGATGCGAGCATGACCGAACTCCTCCGGCCGGCCCTCTACCACTCCCGCCATGCGATAGAGAACCTGACCGGTACGGGGCCGGAGCGTGCCTATACGATAGGGGGAACGGTGTGCGAGTCATCGGATATCTTCGCCCGCGACCTCTCCCTGCCCGAACTCAGGCGCGGCGACCTGCTTTCGATAAAGACGGCCGGAGCTTACGGTGCCGCAATGGCCTCGCGCTACAATCTGCACGACCTGCCGCAGGCGGTCTTCAGCGACGAGTTGTGACCCGTCCGCCGTTGCCATGCGAAGGGGCGTTTCCTGTCGGGAAGCGCCCCTTCGCATGCCGCGGTGGGGAAAGAAAGAGGAAAAGTCGGCCGGTAAAACGTTCTCGGATGAGGTGTTATTGCGTAGAAAATAGTATATTTGGGTTGAAATATATTGTTTTCGGGTGCGAGGCTGGTTGGTCAAAATCGTTGCGGCGGCATGGACGTCCCTTTGCTGCATGGCATTGTCTGCACAGGAACCTGCGGACGATGAACCTTACTACGACCCTTTTGAAGACGATTTCCGGGAGATAACGGTCGATACGGCCCTTTTCTATTCGCCCCTCGGTGACGGGAGTACGCTCTTCGCGCAGATGTCGCGTTACGGTTTCGGATTCACTTCCTACCGTTCCCGCGGGCTGGACGAACGTTTCGCCCGCGCTTCGCTCGCAGGACTGGAGCTATCCTCCGGCCTCGGACGCTATCCCGATTACCATCTCTATACGGCGCTGGGCGCTCTTGCTCCGCAGGAGTCGCGTATCTACGGTGCTTCCGTTGCCGGAACCTACTCGCCGCTCTATACCGATTTTTACGACATACGGGCTTCGCTGGCCATGCAGGGCGTATCGGCTACCTACACCTTTTCGCAACGGCGTTACCGTAATGGGATGCGCCTGCGTGCGGCCGGAGAAGCGGGGCGGGGATGGTACTATGCGGTCTCGGCCCGCGGCCGCTGGGGGGAAGACGCGTTCGTAAAGGGGGTGTTCACCGACTCCTTCATGGCTTCGGCGTCCGTCGAAAAGCGTTTTCAGTCGGGCGCATCCCTGTCGCTGTTTCTGATGGCGGCCCCTCAGGAGCGTGGCATGAAGGGGTGGACGGAGCGTGAGGCGTATGTGCTGACGGGGAATAATCTCTACAATCCCTATTGGGGCCCTTTTCAGGGAAAGGTGCGCAATTCGCGTGTGCGGCGCGATTTCGCTCCGCTGGCGGCGGTGAATTTCGGCATTTCCGACCGGAACGGTGTGTATTATTCGGTTTCCGTCGGCTGCCGTTATGGATTCAGGGGGCGCAGCGGGCTGTCGTGGTCGGATGCATCCTCTCCTGCCCCTGATTACCATGGCAACCTGCCGGGTCATCGGACCGAACCGCATGTGATTGCCGCGCTGGAGGAGGCGTGGCGTTCGGGCGATGAACGGGTGACACAGGTGGACTGGACGGGCCTGTACGATGCCAATCTCTTTTCACCGGGAGGGGCTGCGCTTTACCTTGCCGACCGGCGGATGGAGCGCGTGGAGGGGTGGCAGGCCGCTTTCTCCGCGACGGCTCCGGAACGGGACGGTTTCCGGTGCGATTACGGCTTCCGTCTGCGTCGGGACCGGAGCAACTTCTACCGGGAGGCGGCCGACCTGCTCGGTGCGGTTTTCGCCTATAACCGCGACCCCTTTACCGGGGTGGAAAGCGACGTGCGGAAACCGGGACGAAGGGTGGGCCCCGGCGACCGGTACGACTACGATTACGACATCCTCCGCCGTGAGGCCGTACTTTTCGGGGCGGGCCACTATCGGTACGGACGTTTCGGGCTCTCGTTCGGGGCCGAACTTTCGTTCGCCGACCTGCGCAGGGTGGGACATTACGAGAAGGCGACGCTGCCCGGCAGCCGGTCGTACGGCTCCTCCGCCGTGTGTGGTTTCACACCGTACAACGTGTATGTTTCCGCCCGCTATGGTTTCACGGCACGCCATCGTCTCCGTGCGGAGGTGTTCGCCGGCGAATACATGCCCTGTTATGAGGATATCTTTCTCTCGCCCGATTACAGCAATGCGCTGGCCGGGGGCATCCGGTCGGAACGGGTGGCCGGCGTGCAGGCAGAGTACAGGGTACCGCTGGCGTGGTTCGCCGTGGCCGAGTTGGCCGGGTACCTCGTACATACGCACGGCGCCATGCAGGTGGACTGCTATTACGACGAGCTGGATTACGACTGCGTTCTGATTAACAACATCCAGGGCGCTTTCAACGCCACCAGTTATCTGATCCAGTGCGGTCACAAAAACGTGGGCTACCTTCATTCGAGCCTCGACATCAGCAACTTCTCCGAGCGCGCCGACGGCTATTACAAGGCACTCCGCGCAAACGGCATAAGCACCTCCCATCCCTATGTACACGCCGTTTCCCCGACCTCTGACGATGGCTACCGCGACATGCTGCGTCTCCTTGAGTCGAAAGCGCCGATCGCCGATGCTTATTTCGCCGACAATGACATCATCGCTGCTGCTGCCATGCGCGCGCTGCGCGAAAACGGCTACCGCATCCCGGAGGATGTCTCCATCATCGGTTTCGACGATGTTCCGATGTGCGATATGATGGTTCCGCCGCTTTCCACCATGAAAGTCAGAAAACGGGAACTCGGCGCAACCGCTGTCCAGCGCCTTCTTGACCGCGTATCTGACCCGAAACGCGAGTGTCTGAAAATGTGCATGGCAACCAAACTGGTAAAACGCCAGAGCGTTTCCAAACGTTGACATTTCGCGAAATTTCCTGTATTTCTTATTTATCTGATTCACTTCGAACGCACACGGCGTGCAAAGCAGGCATCCTGATATTCCATGCTGTCTCCTTCCCTGCATTGCCACAGCAAAAAAGAGCGAAAAGTCCTCCCTCTGTGGAGAGGCTTTTCGCTCTTTTTTGCTCTGCACCATTTTGCTTTGGATTTTTCCGTTCTGCTATGCTATAGTTATCACAAATGATCTATACAAAGAATCTTCATTTTGAAAGGAGTTTT
>OGGJ01002531.1_pt1 | contig 12653 bp, 9 predicted proteins | sample 1571071 | NCBI WGS metagenome assembly OGGJ01 (sample SAMEA2581954, study PRJEB24529) | metagenome | biome: Human gut stool | place: China | collected 2011
GAGTCCCGCAGGGACATCCGGTGATCGTAGATTATTTCTATCATGAGGAAATCCGAGGGACAGAGAATACCGGAAAAAGAAATCGTTAAACAGAAATTTGACCGAGCTCTTTGAACGAGGGAGACTCCTCGTCCGAAGAGCAAGAAGGTGCAGCCGAGAAAACTTGGAGCAATTCCGGTTTGTCGAACAACAAACGAATCACTTTTATTACACCACCAGGGAGAAATCCCCGGTGGTATTTTTATGCCCGGAAGGAGGTGGTTTTCATGATCCCGGTGCTTTATTTGCCCAACGCCGCGGACTTTTCGACATTTGGTCTTGGAGTGCTGACGGACACCATTTCCTGCGAAGTGACCGAAGAGCGAAACGGTGTGTTCGAGTGCTTACTCAAATACCCTGTCAGCGGTCAGCACTATGGGCTTATCACCAAGGAGTGCATTATCAAGGCAAAGCCCAACGATACCGCCGCCGACCAGGCGTTCCGCATTTATCGCATCACGAAGCCCTTAAACGGCATCGTCACCATCTACGGTCAGCACATCTCGTATGACCTTGCCAATGTGCCGGTGCTGCCGTTCAGTACCGATAGCCGCTCTCCGCAGCTTATCCTCTCTCAGCTTCTTGCCGGAGATACACGCTTTACCGGCTGGACGGACTACTCGGATGCAAAGGCATTTTCCGTCACCCAACCGAAAAGTGTCCGAGCCTGCCTTGGCGGTACGGAAGGCTCCATGCTCTCCAAATGGCACGGCGAGTTTGAATGGGACAACTTTACGGTGAAGTTCCATTCGCACCGCGGGCAAAAGACCGGCGTGGTCATTGAGTACGGCAAGAACCTCACCGCATTGGAGCAGGACGAGGACAACAGCGGCGTATATACCGCACTGCTCCCGTATGCCGTGTACACACCGGAAGGCACGGACACCGAAACGGTGGTCACGCTGCCGGAGGTCACGCTCCCCATTGTGACTTCGGAGATCGTCCGGGCAAAAACGCTCATCATGGATTTCTCCGACCAGTTTGACGGAGTTGTGACCGAAGAAGCCCTCAGAGCCAAAGCCAACAGCTACATCAAGGCAAACCCGCTGGGAGCGACCATTCCCACAGTGAAGGTGTCCTTTGAGCCGCTCTGGAAACAGCCGGAGTATTCGGCACTCCTGGAGCGGGTCAATCTCTGCGATACCGTCACCATTCGGCATTCACTGCTTGGTGTGAGCGTGTCGGCTATGGTCATTGAAACCGTGTACGACACTCTTGCCGAACGGTATGTGAGCATTTCCCTCGGTCAGAGCAAGTCCAGTATGATCACCACCATTTCCGAGGTGCAGTCAACGGTGGATAAAGTGGAATCCACGGTGGGACGCTTTCCGAAGCTGCTCCAAACCGCCATCGGCAAAGCCACCGGGCTTATCACCGGCCAGAGCGGCGGCTATGTGGTCATTCACACCAGCGAGGAAAACGGACAGCCCTATGAACTGCTCATTCTGGACGCTCCCTCTATTGACGAAGCCGTGAATGTCTGGCGGTGGAATGTGGGCGGTCTGGGCTTTTCCCATAACGGCTACAACGGTCCCTATGAAACCGCCATCACGGCAGACGGTCAGATCGTCGCGGACTTCATCACCTCCGGCTCACTGGTGGCCAACATCATCAAGGCGGGTGTCATTCAGTCGCAGGACGGCTCGTCCTGGTGGGATTTGGAGAGCGGCGAGGTCGTGCTTCGTGCCTACGCCACCAGCAAGGAGGTCACCGAGGTCAGCGACCGCATTACTACCATCGAGGAGCAGAAAATGCTCCGGCTCGTCATCATCTCGTCCAACGGGAACATCTTCAAGAACGGCAATGTAAAAACGCTGCTTTCCGCCAAGGTGTACTCCTGGGACGAGGACATCACCGACACGCTGGATGCCAATCAGTTTATTTGGACAAGAGTGTCGGAGGATACGGAAGCGGACAAGGTCTGGAACGAGCAGCATTTCGGCGGCGCAAAGTCCGTGGTCATCACCGGTGCGGATGTCAAAGTCCGCGCCACTTTTTATTGTGACCTCATCGACACCACGACCAGGCAAAGCCTGTTATAACGGAGGAATTTACTATGGCAACCGCAGAACCCACAACAGAAGCCGGGACAGTGTCCGGTTCAGATACAACAACTTCAAAGGAGGCTTCTCACATGAGCAAAGCACAAGGTCAGTTTACCATCATCGACTACAATGACGCACTGACGCTGACGGGGTACATCGGCTCAAACCTCGCCAAGACTCAGATGTATAACCCCGACAACGGCAGTTATACCCCGGACTGGAAAACGAAGAACCTCGTTCTGACGCCCAGCCTGTATGTCATCGGCACCACCGCCGACCAGATCGCCACCGCCAATGTCACCTCGGTCAAGTGGTATGTGGGCGACAGCAACACCGCCATTACCGCAGGCACGAACTACGCCCTCAGTGGTGCCAAGAGCCACATCCTCACGGTCAAGGCCAATGTCATGGCGGAACTGCCCGGCATCGACTATCGCTGTGTCATCACCTACAAGGATGAAAGCACCGGACTGTCGCTGACCCATCCGCTGACCATTTCCTTCTCCCGTGTGGTCAACGGCTCCGGCATCGTCGACCTGCTGGTCACCACGCCCAACGGCAATGTGTTCAAGAACGAGGAGGTCGCCAGTCTGGCCGCCAAGGCCGAGCTGTGGCGTGGCTCTACGGTGGACACCACCAAGGTCAGCTACAAGTGGGCGGTCATGGACGCTTCCGTCACTGCCACTTCTTCTACCGGATACGATGCAGACTTCGGCATCGGCTGGCGCAAGCTCTCGGATACCGCCGACAAATACACCGGCACGGCCACCAATACGCTCACGGTCTACGCCGCAGCGGTGGACAGCTACGCTGTGTTCAAGTGCTGTGCCCAGGACACGGATTCCGCATCCGCTTCTTATAACACGAAGTTTTTCGACGTGGCGACCTTCATCGACAACTCCGACCCGCTGCAGATCATCGTCACCTCCACGGGCGGCGATGTGTTCAAGAACGGCCAGGGCACGACTGTGCTGACCGCCGTCTGCTATCAGGCGGGCTCCGAGGTCGACGCAGCTGGAAACGGCAGTTACACCTGGACAAAGTACAACAAGGATGGCGCAATCGACACCTCTTGGGGAACCAACGGCAGCAAGACCGGTAAGACCCTGTCGGTGTCCAGCGCCGATGTGGATACCAAGGCAACCTTTATGGTCGTTGTGGCGCTTTGAGGAGGTGGTGAGATGATCGCATCGGCTCAGTTTACGATTATCAGTCTCTGCGATGTGGTCACCTCGGACACACCGCCGGAGAACCCCTATGAGGGGCAGCTCTGGGTGGATACTTCCGTGACCCCGCCGGAAACGAAAATATGGGACGGAAATGAATGGGTGGTGCAGAACGACATTGAAACGATCCGCACCACCATTTCCATTCTGACCGAGAAGGACGCACAGTTCCAGCAGACCATCGACGGGCTGAACAGCTATGTGGCGACCCTTACCGAAACGGTGGAAACAGTGTCCAACGACCAGGGCGTCCTGGAGGAACGGGTACTGAACTCCGAAAGCCGTGTTTCGGAGCTCGAACACACCGTGGATGGACTGTCCGTCACCATGCAGGAGCAGTACATCGGCGGCATCAACTATGTGCAGAACTCTTCCGGGCTGAACGGCATCACGGATGATTGGAGCTACTCCGGTACGGTAAAAACAGATACCTCCACCGATACGCAGAACAACACCATTTCCGACTCTTGCTTTGTGTTGGGAGCCTATTCCTCGCTGTCGCAGTACATCCGAGGGGTAGTCCCCGGCACTTATACGATCTCGGTCCGGGCAAAGAAAACCTCGACCATGTCCGGATATTTCTACGTGACCTACAACGGAAACAAAACCAAGTACCTGTTCAATAAGTCCACGGCGTTTGACTGGACGGATTACTCCGTAACGCTCACGGATGTGACTGACCCCACGCTGCGCATTTACTGCTACTGTCGGGATGCGTCCATTTATCTCGCCGACATCATGATCTCCGAAGGAGCGATCCCCCGCAAGTGGACGCCTGCACCCAACGAGATCTACACGCAGGAGGTCAAGATCGACAAGCGGGGCATCGAGGTATCCAACAGCGCATCGTCCCAGCGGACGGTTATCACGAACACGGAGTTCGCCGGTTACTACAACGATGAGGTGATTTTCACCCTGAACAAGGACGAAACGCAAACCAAGAAAACCACGGTGGACGGCGAGCTGACCGTGGGCAAAACGAAGTTTGTCCCGATGCCCACGGCGTCCGAGGGGTTGAATATCGTCATTCTGGATTAAGGAGGGAAAGCTATGGCAACTTGGAAAAGTGCAGCATACGATGGGCGCTATCTTCAACTGGACATTTCAGAAAGCGTGAATGTGGTCGGTAACAGCTCGACACTTTCCTGGACGCTGACCTCTACCGGTGGCGCATCCACTTACTACACCATTGACACGACCACTGTAACGATCAATGGTACGACCGTATACTCAAAGGACCGTACCTATTGGGATGACCGTGTTTTCCCGGCAAAGAAAGGTTCTGTCAGTGGCACGATTACTGTAGCTCACGACAGCAACGGCAGCAAAACGATTGCGGTCGGATTCTCGACCCGTGTTTATATCTACGGTTCACAGGAATACGGCGGCAGCATGACGCTGACTACCATCGATCGTTCCGCACCTACCGTGACCTTCAGTACATCGAATGTCACGGCAAACGGGTTCAAAATCTCCGCGACATCCTCGGCCACGGCGGACATCTGGCAGTACAGCACAAACGGCGGTTCGAGCTGGACGCAGTTCTCAACGACAGCATCCATCAGCGCCAGCGTAACATTGTCCTCGCTTTCGCCGAACACGAGCTATACGGTGAGGGTCAGAGCAAGGCGGCAATACAACCACGTCTACGGCACTTCCGGCAGTTCCACGGTCAAGACGCTGGGCGGTGCTGTGGTGAATAGTGTCAACACGGTGACGGCGGACAATGCCACGGTTTCCATTACCATCAATGTGACCGTGTACGAAGCCTCCTACACCAATACGCTGGTGCTCAAAAACGGCAGCACGACCATCCTGACTATTTCCGGGCTTTCCTGGTCGAAGGGCACGGCGAACCGCACGGTTACGCTGACATCGGCGCAGAGGACAACGCTGTTGAACGCTATGGCGTCCATCAAGTCCTTTATAGGTACCTTTGCGGTTTCGTCTTACAGCGGGTCTACGCAGATCGGCAGCACCTCAAGCAAGACCGCCACTGTACTGACCACGGCAACCAATTCTGCTCCAACCATAAGCGGATTCACTTATGCCGACAGCTACACGACCACGAAAAACCTCACAGGCAACGACCAGCTATTCGTTCAGAACTACTCGACCCTCAAGGTCACGCCCGGAACGGCAACTGCAAAAAACGGTGCCAGTATTTCCAACTACACAGCTTCCTGCAACGGGCTGTCATCCTCTAACACTACCGGCTCTGCCTTATCTGTTGGAAAGATCGCCAAGTCCGGCAGCGTAACGGTCACGCTCACGGTCACGGACTCCCGCGGTTACACCGCCAGCGTTTCCCAAACTATTACGGTCATCCCATACGCAAAGCCGAAGGTGTCCTCGGTGACGCTCCGACGAACCAACGACATTGAAGCGGAAATGCAGCTCAAATTCAGCGGCTCTATTTCTGCTGTTACCGTAGACGGGACGCAGAAAAACAGCGTGGTTTATGTGCGGTATCGGTACAAGAAAACCAGTGAGAGCAGTTACGGCAGCTACACCAGCATCTATTCCGGCACGACAAAAAGCGGAACCTCTTTCAGCTACTCCAATTTGGAACTGTGCAATCTGGATGCCAACAGTTCCTACGACTTCCATTTGCAGATCCAAGACAAGCTCTATTCTTTGAGCAGTCTGGATCTGTATTTTACTGTCCCGCAGGGTACGCCGCTCATTGCGCTGCGGAAAAAGAAGGTCGGTATCAACACGCCGGAGCCACAAGCCATGCTGGATGTTGCCGGGGATATGCGGGTGGATGGCTCACCCCTTGCGGATTTTGTCATTCAACAAGGGACAAGCGGCATCTGGAATTACCGTAAATGGAAAAGCGGTACAGCGGAATGTTGGGGTCAGTATTCCTTTACGACCGCCATTTCGACGGCATGGGGTGTGCTCTATGAGAGCGGCGCAATTGCGCTCCCTAATTTTCCGTTTACCTTCGCGGAAATTCCTCACGTTCATATCTCCACGGAGAACAGCAATTACGCCATGTTTGTGGAGCGAGGCAGTTCGAGTAGCTGGTCTACAACGACCAACCCCGGAAAGATATTTGCCGTAAGACCAAATACGGTACCATCGGCAACCTACAAAGTATCAATCTATGCTATCGGAAAAGTGTGACGCTCCGGCGTCACTTTTTTCATACCCATTTTTAATTTCAAAGGAGGACAAACAACATGAAAGAATTCTGGACGACCATTCAGGTGGTATTCGCCGGTATCGGCGGCTGGCTCGGATGGTTCTTGGGAGGATGTGACGGCTTGCTTTACGCACTTCTGGCTTTCGTAGTCATCGACTACATCACCGGTATCATGTGCGCCGTGGTGGACAAGAAGCTGTCCAGCGAAATCGGATTCAAGGGCATTTTCAAAAAGGTGCTCATCTTCGCCCTGGTTGGCATCGGGCATATTCTCGACACCCGCGTCATCGGCAGCGGCTCGGTGATGCGTACTGCCGTCATTTTCTTCTATTTGTCGAATGAGGGCGTGTCCCTGTTGGAAAACGCCGCATACCTGGGACTGCCCATTCCGCAGAAGCTGAAATCCGTGCTGGAGCAGCTTCATGACCGCAGTGAAAAGGAGGATGAATAATATGGCTTACACAAACAGTTTCCTGGTGTCCTACACCAAACTCAGCCCGAACCACTCCGGGCAGCGCACCCACAGCATTGACCGCATCACACCGCACTGCGTGGTGGGTCAGTGCAGTGTGGAAACGCTGGGCAACATCTTTTTGCCGACCTCACGGCAGGCAAGCAGCAACTACGGCATCGGCGTGGACGGTCGGGTCGGGATGTATGTGGAAGAGAAAAACCGCTCCTGGTGCTCCTCCTCCGCAGCCAACGACCAGAGAGCTATCACCATCGAGTGTGCCAGCGACAACACCGAGCCTTACGCTTTTAAGGATGTGGTGTACAAGAGACTCATCGAGCTTTGCACCGATATCTGCAGGCGCAACGGCAAAACCAAGCTGCTCTGGCTGGGGGATAAGGCCAAGACGCTGAACTACACTCCGAAGTCTGACGAGATGGTGCTGACCGTCCACAGATGGTTTGCGAACAAGAGCTGCCCCGGCAACTGGATGTATACCCGTATGGGCGACCTGGCATCCAAGGTCACGGCAGCTCTCGGCAGCGAGGTGAAGCCGATCGAACCGACCCAGCCCACTGGCACAATCAAAGCTGGCGACCTCGTGGCCATCACAGGCAGCACCTACTATGGCGGCAAATCCATCCCCGGCTGGGTGAAGAAGCTCCGCTGGTATGTGGTTGAGGTCAGTGGGGACCGTGCAGTCATCAACAAGGACGAGTCCGGCAGGTACGCCATCATGTCGCCGGTCAAGACCTCTGCACTTGCCGTGGCGGGCACGAAACCCTCCGAGGATTACCGCATCCACACCGTGGTGCATGGTGACACCCTCTGGGCAATCGCCAAGAAGTATCTCGGCAACGGCAGCCGCTATAAGGAAATCGTCAGCCTGAATGGGCTGAAAAGCAATGTCATCTACAGCGGTATGAAGCTCAAGATCCCGAATAAGTAAACCGAACCTCATCACACGCCCTCTGCGGATCATTCCGTGGAGGGCGTTATTTTTTTGCAAAATTCCCCCTCAAAACCGTATGCAAATCTCCGTATGGTGAAGGAGGAATTCTCAATGACTACAGAACAGAAACAACTGATTCTCAAAATGCGCACCGACTTCTGTGGTTATACGCAGATTTCTGTAGCCACCGGACTGTCCGTCAGTTCCGTCAAGTCCTATTGCTACCGGCACGGATTGAACACCGAGGCGCTGAAAGCAAGCGGCGGTTTTTGCCGTCTCTGCGGGAAGCCCATCACACAGCCCTCCCGCACACGACCCAGAAAGTTCTGCTCCAACGCCTGCAAAAGCGCGTGGTGGAACCGACACCGTCTCGACCATACAGGCAGTTCTGCCATCACACAGTTTTCGTGCACGGTCTGCGGAAAGCAGTTCAGGGATTACGGCAGTGCCCACAGAAAATATTGTTCACAGGCCTGTTATCAAAAGCGGGGTGGCGCAGATGAATAAGTCATCTTACAAAACTATCATCGGTTACAAGTCGGCTCTGGCCCAAGCACGGAACCTGATGTCGACGGGACTGATATCGCCGGAGGAGTACCGTGTAATAGAAACAAAAATGTGTGAGAGATTTGGTATTAAATCGTGCAGCTTATTTCGGGAGGATGACTGGATATATACTCGCTTCAGAGGTAATATGTCAGCTGAAAAGGAGGCGCGATCATGCCAAAAATCATAACAAAAGCGGCAGTTCGGCCGGGAACAGCTGCAAAAACAAAAGTGGCGGCATATGCTCGGGTATCGAGCGGAAAGGATGCCATGCTCCACTCGCTGTCGGCGCAGGTGAGTCACTACAGTAATTTCATTCAGGAACATAACGGATGGGAATATGTCGGGGTCTATTCGGATGAGGCGATAACAGGTACTAAAGAGGATCGGGACGATTTCCAGCGCCTGCTGGCGGACTGCCGAGCCGGAAAAATCGACATGGTGATCACCAAGTCCATATCCCGTTTTGCGAGAAATACGGTGACACTTCTTGAAACGGTGCGGATGCTGAAGTCCCTGGGCGTGGATGTCTATTTTGAGGAACAGGACATCCACACCATCGGCGGGGACGGCGAACTGATGCTTACCATTCTGGCATCCTACGCTCAGGAAGAAAGCCGTTCGGCAAGCGAAAATCAGAAATGGCGCATCAGACGAAATTTTGAGGAAGGATTGCCCTGGAACGGCGCACTGCTTGGCTACCGTCTGGCGGACGGGCAGTATGAGATCGTCCCGGATGAAGCTGCTATCGTGCGGCGCATTTACGGAGAGTATCTTGCCGGTTCCGGGTACAGCGCAATTGCAAAGGGATTGAGCGAGGATGGTATCCCCACGAGATTTGGCGGGGCATGGAGACCTTCCGTGATCTCCAAGATCCTGCGTAACACAACCTATACGGGCAATCTGATTTTACAGAAGACCTTCCGCGAGAACCACATCACAAAAAAGACGGTCATCAACAATGGGCAGCTTCCGAAGTATTCTGTCGAGAATGCGCATGAACCGATTATCGACGCACAGACGTTTGAGAAAGTCCAGAGTGAGATCAGCCGGAGGTCAGCCAAATACGGACAGCCTTCTCCAAGCCGCAATGTGTACCCGTTTACCGGGCTTTTGGAATGTGCAAACTGCGGAAAACATTACAGAAGGAAAACTACAGCCGCACGGGTCGTCTGGATCTGTGCGACTTATAATACACTCGGCAAAAAGTACTGCGCCGCCAAGCAGATACCGGAAGAAACACTGATGCTTCAGAGCAGAACGGTTACCGATGATATTTCTGCCATTCAGAAGATTCAAGTTGCAGACGGAAATATCCTGCGCTTCTTTATGAAAGACGGCCGTGTTATCGTCCGGCAGTGGGAAGACCGTTCCAGAGCGGATTCCTGGTCGCCAGAAATGCGGGAGGCGGCACGACAGAGAACATTGAACGGGAGGAAAAGCGAATGTCAAGAGCGGTAAGAGTAATTCCGGCTACGAAAAACAAATTCACTGCATTGCCGACGGCATCGATTGCGAGGCGCCGTGTGGCGGCTTATGCCCGTGTTTCCACGGACAGCGATGAGCAGTTTACCAGCTATGAGGCGCAGATCGATTACTACACGCAGTACATCAAAAAGCGTGACGATTGGGAGTTTGTCGCCGTTTATACCGACGAGGGCATCTCTGGCTGTAACACCAAGCACAGAGAAGGGTTCAACCGTATGGTGCAGGATGCCCTGGATGGGAAGATTGATCTGATCGTCACAAAGTCGGTCAGCCGCTTTGCACGGAACACCGTGGACAGCCTCACCACCGTCCGCAAGCTGAAGGACGCGGGCGTAGAGGTCTATTTCGAGAAGGAGAACATTTATACTTTCGACAGCAAGGGCGAGCTGCTCATTACGATCATGTCGAGCCTTGCCCAGGAAGAATCTCGCTCCATTTCCGAGAACGTGACCTGGGGGCAGCGCAAGCGGTTCGCCGATGGGAAGGTCAGTATGCCATACAAGCACTTCCTTGGTTACGACAAGGGCGAAAACGGTCAGCCGGTCGTCAACGAGGAAGAAGCGGAAGTCGTGCGGCTCATCTACAAGCTGTTCCTGCAGGGGAAAACGGCATCCGGCATCTGCAAACAGCTTGATGGGATGGGAATTCCGACGCCCTCCGGAAAAAAGTCATGGAGCCAATCTACAGTCACCAGCATCCTCACGAACGAGAAATATAAGGGCGATGCACTTCTACAGAAGAAGTTCACAACGGACTTCTTGACCAAAAAGCAGAAGGTCAACGAAGGCGAAGTACCGCAGTATTATGTGGAGAACAGCCACCCGGCGATTATCGATCCGCTGGAGTTTGACATGGTGCAGGCGGAGTTGTCCAGACGACAGAAGCTCGGTCGTTCCTACAGCGGCGCATCGATCTTCTCCAGCAAGGTCGTATGCGGCGACTGCGGTGGGTTCTACGGCCAGAAAATCTGGCATTCCAACGACCCATACCGGAAAGTGACCTGGCGCTGCAACAGGAAATTTAAAGGAAAAACCGTGTGTGAAACACCCTCCTTAGATGCTGATACCATCAAGACAGGTTTTTTGAAGGCGTACAACAGGCTTATGGGCAATCGGGAAGAACTGCTTGCTGCCTGCGAGGTAATGCGTGAGGCGGTCAGCGACTGCACGGCGCTGAATGCGGAGATCGATGCTCTGAACACGGAAATAAAGGTAGTCGCCGAAATGGTTGACCAATGCGTCAAAGAAAATGCGGTCAAAAAGCAGTCGCAGGAAGCCTACGCTCGGAAGTACAATGCGCTGGTGAAGCGGTACGATAAGGCGGCGGCAAGGCTGAACGATGCGACCGCTGAGAGGAATTCAAGAACTGCCCGTGACCGGGAGCTTCGCATTTTCATCTCCGAGTTGACGGGAAAGCCCCTCGTCCTTGAGGAGTGGGACGAGGAGCTGTGGGTCAGCATTTTGGAAACCGCCACAGTTCAGAGAAATGGGCATATCATATTCCTATTTAAGGACGGGACGAGCATTGAAGTCGGGGCTGAATAAGCCCCTTCTTTTTTTGCCCGAACAGAAAATGCAACGGTCTGTTATGACCGGCTTTGAAAATGCAACGGTCGGGAAGAAAAGTATCAGAGTAATTATCAAGCGTGAAAAACGGGCTGAAAAGGGATGCTTTCACGGTGAAAAACGGCGGCATTTTCAATACGCCGATACTTATCTCAAAAGCCGAAATACGAAAAAGCCTTGTGCCAAGCCGCTTTCAGAGCATAGAAAAAGAACCGCAGTTGCAATACATATCGTATCACAATTACGGTTCTTATTTGGTCGAGGTGACAGGACTCGAACCTGCGGCCTCGTGGTCCCAAACCACGCGCGCTACCAGCTGCGCAACACCTCGTGAACATTTCTATTATATCTGTTCGCGCCGTGTGCGTCAAGTGCTAAATTTGGGAGATGACGAAGAAGAGGCGGCAGGTGCGCACAATATGCACTCCTGCGGTCTCAATAAGTGCAAGTGTTTTTTGCTGAAACAATAACCCGTTTACACATTCCCCTTGCCGATGCCCCATTTTTTGAAATACCGGCCCATGCTCTTCAACTGCATTTTGGACTTGCCTGCGTCCCGCATGGGGTCGCGGTGCCAGGCGTGGGTGGCGGTGAACTGCGGCAGCAGGTAGACAAGCCCTTGGCGCAGAGCACGCTGGGTCAGGTCGGCATCCTCCACATACATAAAGTATTCGGGGTCAAAACCGCCGATGGTTTTGAACACATCGGTGCGGATGGCGGCAAAGCTGCCGGTGCAAAACTCAATGGGGCGGGGGATCGTCAGATCCTCATCCTGCATGGTGTAATGTTCGTCAGCTTTTTGCATCACACCGCCAAACCGCGGGGCCAGCTGGCGGGCCAGCAGCAGCCACGGGGTGGGCTTGCGGCGCGGCAGGTTCTGGATGCGCCCATCCGGAAAATAGAGCTGCGGCGTGGCCATTACAACGCCGGGGTGGTCCAGCAGCCATTGCGCCATCTGGGGCAGGATGTCATCGTGAATGATCACATCCGGGTTCAGGATAAAGTGTACATCGCTGGTCAGGCGGTCCATAATGCTGTTGTGGCCCTTGCCGAAGCCGAGGTTCTTGGGCAGGCAGATCACCTGCACGCGTACATCGCCAAAATCTGTCTGCGCCAGGCGGGGGCCGCAGCCATCCGGGCTGGCGTTATCCACCACATACAGGGCAAAGTCATCGCCGGGGGTGTTGGCC
>OGGJ01002537.1_pt1 | contig 12634 bp, 17 predicted proteins | sample 1571071 | NCBI WGS metagenome assembly OGGJ01 (sample SAMEA2581954, study PRJEB24529) | metagenome | biome: Human gut stool | place: China | collected 2011
AGTAGAATAGATGTAAGATTTGATACTTCTGTATTACTAAGAGCAGACAAACAATCTTTAGCAAACTACTACAATACACTGTTTAATATCGGTGTGGTTAGTGCCAATGAGATTAGAAAGCAGTTGGATTTACCTGCTATAGATGGTGGAGATTCCCATTTCGTACAAGTGAATCTAATGGAGATTAAAAATGCTGCTAATAACATTCCATCTAATAACAATATAATCAATGATACAGACAATTTACAAGGGAACTGACTTGGTATTCAATATTAAGTTGGAAGATAAGGACGGTATTCCATTTAGGGTAAGAAACACTTCTGAATTTATACTTAGACTTTACACCACAAACCCAGCAGAGTTTATAGAATGTAGTTTTAAAGGTGGTGATTTGACTGGTATAGTAGAAGAAGATAGAATAGATAAGGCGGTTATTAATTCATCTGACCTAGATAAGCTACAATCTGGACTAATCTATTACAGCTACAGCTTTAAAAGTCCTAATGCTATGTTTAATGATGCTTATTATGATGAGGTAGTTAAAGGGCAGACTAATTATTATTTGAAGTAATGGAACTACAGAGAGCAACTAAAGAAGGAGTATTAGAACTGGATAGAATCAGTGCCAAGATTGGTAGTACAGTTAAGGCTGTATGGGGTACTATAGAAGGTGATATTACTAAGCAGACCGATTTACAGGATGAACTAAAGAAGGTAAAGGATAGTATTCCTACTAAAGTTCCTGCTGATGGTGGTAATGCTGATACTGTAAACGGACATACAGTAGAATGTGATGTACCTGCTAATGCTAAGTTTACTGATACTGTTTATGATGATTCTATTATTAAGGCTGGCATAGCTAATAAGGTGGACAAGGTATCTGGCAAAGGTTTATCTACTAATGACTACACAACACCAGAGAAACAGAAACTGGCTGGACTTAGTAACTATGACGATTCTGCATTAAGAAAGTATATTGAATCCTTAGAGGAACAGAACAAGCTATTAAAGGAACAGGTAGCAGCATTACAGAATCAGATAGATAATACTGGTTGGATTCTATTGGAATAATAACAATACTATGAGAGAACTAAGAAACTGTAATGAAATTGTAAAGATGGATTCTAGGACTGTAGAAGGGTATGCTTTAGTATTCGGTAAGCAGTCTAGGGATTTAGGTGGCTTTACTGAAGTAATAGAACCTACAGCCTTAGAAGGTATTTTAGAGAAGTCTGATATACTATGCTTACTGAATCACAATGAGGATAGAGGTATATTAGCCAGGTCTAAATATGGTACTGGAAGCCTAGAATTAACTATAGATGATACTGGACTTAAATACAGGTTTGAAGCACCTAACACTGCTTTAGGTGATGAACTGTTAGAAGGTCTTAGAAGGGGTGATATTAGTACTTCTTCATTTGCCTTTACTATCGGTAAAGATACTTGGACTAAGAAGGAAGATGGTAGTTATTTAAGAACTATCAATAGCTTCAAAGAATTATTCGATGTATCACCAGTATATAAGGAAGCATATCCAGATACGTCTGTAGCATTAAGAAAGATGCAGGATTTAGAGAGCGAGGATTTAAAAGATTACTTCGCTGGACTTAGGAGTAAGTTAAACTAATGAACACCTTAGAACTACTGGACAAAAAGGAACTGCTTAAAAAGAGAGCAGAGGAAATTATATCTGGTGCTGAGAAGGAAGTAAGAAAGCTAAATGCTGGCGAGCAGGTGGAATTTGATGCACTTACTAAAGAAGTGGCAGATATAGATATTCAGATTAGGAAGATTGAAGAAGATAACCTTAAACAAACAACACATACAACTAATACTATGAAGGAAAAGTTTTCACTTTTAAAGGCTATCAATGATGTAGCCAATAACAGACAATTAGACGAGAGAGCACAGGAAGTAGTAACTGCTGGTATCGCTGAAATGAGAAAGGCAGGTCAATCTTATAGCGGACAGATTGTACTTCCTATCGAGGAAAGAGGTGATATTAAAGCTACTGTAGCTACAGCAGGACAGGAGAATGTAGCAGAAGATAAGTTAGGCATTCTAGAACCATTGAGAGCAAGTTTAGTATTGGCACAGGCTGGTGCTTCTTATATGACAGGACTTGTAGGTAATGTTTCTATTCCTGTTTATTCTGGTTCAAATGTAGGTTGGGCTGGTGAAGTTGATGCTGCTTCTAATGGCGGTGGTACATTCTCAGAAGTAAACCTAGAGCCTAAAAGACTTACTGCTTACATTGATGTATCTAAGCAGTTCTTAATCCAAGACTCTAATAGTGCAGAAGAAATGCTAAAGAGAGATATTGTTTCAGCTATTGCCAACAAACTTGAAGCTACTATTTTGGGTAGTGAAGCTGGTGATGCAAAGAAACCTGCTGGTATGCTTAATGCTGTAGTAGCAGATAGCAATGCTATCACTTACAAGGATATTGTTAAGATGGAAGCTGATTTGGAAGCTAAGAATGTGAGAGGTGATATTAAGTTTATTGTTTCACCTTCTGCTAAGGCTGATTTAAAGACTACTGACAAGGGTACTGATACTGGTAAGTATCTGATGGAAGGTAATGAGGTAAACGGTTATCCAGTTCTTTCTACTTCTGCTGTAGCTGGTAAGGGCGTAATCTTCGGTAATTTCGCTGATTTGGTTATTGGTCAATGGGGTGGAATTGATTTAACAGTAGACCCATATACACAAGCTGCTAACGGTAAAGTAAGACTTGTTATCAATGCTTACTTTGATGCCAAGCCTAGAAGAGCAGAAGCATTTGTTAAGAAGGTTCTTAAAGCCTAATTATAGTCTGTTTAATAAGTATATAACTTTAGAACAAGCAAAGAAACACCTGCTAGTAGATGAGGATTTTAGGGCAGATGATATGTACATTCTGGACTTAATAGCTGTAGCAGAGGATTCGGTATCTAAACATTTAGACATAGCTTTAGATGAATTAGAAGTAGGTGGTACTTTACCACCTGCTATAATTCACGCTATGTTACTAATGATAGGTAATCTTTATGCAAATAGAGAACCTGTTAGTTATGGTACAGTAGTTAAGATTCCCTATAGTTATGAATATCTGATAGGACTTTACCGTAAATACACAATTAAATGAGAGCAGGAACATTACATTATCCTATTACCATACAAGAACCTGTAGCTATTAAAGATGGCTATGGTGCTAACTCTATTGATTGGAGAGATGTTATTAGCACTAGGTCTAATGTTACTTATAACAGTGGTAATAGACAGAATCAGAATAATGAAATAGTTCATTCTTATACTGTAACCTTTACTATAAGGCTATATCACAAAGTTAATGAGAATATGAGAATCCTTTGGAATGGAAAGAAGTACAGGATTCTTAGCATAAATCCAGAATTATATAAGCAATCAATAACCATAGTAACTGAATTGATAAATGAATAATATAGAAGTAGATGCCAGACAGGTTACTTCTATGTTTGCAGATTTGACTAGTAGGCAGCAAAGGCAGGTTTATAGAAGTGCTTTGAGAAAGGGTGCTGGTATTCTGGCAACAGAAACTAAAAGACAACTAAGACAGGCTTTAGGTAGGGCGGCTTCCAGTAGAAACTGGTGGAATGGTAGAACTTTAGCAGCAGGGGTTAAATCTAATGCTGACCGAAACGGAGAAGAAGCTAAAGTACATATTATGGGGGACTTTAGATTGAAGTTCTTTGAAATGGGTACTAGAGTTAGAAGAACCACTGGTAGTAATACTGCATCTGTTAGAGGTCGGAATCCAATAAGAAGGCAGAGAGTATCAGCCAATAGAGGTAATATCAATGCGGCACATTTCTTTAGAACAGCTAAAGCCAATAAGGAAAGGGAAATCTTTGATAATATGGATAACCTTATAAGCCAGTCAATTCAGAGAATAGCTAATAGAAACAGACGATGAGTTTACAAGTAGGCAAAGCAATATATAACCTGCTTAGTAATGATGCTAATGTTACTAGCAGGGTACATAATAAAATATATCCCTTAATTGCTGATACTGGTACTACATTTCCCTTTATTGTTTATAGAAGAACTGGTATAGAACCATCTGATAGTAAAGATAGGTTTATCTATAAGGAAGATACTTATGTAGAAGTAGTTATAGCTTCTGATAAGTATAATGAAAGCATAGAAATAGCTGATTTAGTAAAGGATGCCTTACAAGGTAAGAGGGGAATCTATTCTGGTATTAACATACAGGATATTAGAATGACTAATGCAGATGAAGATTACATAGAAGATACGTTCATTCAAAACCTTACATTCAACATAAAGACAAATGGCAGGACAAGTAATTAACGGTGGTGACTTAATGCTATTTATTGACGATAAGTCTATAGCATTTGCCACTAGCCACAAACTAAGTATAAATGTAGAAACAGTAGAAACCACTTCTAAGGATAGCGGTGGTAAATGGGTAGCTAAGGCTGCTAGAAAGATTAGCTGGAACTGTAGTACCGAGAACCTTTATTCTAATGATGGTGAAGGTATGACTTTTGACCAGTTATTCGATAAGCTGACAGCCAGAACACCTATTAAGGCTGTATTCTGTTTAGAGAAAGAATATTCAACAAAGAAAGATGAAGTGCCAGAAGGGGGATGGTTGCCAGCCACTACTGGAACATATTCGGGTAATGTTATTATTACAGCACTTGAAGCCAATGCACCTAATGGAGATAATGCAACATTTACAGCTTCATTTGAAGGAGTTGGGGCACTTGCAAAGACAGCATAATTATAAGCCTTTATATCTCTAGGTTATGGAGGTGTAAAGGCTTTATTATTTAATACTTATTGATATGACTATTAAAGGACAAGACTACAAACTGAAATATACACTTAGAGCCTTATTTATCTATGAACAGATTACAGGTAAGGCATTTGAGCTAAAGACTATCACAGATGAATATCTATTCTTCTACTGTGTCTTAATGGCTAATAATCCAGACAGTCCACTAACCTTTGAAGAACTGATAGAAGCCATAGATGAAGATATGGGTATTATGGTAGAGTTCCAGAACTTTTTAAAGAAGGAACTGGAGAAGCAGCAGCTATTCATTACTAATAATGCGGATGCTAAAAAAAAGTCCTAACCACTAAGGAGATATATTCAGCCTTAGTAATAGAAGGTGGACTAGACCCAGAATATGTACTAGACAAGATGCAGATGTATGAGTTAGAACCATTGATTAGCAATCTACATAGGAAGGACAGAAATAGCTGGGAACAGGCTAGAATGGTAGCTTATGTAATTGCACAATGTAACAGCACTAAGAAGTTAAAGCCTACTGATATAATGCAGTTTACTTGGGATAGTGATACTATAGGAGAAACATCTATTAGTAATGAAGATATTAAGAGATTGAAAGAGAAAGCTAAACAATATACAACACATAATTAAATATGGCTGATTTAGTAACCAGACTATTATTAAATAGTAGTCAATTCGATAACAACATAAGACAGTCCACACAACAAGTACAACAGTTTCAGCAGGTAGGAAGGAATATCACAGCCACTATAGGAAGATTTGCTGGTGTGCTAGGTATAGCTATGACTGCTGGGGAAGCATTTAATGCTGCTGTTAATAGTTCCAGAGAAGCACAACAGGACTGGAATACTGTAGTAGGTACTGCTAAGACTACTGTAGATAATTTCTTTTCGTCTTTATATAGTGGTGATTGGACTGTATTTGAGAATGGGATATTAAATGCTATCGGACTAGCTAAGAGATATACAGAAGCCTTATCTAATGCTAAGATGGCTATGGCTATTGGTGAATCTAAAGCAGATAGATTAGAAGCAGAAAGAAATAACTATGAATACCTTATTACTAAGAAGGGTATTAGTAATGAAGAAAGGACAGCAGCCTATAACACTTACATAGAATTATCCAAGAAGGAAATCTTAGAGAGGGAAAGTAAAAGTAAGTACTTCTGGGAACAGATTCAAGAAGTAATGAAGGCTAAAGGTGTTACTGGTATCAATGATGCTAGGGAAGCACAGAAACTATATGAGAGTTTATTAGACCCGTCTACTAAGGAATATGCAGATTTAGAGAAGTACAAGCAAAGGAAGTCAGATGCTAAAGGTACTAGGAATCTAGGTTACTTAATGATGATTAGCGGTGCTGGTACAGGTGGTGAAGGATTAGACACTTATACTAGAGGTGTTAAAGAACTGGAAGAAGCTACAGATGAGAGCCTAGAGAATATGATTAGATTCCAGAATATCTTTACTTCGGAAGTCGGTGAAGAAGTAAAGGATATGCTAGATAAGGCTATAACCTTTACTGATAAGGCTGGTACTATTAAGAAAGATATGTCTGATGCAGGACAGGATTTAAAGGATGGTCTTAATAATGGAGAGGTTAAATTAAAACCTGTTATTCCTACTGGTTCATTAGCAGAACTGGATGCACAGATAGCATCTTTAAGAAAGGAATTAAACCTAGCTATTAGTAATGAAGATAGGATAAGAATCAATGCTGAACTAAATGCACTTACTGAACAGAAGCGGGTAATAGAGTTCCAGTACAAATATCCTAATGCACCTACTGGTAAGTTGGATGGCAAACCTGCTGGTTTGGCTGGTATGGTGAAGCCAGAAATACCTACTTCACTTCCTAAGTTTAGTAGCCCTATTACTAATAAGAATATCAAACTGAATAATGAGTATGCACAAAGTTTAGGTGCTATAGCTTCTATTATGGGTTCTGTAACCAATATGACCAATGAAGGTGCGGCAGCTTGGTTAAGTTGGGGTGCTAATTTGATTAGTGCTGTAGCGGCAGCTATCCCACAAATTGTAGCATTAACTACAGCCAAGAAAGGTGAAGCTATTGCCAGTGGTGTAGCCAGTGCAGCCCAAACCCCGTTTGTAGGATGGTTGTTGGCAGGTGCAGCAGCAGCGGCTGTAGTAGCAGCTTTGGCTAGTATTCCTTCCTTTAGTACTGGTGGTATATTCGCTGGCAATAGTACTATTGGAGATATGAACCTGGCTAGGGTAAATGCTGGTGAAATGATTCTTAATAACAGACAGCAAAGGAATCTGTTTAACCTGCTTAATGGCAATGGGATTATAGGTTCTGCTGGCGGTGGTCAGGTAGAGTTTAAGATTAGAGGCAAGGAACTTGTAGGAGTTCTAGCCAATTACAATAATAAAACAGCTAAAGTAAGATGAAATATACAGCACAATTCTATGATATAAATGAGAAGCTATACACATTGGAAATAGGTTCTGGAGAAGTGCAGAACATTACTTTATCTGCTACACCATTCATAACCGAGTTAGAAACTTCTGATTCACATCTATATAAACCTTGTAAGTATAGCAGTGCTACTATAGGAATGATTACAGACGATTATAAGTTTGATTTGTATAGTAGTACAGCACAACAGAATAAGGTAGTTCTTAGTAGTGCTAGTGGTATTGTATGGGTTGGGTATGTAACACCCAATCTATACAGTCAAGGCTATGAGAATGAATTAGAAGAAATAGAGGTAGAAGCCATAGATGCACTCAGCACATTACAGTATTATAAGTACACCACTATAGGCGGTAAGAAGAATATAGTTTCATTTACCCAGATTATAAACCATCTGCTTAGTAAATGTAATGCTTATAGTTCTTTCTATATTTCAGATAATACACAATTAAATGCTACATCTGACTTTTGTTTACCTAGTAAGATGTATATCAGTGAACAGAACTTCTTTGATGAAGATGATGAACCTATGACTATGCAGGAAGTTCTGGAAGAAGTTTGTAAATACCTTAATGTAACTGCTGTAGCTGATGGTGATAAGGTTTACTTCTTGGATTATGATGCTATTAAAAATGGAATCAATACTTACTATAGATTTACTTTAGGAACAGAAACACCTACTAAGGTTACTTTGCAGCAATCTAAGGAAATAGAAGCCAGTGATTATGTTGAAAATGGTGGTCAGTTATCCTTAGATAATGTATATAATAAGGTTACTGTTAAAGACAGTCTATACAGCTTTGACAGCATTATACCTAGTATCTGGGATGAGAAGTATTTAACTAACTATGGTGGTAGCTGGTCTTATGTGCAGGAAGTAAATGAAGATGGTAAAGGTGGTATGCACAAATGTTTCTTTAAGTATTTAAAGCATAAGAACTATACTTGCTATTACTATGATAAGAATACATTAAATATTGTATTAGAACCAATGGTGTTTAATTATGGTACAAGCCAAAACTTGGTAGGCGCAACTATATGTAAGGCTTTCTTTGAAAAGACTGATAACTTCAATAAGAAGTACAATGATATTAACTTTACCGATTATGTGTTATTGCATATTCATAACACTTATGACGGTCAGTTAAGACCAATGTTTGAATTGGCTGTGAATGATTCCAATGTGTCATTTATTGGTGGTTCTACCTATCTGATTATTAAGGGTAATTTCCTATTTATGGATAGGGAAGGTGAGATGTATATAATGCAGGGGTATAGCAATAAGAATGATGACTTCAACCCAGACAATCTATATATAGACTGTAAGTTAAAGTACGGTAATATGTACTGGAATGGTATACAATGGACTACTACAGATTCTACTTTTAAGCTTTATTTTGACAATCAAGGACAGACAGACCATTGTATTAACAGAAGTTTCCCAGTAAAGAACAATATTACTTGGGATATGGGGTTAGAAGGTGAAGGCTATGCTATTCCGATGCCTAGTACAAATGAAGTGATTATTGGCAAGCCTACATTTACATTATACCATCCGCACAAGGTGGATAATAGTTATAGATGTGATGCAGTCTGGTTGTCTAATTTTGATATACAGGCTAAAGTTCAGAACTTTCAGAAGGAAGCAGATAAGGATTCTGATACTGAATACAGCAACATTATAAACGAGGACTTTGTAAATGAGATGGATTCAGAAGAATTTGCTATATGTACTTGGGATAATAAGGAATGTAACTATAGTGCAGTTTGCTATAGTGCTAATGGTACTAGCTTTACTTATCTGGATAACGTATATAATAAGGCTACTAAGCAGATGTATAGACTGGAAGAGCATCTTATATATAGACTAGTAACGCAGTATAGTACACCTTCTGCTATTCTGAATCTGAACTTACAGAACAAGTTTAAAGTATATGCTACTATGACTGATAACCACCTTCCTAATAAGAAATTCATAGTAGACAGCATTATTACAGATTATAGATTAGGTAAGCAGGAAATACGGTTAATAGAGAAGAAGTAATATGCAATTTACAAGAACAAACATAAATAAGACATTTCGTAACGGTGTAGTTAATGCCAGTAATGTAGCTGTTACTAATGTTGGTGGGGGAAGTTCTTCTTTAAGTGGGAACTTTCTACCTGCTGTTAATAATGGTGATGGTTCATATACGGTGGATTTGTCGTAACGACATCAAAGGAAGCCGCTCCGAAAATCCGGCTGGCTTCCTTGATATCTCCATGTACGATCTCAATTTTATTTTCCAGATGGTTTAATTTTACGCTCCGCTCCGCCATCCTGGCAATCTCATCCTGGATCTCAAGCGCTGAAAAATGTTCTCCCTCCGTCTTTGCGGAAAGAAGAAGCGGAATGATCCCCGTCCCGGTTCCAAGATCCAGTACCCGCTCCCCGGGCTTTACAGCAGCAAAACCAGAAAGCAGAACCGCGTCCATACCAAAGCAGAACCCATCTGTCTTCTGGATGATCTGCAGTCCATTTCTCTGAAGATCATCCAGACGCTCATTTTCCTTTAACTCAATCGTCATCGAGTTTTGATTTCCCTTCTTTTTTCTCAAGAGCCTCTAACTGCTTAAGTTCCGCATCGTTCGTGGACTGCTTTTCCCGTCTCTTTTTCGGGCGGAATTTTAACTGATCCACTTTATATTCACGGATCTCCTTCTCATCGTTGTTCACAGTCACAATGACCTTCACAAGCTGGCGCAGAATGCTCACACTGTGGACCTCGCCCTTTAAACCGTCGTCTGTTGTCACATAGTCGCCGATATTCGGAAGTCTTCCGTTTAATTCCTCATAAGTATCTTCCTCGTACTTTAAGCAGCACATCAGTCTTCCGCAGACACCGGAGATCTTGGTCGGATTCAGTGAAAGATTCTGCTCTTTTGCCATCTTGATCGAAACCGGTGCGAACTCAGATAAGAATGTATGGCAGCAAAGCGGTCTTCCGCAGATGCCGATACCTCCAAGCAGTTTTGTCTCATCCCGCACACCGATCTGACGAAGCTCGATACGTGTCTTAAATACGGATGCCAGATCTTTTACCAGATCACGGAAATCGATTCTGCCGTCCGCCGTGAAATAAAACAGGACTTTGTTGTTATCAAACGTATATTCTGCATCGATCAGCTTCATATCCAGCTTATGTTTGCGGATCTTCTCGGCACAGATACGCATAGCATCCTTTTCCTTTGCCAAATTGCGTTCTACTCTTGCATCGTCATCCGGTGTTGCGATACGCATAACGGCTTTCAGCGGCTGAACTACTTCGTCATCCGGAATCTCCTTTGGATTGGCTACGACGCTGCCGTATTCGATTCCTCTTGCTGTCTCAACGATCACATGGTCTCCCTTTTTGATCGGCAGTTTTTTCGGATCAAAGTAATAAATCTTCCCGGCCGTGCGAAAACGGACACCAACAATTTTTATCATTATACCAAATTCTCCTTTATAAGAAGAAACAGCAGTTCCATGGTCAGATCAAAATTAACGTTTGCATTCAGACGCGTTTTCGCTGTCTGGAGTCCCCGCAGAATATTTTCGATACCTTCGTAGGAACTTTTATTGATCTGATCGGTGATCACATTCAGCTCATCTTTAAAAATAAGCCCATTGCTGTCTCTTGTCGCTTTAAAATACAGGATGTCACGATACCACACCGCCAGAAAATCCAGATAATCCTGAATATCAATCTTAAATTCGGATACGGATTTCACCGTTGCGATAATATCGTTGATCTCCATCTTAGATACATTTTTCAGCAGATGAAGTGCTGAATTTTTGATTTCATTAAAGCTGTCCGATGTTGCCAGCTGTACGGCTTTTCCGATATTGCCCTGTGCAAATGCCACGCAGACATCCGCCTCATAATCCGGCACCTGTACATGCTCCATCAGATACTGCTTGACTTTATCGTCTGCGACCGGTTTCAAAGAAAGCATAACGCATCTTGATAAGATGGTCGGCAGAAGTGCTGATGCATTGTTTGCAAGCAGCAGAATCACTGCATATGCAGGCGGCTCCTCGATTGTCTTCAGAAGTGCATTCTGTGCAGCCGCTGTCATTTTCTCCGCATCCGGCACAATATAAATTTTATATTTTCCACTGTATGGCTTGATCAATACATCGTTCACAATCTGTGTTCTCACATCATCCACGCTGATGCTGTTTGGCTTTTCGTGCATCAGATGTATGATGTCAGGATGGTTGCCGCTCTGTGCCTGTACACAAGAATGGCAGCTGCCACAAGGCTCTGTGCCTCCCTTTTCACACTGCAGTGTTTCCGCAAAAACATCTGCCAACAGCTTTTTGCCGCATCCCTTTTCTCCACTCAATATATACGCATGGGACACCTTCCCAAGTTTCATCGCACTTTTCAGATGCGTAACAATCTGCTCATGTCCTACGATTTCCTCAAATCCAGGCATATGCTCACCCCTCTCTGATTTTATCATTCGTATACCCAATGATTTTCTATTATATCATAAATAAGCGGCTTTACCTAGAGTTTTTTCTTTACGATACATTTCTTTTTGAAAAAAGATACCTGTAAACGACTGACCAGTTTTATTATGTAAGATTATATCCTGATGAGAATTTACAGATGTGGATAGATGCAGAAGATTCACTGGAAATCAAAAAAAGCAGCGTGAATACCTGCTTTTAATGTGGAAAGTTCAGAGCGTCATTCTAAAACCCGTATTCCATAAAGAAAATTGCTATTTTATCTAATTTTCCTTCATTATATTCTGCAAAATCCAAATAATATTTTGGAATACTTACCGCTTGCATTTCTTTTTTATATAACCATTGTCTTGTTTTGGCTTCCGGAGCAAAAATAACTGCTTGATTTTCACTGGAAAAAATCTCATTATAAGTACATGCTGAACGATCCAAAACACACTTCCAATCCATATTCTTATCCTGAAAATATCGATTTAGTTGATTCGAAAATTTCTTTGCTTTTTGCATATAAATGACATTCACAATTGGATTATAATGTTCTCCCTCTATTACAGGAATTTCCCATACTAAACAACACGTTTTCATTTATAGATCCCCCTTTACAAAATGCATAACTCCCCAATTTCCTAATCAATAAAACTTGAATTTATTTGGAAGATTTTATTATCCATTCATCAAGAAATTTCATTTGTTCATCCGTATGAAACCAATGCTCTCCATTTTTCATAATAGAAAGTGTTGAATTAGTCCTCTGTACAAATTCAAATATCGTTCCATAAGCGGTAAGATTATCTTTTTCACCATACAAAATGTGCGTCGGGATTTCCCATATAATAGGATTTTCTCTTGCATAGCAAAGATAATCCCATGAAAGAGTCTCTCCAAAGGTT
>OGGJ01002542.1_pt1 | contig 12619 bp, 12 predicted proteins | sample 1571071 | NCBI WGS metagenome assembly OGGJ01 (sample SAMEA2581954, study PRJEB24529) | metagenome | biome: Human gut stool | place: China | collected 2011
AGGCCAGATGCGAGTTGTTGCTTTCGATCGACAGCAACAACTCGCATCTGGCCTGGATCAAGGAAATTCAGGACAACATCCGGTTCGGCAAATACGACGGACAGCCGGTCGACTTTCCGATCATCGCCGACATCAAGGCCGAAGTCGCCCGCAAATACGGCATGGTTCATCCGAGCATGAGCGACACCAAAGCCGTGCGTGCCGTCTTTATCATTGACGACGAAGGATACATCCGCACCATTTTGTACTATCCGCAGACCACCGGACGCAATTTCGACGAAATCAAACGGGTAATCGAAGCCCTGCAGGTAACCGACCGTTACGGCGTTTCCACCCCGGCCGACTGGCAGCCGGGAAAAGACATTCTGCTCGGCTGTCCGTCGGAATTAAAAGGCATGAACGAACGGATCAATGAGCAAAAGGGCAACGACGAATGCCAGGAATGGTTTTTCTGCATGGACAAAGGCGACAAATACGCCGCCCGAAAGCAGGCCGCGAAATAAACGTTGATTTTCCGCCCTGGCGGATATAAAAATTAAAGACAAAGCCAAGTTCTAACCTACAGGAGGATGAAAATGTCTGTTTCCGAAAAGAAAATTGCCGTCGTGCTTGCCGGCTGCGGCGTGTTTGACGGCAGTGAAATTCACGAGGCAACCTGCACGCTGCTCAATATTGCCGCCCAGGGCGCAAGTTATCAGTGCTTTGCCCCGAATATCCGACAGCCGATGGTGGTCAACCACTATACCAAAGCGGCCGAACCCGATGAATCGCGCAACGTGCTGACGGAAGCGGCCAGAATCGCCCGCGGCAACATCAAAAGCCTGGCCGAATTCAACCCCGACCAGTTTGACGCGGTAATCTTCCCCGGCGGACAGGGCGCGGCCAAAAACCTCTGCGACTTTGCGGTCAAAGGCGCTGCCTGCGACGTCAATCCCGACGTGGAACAGGCGCTTGTCATCGCTTATGAAAAGCAGATGCCGATCGGCGCCATCTGCATCGCCCCGGCGCTGGTTGCCCGCGTGCTCGGCCGCCACGGCATTACCGTTACCATCGGCAACGATCCGAAAACGGCGGCCGAAATCGAAAAAACCGGCGCCCGGCACCAGAATTGCGAAGTGGAAAACGTCTGCGTGGACCATGCCCACAAAATCGTCACCACGCCGGCCTACATGCTGGCGCATTCAATCGCCGAAGTTAACGAAGGCATCCGCAAACTGGTGGCGGAAGTATTGAAATTAAGCTGACAGCAGGTTTTTGAGCAAAATCCTTAACTTGCACCACTTGCTGACGCGCGGCTTGGGAGAAATGATTTCCCAGCCGCGTTTTTCCATGATGTCAAAATATTTCCTGTAAAGATCGGTAATCAAGCGGATCGGACGGGCGGTCGTTTTTTCCTGTTTTTCCAAAATTTCATAAACCTTGCGGTAATTTTCGGCCGCAATACGGGCCAGTTCTCGCCGGGCCGCCGCCAGATTCTTGTCAACCACCACGCTTTTCGGATCGGTGGCGGATATGCCCGCTTTTTCCAACAATTCCTGAGGAATGTACAAACGGCCGTTCTGCGCGTCTTCCTTCACGTTGAGCAGGATGTTGGTAATCTGAACGGCCAGTCCGAGGGAAGTCGAAAGTTCCCTGATCGTCTGCTCGTCGGTACAGCCGAAAACCCTCAGCGACAGGCTGCCGGTCATTCCGCCGACCCCGCGGCAATAGCCGGAAAGCTGTTTTAAGGTCGGCGCCTTGAGCGGATTGTCGATGTTGGCGGAAATGCTGTCGACCAGATTCAAGAATTCCGCTTTCGGCAATTTAAAACGCATGCAGTTTTTATAGATGCGGCGGCCGATGTCGGTGGCCGGCACCCTGCGCTCGAAAATGTTGTCCATTTCTTCGCGCCACATGCTTAAAATCTCCTGTTTTTCGGCCAGAGCCACCGGGCTTTCGACCACGTCTTCAAGATGGCGGACAAAGGCCAACAGCGTATAAAGCGCCTCGCGTTTGGCTTTGGGCAGAAACTGCATTCCCCAGAAAACCGTCCGGCCGCTGCCGTTTTTGATTTTACTGCGGACTATTTTTTTCAAATCTTTCATAACGTCTAAATTCTTCCGTTTGTTTCTTCACTATATTTAGGTCAATCGGGAAGCAAAATCAACAGCTATTTTTGCCCCGCCGGTCTTGCCGGCCCATTCTTCCGCCGCCGCCAGCGCCCGCCGGCAATAGGCGTTTTTGCGTTCGATTCCCTTGATTTTTCTAAACTTTCCGTTAGCCGTCACTTCACCGCGGATTTCCGGAAAAATGCCGAAGTTTATGTTCATCGGCTGAAAATCCTCAATGTTGACACACGCCGTCACATGCCCCAGCATGGCGCCGAACGCGGTTTCCGCCGGCGGCATCAGAACCGGCCGTTCCAGAGCTTCGCAGGCGGCAAAATAGCCTGCCATCAGCCCCACCGCAGCGCTCTCCACATATCCTTCGCAGCCGGTAATCTGCCCGGCGAAACGAATATTCGGCTGTGTTTTCAGCCGCAGTTCGCGGTCTAGAAGAAGCGGCGACTTGATAAAGGTATTCTTATGAATGCCGCCGAAACGGGCAAACTCGGCATTTTCCAACCCCGGAATCATGCGGAAAATTTCTTTTTGCGCGCCGTATTTCAACTTGGTCTGAAAACCGACGATGTTACGCAAAGTGTCGGCAAAATTGTCCTGCCGCAGCTGCACCACCGCATAGGGACGGCGGCCGGTATGCGGATCGGTCAGCCCGACCGGCTTCATCGGACCGAACAAAAGGGTGTCGCGGCCTCTTTCCGCCATCACCTCGATCGGCAGACAGCCGTCAAAATAATTCGGCTTTTCAAAATCGTGAAAAACTGCCTTTTCCGCAGCCAGCAGCGCGTCGACAAACCGGTAATATTCGTCTTCCGACAACGGACAATTGATATAGTCGCGGCCGTCCCCTTTGTCATAGCGCGACTGATACCACGCCACCTCCATGTTAATGCTGTCCTTAAACACCACCGGCGCAATCGCGTCGTAAAACGACAGCGCCTGGCTGTCAACCCGCGAAAGAATGTCTTTTGCCAATGCCTCGGAAGTGAGCGGACCGGTGGCAACGATCACCTGTCCCCAGCCGGCCGGAGGCAGTGCGGAAACCTCCCCTTCTTCCACGCCGATCAGAGGATGGGCGCGGAGACGGCGGGTAATGAAATCGGAAAAAGCGTCGCGGTCAACCGCCAGGGCACCGCCGGCAGGCACTTTGCAGGCATCGGCCGCCGCCATCACCAGAGAGCCGGCCAGCCGCATTTCCCGGTGCAGCAGTCCGACCGCATTGTGCTGATCGTCGTCCGAACGCAGCGAGTTGGAACAAACCAGTTCGGCAAACCCCGGCGCCCGGTGCGCGGGAGAATATTTTTGCGGCTTCATTTCGTGCAAAACGACCGGCACGCCGCGGCTGACGAGCTGCCAGGCGGCTTCGGAACCGGCCAGCCCGGCGCCGATGACATGAACGGGTTTGTTTTCCATCTTTTTCCTCTTTTCTTGTCAAAACATGCTTGTTTTATAGCCCGCGGAAGGCGAAATGTAAAGCGGCTTTTGAACGGCGCCGGCCGCAGCGCCGATTTTTTGCAAATTATCGTTTGCTATTTTCGGAAAATAAATATAATATTGAAAAAAATCTGAAACGTAATATTGAAAAAGATTTTGACAAGAAACCACAAACCGGCTGACACAATGAAAAAAACATTACTTTATCTTGCTGTTTTCTCGATCTTTTTCGTCTGCAACGCCCGGGCTGACGAAATGGACGCCATGTTGTTTGAACCGGCGCCGAAAATCACCGCCGCCAAAAAGAAACCCACGGCGCCGGCCAAAACTTTGATTGCGCCGTCGGTCAAGGGCGGCGTGGTGATGAAGCCGGAAGCTGTCAGCGACGCCGAATTTGAAAGCATTGAGGCAGCGCTGCCGGAAGAAGAGACCGCTCTGAGGGCGCCCGCCGTACAAAAACCGGCAGCCCTTTCAAACAAAACCGCCGGAAAAGGTACCGCCAAAGGAAAAACGCAAAAATCGCTGACGGACGCCATCCGGGAAACGGCCGGGGAAGAAGAGGACGAAGGCAGCTCTCCGCTGGCCGGAACCTGGGTTGAAAAACTGGCCAACACCGCCCTTTCCTCTTCCAAGGAAGAAGACGAAGACGGCGGCGAAAACGGCCGCGGCGTCGGCAGCATCAACCTTGAAAGCATGGTCAAAAATTCCAAAAACGGCAACCGCCGCTCCAACGCCTCGGTCTTTGACATCTCCGGCATTATGCTCAGGATGAATTTGCCGCAGGCGGAAGCGACCATGGCCAAGCGCGGTTTTAAAAAGGTTTCGCAGAAATTTGAAATTCCCAATTTTATCAAATGGCGTTTTGAGGAACAGTGCCGCAACGCCGGCGTGGTCGGTTACGAACGGCTGGCCAGCTGCGTGGTCAAGGCGGCAAAAGAAAACAACCACCAGTATGTCGAAAGCGAAAAATTCGTCAAATATGACACGCAGGAGGAAATCAGCATCAGCCTGACCAGCAATTTTACCAACAACAAAATCTACAAAATCGTTTATAAGAGCATGTCGGCGCGCAAAATTCAGGGCAGCAGCCAGAAAGTGCAGTATCTGCGGGACATCAAGGTTTACGACTTCTGGCGCAAGATCAACCAGAAATACGGCGTACCGGACAACCGTGAAGACGTCATCTGGGGGATGGGCGGCAACAAGCCTTACATGAAAGCCGCCACCGGTTTTCTGCTGCTGGAAGACCCGATGCTCAAAGAACTTGACTATACCCGGATGTCGCGGGAAGACCAAAAATACATGAACACCAACCTCTATAACTTCTAAGAAGCAAAATGGAAGACAAAATCAACATTTCGGAATTGATCTGCACCCGGATCAGCCATGACCTGATCGGCAACATCGGCGCCTTTGCCAACGCGGTCGAACTGCTGGAAGACGAAGACGACGACTTTATCGACGAAATCAAAAACACCCTGAAAACCAGTTCGGAGGTGTTGACCGCGCGGCTGAAATTTTTCCGCATGGCTTTCGGGCTGACCAACGCCAACCTGGAAAATATCGAAACCGTCAAAAAGGTGACCGAAGACTATCTGCAGACGCTGAACCTCAACCATCCGGTCAAGGCAGACATCAAAATCATCAACAGTCCGTTTAACCGCGCTGTCATGCTGGCCTGTATGTGCGCGGCGGAAGTCATTGTCCGCGGCGGAACGGTAAAAGTCAGCAGCACCCGGCAGGCAATCATCATTTCCGCCGTAAGCGACAGTCCGCTGGCACAAAACAAAATATCGGCCATGCAGACGATGCTGGAAGGCGGCACGCCGGAAAATATTTCCCAATATGCCCCGCTTTATTACCTGCAAAAAATTCTGAATGATGAAGAACGGAAGCTGACAATCGACGTTTTAAGCGGTTTTTCGCTTTTGATCAGTTAGCGCCTTTATGATCTTTGATCACGCGTCTTTTTTCACTCTTGAGTAAGCGTTTTTTGAGTCCGGCGGTCGTCGGATTCTTTTTTCTGCCCGGCGTTTGCTTTCGGCAAACCGCATTTCGCTGCCGGACGGCCAAAGGAACAAATTGCCGGATATTTTGCCGCAAGTGAGCGGATCTGCCGGCGTTTCATGATCACAAAAATATCCGTAAAAATTCTCAAATATCCGATAAGAGATGAAAATCTGTTGAAAAATCTGCTCAAAACTTGTTTTTTACCGCCAGCAAAAACAGAACGGTTAAAAAATTTGCGGTCTCAGACGAAAAAATTCAGAAATAGAGAAAAACCGGCATTATCAAAGCCTGCCAAGGACGGAAAAAATAAACCGTCACAAACGGCCGTCTTGCAAAAATCCGAAAACCGGCAGCGATAATGCTCTGTCGGGAGAAGAAAGGCAAACCGTTGCAAATTACGGCCTCATCAAATCCCGGACGACAGAAAAACATTTTTTTTAAAAACTACTGAATTTATCGTCAGCAGGTCAAAATTGGGCTGAACGTTTTCCCTCCCCAAACGGCAGGAACATAACGTTTGCGGAAAAAGATGCAAAGAACGGCAACGGACAAAAGTAACGTAAACGGTATTAGCCGCTTGCACACTCTCCGCCCTTCTGCAAAGACGCACAGACGGGAAGCGAAACATCCTCATAAGCCTGTCAATGCGGAGTGCATTGCGTTCGGAACATAAAGCAACAAACAGCTTTCCTCTTTATCACCTTATATATTTTCCGCTTGCACATTTTAATTCGTATTTCAACCAGGCATACAGACGAACGACAGGCTCGCAGTTTTCGAGCTTTATTTAAAACGGCAGCAGGCAAAAGGGCAGATGTCATCACGGCAATTTCGACATTTCGGACAAACGGCAGCGATGGGAAACGCTCCGGGAACAAACGGTTTCGGCACCAAAATGAACATAAAGTATTCATCTGCCGGACGTTCAGACGAAAAGTTTCTCTCCCGCAAGCGATTTCCTTGAACGAAAACTGCGCAGGTTCGTGCTTTTTGCGCTTTATTTAAGACGGCAGCAGGAAGCAAGATTTTGACAACGGAACCACCCGGAGGAAAAGGAAGCAGGATTTCGACAATAAAATAAGCAGCGGTAGACAAAAAGGCGAACACTGCAATACCCCCACACTTTGGACGCAGCAGGAAGCAAGATTTTGACAACAGAACCACCCGGAGGAAAAGGAAGCAGGATTTCGACAACGCTATCGCCCGAAGGAAAAATCAGCAAAACTCCGGCGGTAAAAGGCGTTCAGAGAAAAAATTCGTTTTCCCGGCGGACAGAATAGTTGCTTTCAAGATATGCGCGAACCGCACTCATATCCATCTGCCGGCAGCCGACCGGACAAACGCGGACGCACTTCATGCATTGTATGCAGGCAGCCGGGTCACCGACAAAGTCGTCGTTGATCGCAGCCGTCGGACAGACCTTCTGACACAGGCCGCATTTGACGCAGCCGGCGGTTTTCTCCGGCGTGCGGAACGGCTTTTCCCATTTTTTATAAGGAAAGCTTCCCGGTACCGTAACCGATGTCCTGTCTTTCTTATTCATTACCGCACGGGCAAATTCTCTGATTGCCGGCAAGTCCGCCTCGTCCGGACGTCCGTGTCCGAGCACCCCGCTGTAAACATGAGGAATGACAATTGCCGCCGCGGCAATGCAGATGAAGCCCCGCTTTTCCATTTCCGTTTTCCACTCCAGCAGCATATCGTCATAATGCCTGTTGCCGTAACAGGCGCAAAGCACGGCCGGCGTGTTTTCTCCCCGCAGGCCGTCAAACAAACCGGGAACCTGCGGCAATCTTCCGCCATAAACCGGCAGACCGAAGACAACCAGATCGTCGGCGGCAAACCAATGATGCTGCCCGCGGGCGGCAGGCAAAGTGAGATCAACCGCAACAAACGGAGTTTCCATGGCGCCGCACACCAGTTCGGTTGCACGCGCCGTTCCTCCGGTCGGGCTGAAAAACAAGCGGTAATTCATTTTTTCTCCTTATCCTTTCGGTTATTTTGCCGATGCCGCAGGGCTAAAAACAAACGGCGGAAATCAGTCCTTTCCGGGAAAATTTCCGCCGTTCTTTTATACCGCTGCCCTATTCCGCGCCGACAGCGTCTTTTTTGGCTTCCTTATAAACCAAAATCGGTGTCTTTTTACCGTCGATCACGTCGCCGTCGATGATAATTTCCGCCACTTCTTTTTTATCCGGAATATCATACATCAGCTCCAGCAGTTTTTCTTCCATAATCGCACGCAGACCGCGAGCGCCGCTTTTGCGTTCGATCGCCTTGCGGGCAATGGCCGCCAGCGCGTCGTCGGTAATCGTCAGCTTGACGTCTTCCATGTTAAACAGCGCAACATACTGCTTGACCAAGGCATTTTTCGGCTCGGTCAAAATATTGACCAGCGCCTTTTCGTCCAGGTCCTCCAGCGAAGCGATAATCGGCAGGCGGCCGATAAATTCCGGAATCAGACCATACTTCAGCAAGTCTTCGGGCTGAATGTCCTTCATGACTTCGCCGACCGGTTTTTCCTGTTTGCTTGCCACTTTGGCGCCGAAACCGATAGAGGTTTTCTGGCTGCGGCGGTTAATGATTTTCTCAATTCCTGCAAAAGCGCCGCCGCAGATAAACAGGATGTTGGTCGTATCGACATGCAGAAATTCCTGCTGCGGATGTTTGCGGCCGCCTTGTGGCGGAACGTTGGCAACCGTGCCTTCGATGATCTTTAACAGCGCCTGCTGAACGCCCTCGCCCGATACGTCGCGGGTAATTGAAGGGCCGTCCCCCTTGCGGTTGATCTTGTCAATCTCGTCGATATAAACAATGCCCCGCTGCGCTTTCTCGATATCATAATCTGCCGCCTGCACCAGTTTTAAGACGATGTTTTCGACGTCTTCGCCGACATAGCCGGCTTCGGTCAGAGTGGTGGCGTCGGAAATGGCAAACGGTACGTCGAGGATTTTGGCCAGCGTCTGGGCCAAAAGCGTTTTGCCGCTGCCGGTCGGGACGACCAGAATGACATTTGACTTGGACACTTCCACGTCCGAATTGTTATGATTGCTGTTTAAACGTTTGTAATGGTTGTAAACCGCCACCGAAAGCACTTTTTTGGCATGCTCCTGCCCGATCACGTACTGATCGAGGAATTCCTTTATTTTCGACGGCGTCGGCAGTTTTTCCATGGTGCTGCCGGTGCTTTTTTCGCCGCCGTTTTCTTTTTCCATTTCGTTCATCTCGTCATGGACGATGCTGATGCAGACATCGATGCATTCGTCACAGATGTAAACGCCGCGTCCGGCTACCAGCTTTTTGACTTCCGACTGCGATTTTCCGCAGAAGGAGCAGCAGATCTGGTCGTCTTTATGTCCGTTGTCTTCACTCATTTGTTCAGTCCTTTTTATTTGGCAATTTCTTTGCGGGAGGTTACGATCTGATCAATCAGGCCGAATTTCAAAGCGTCTTCCGGGGTCATAAAATTGTCACGGTCCATCGCTTTTTCAATCACCGAGAGCTTTTGCCCCGTATTTTCGGCATAGATGTTGTTTAAACGGCGGCGCATGTCAAGGATCAGTTTTGCCTGAATTTCGATGTCTGCCGCCTGCCCTTTGGCGCCGCCCGAAGGCTGATGGATCATGATCTGCGAATTGGGCAGCGCAAACGCTTGCCTTTGGCGCCGCCGGCTAAAAGGAACGACCCCATCGAACAGGCCTGGCCGATGCACAGGGTGTTGACGTCGCAGCTGATATAGCGCATGGTATCGTAAATGGCCATGCCGGAAGTGATGACGCCGCCCGGAGAATTGATGTAAAGGAAAATATCCTTGTCCGGATCTTCGGCTTCAAGGAACAAAAGCTGGGCGCACACCAGCGAGGCCATGTCGTCCTCAACCTGTCCGGTAAGGAAAACGATACGCTCTTTCAGCAGCCGGGAAAAAATATCGAACGAACGTTCGCCCTGCGGGGTCTGTTCAACAACCATCGGCACCAGCCGGTCATAAATTTCCATCGCTTTTTCTGACATTTGCTATTCCTTATAATTTGGTTAACCTAACGTTTGCCGGCATTATAGGCGGCCAATCGTTAATATTTTGCCAACAAACCAGCAAAAAGCCCTGCTTTAACACGGCAGGGCTTAAAAAGTTTTGTCGGGTTAAAGACTACAGCAGTTTGATGTTTCCGGCAACAATCCGGTCTCTTTCCGTCATCGTTTCGTAGCTGACTTTGTCACCTTCGTTCAGCGTTCTCAGCCCTGCGCTTTTTACTGCCGAAATATGAACAAAGATATCTTTTTCGCCTTCGTCCGGAGTGATAAATCCGTAACCTTTTCTCTTATTAAACCATTTTACCGTTCCTGCTGCCATAATCGTAATCCTTTTCACAAACAGGTTAAAAACATTAAACCTCAGCCCGTTTCCCGGCTGTATTGTTCAGGCTACTACAAATTTGCGGATTAGGCAAGTTATTTTTTGCCCCGGCCTTGACTGCCGGCGTTTGCCGATTATATGGAAAATACTACAGTTTTTTTTAACCCTTAACCGGAGGATTTCAATCATGAACAGAAGGTTTTACCGACTGGCGGCCGCCGCTCTCGTTCCCGCCGTCATTTTCGTCTGCGCGGCCGACGCCGGCGCCAAAGACCATCGACGCGACTGGGCGGAAGACAAGCTTGAAGACATCAACGACGACTACCAGAAAGCGATCAAGAAAATCGACAAGTCGTCTTTCAACGAAGAACAGAAAAAACTGCTGACCGCGCAGGCAGAAGCCAACCGCAATCTGGCAACCGCGCAGATCAAGGCCGTTTCCGAACAGATGACGAAAAACAGAAACGAACGCGCAAGCTTTAAGGAAGCGATCAGGGCCAGCCGCGAAAACCGCAAGGCGGTACGCGAGATTGACGATATTTTGTAATTTTTTCCTTCTGCAGGCAAAAACCGGGCGCATGCCCGGTTTTTTTGACGTATTCGTGCGGCATGTTACGGCATTTATGCCGCGTTTCACAAATTTTCCCTTATATTTTATGGTGCTTATACCACATTTGCTATTCACAAATAAAATAAAATTTGCTAAGTTCATGTCGTTTTACAAAGAAAATTAAACCAACGAACAAGGAATAAACTAAAATGGCATTGAAAAACACCAGAGAAGCAAACTACCCTGAATGGTATCAAAACGTCGTCGCCGCCGCCGAAATGGCGGAAAACTCGGTTTCGCCGGGCTGCATGGTGATCAAGCCGTGGGGTTACGGCATTTGGGAAAACATCCGCAACATCTTTGACGAAAAGTTCAGAGAAACCGGGCATGACAACTGCTACTTTCCGATGTTTATTCCGCTTTCGTTTTTCCAGAAAGAGGCCGACCACGTCGAAGGCTTTGCCAAGGAAATGGCGGTCGTTACCCATTCCCGTCTCGGCGCGGAAGACGGCAAGCTGGTTCCCCAGTCGCCGCTCGACGAACCGCTGATCGTGCGCCCCACGTCGGAAACCATCATCGCCGACTCTTTTGCCAAATGGATCAAATCTTACCGCGACCTGCCGGTGCTCGTCAACCAGTGGGCCAACGTCGTGCGCTGGGAAATGCGGCCGCGCCTGTTTTTGCGCACCCGCGAATTTCTCTGGCAGGAAGGACACACCGCACACGCCACCGCCGCCGAAGCCGAAGCGGAAACCAAACAGATGCTCGAAATTTACCGTGACGTGGCGGAAAACGCTCTGGCGCTGCCGGTCATTACCGGGCGCAAACCGGAACACGAAAAGTTTCCGGGCGCGGTCGACACCTACTGCATTGAAGCAATGATGCAGGACGGCAAGGCTCTGCAGGCGGGAACCTCCCACTTCCTCGGCCAGAACTTTGCCAAATCGGCCGGCATCAGCTTTGTCAACAGCGAAGGCAAACAGGAATTTGCCTACACCACGTCATGGGGCGTTTCCACCCGTCTGATCGGCGGCCTCATCATGACCCACGCCGACGACGAAGGAATGGCGGTTCCGCCGCGGATCGCGCCTTATCAGGTCGTTTTAGTGCCGGTAATCAAAAACGAAGCCGACCGGGAAAAGATTATGGCATATATTGAAGAAGTCAAGGCTTTGCTGAAAGGTCTGACGCCGTTCGGCGAAAAAATCAGGATCAAAGTTGACAACCGCAACAAATCGAGCGTCGACAAGTTCTGGGAATGGACCCGCAAAGGGGCGCCGGTGATCTGCGAAATCGGCATGCGCGACGCCGAAGGCGGCAAGGTAATGGTTAAAGAGCGTTTGAAACTCGGCACGCCGGAAGGCAAGGAAATCATTGCCCGCGAAGAGTTTGCCCGGGGGCTGTCCGAGCGGCTGGAAAACATCCAGCACGAAATGTTCGTACGTGCCAAAGCCCGGTTGGAAAACAATATCCGCACGGATATCGTTACTCATGAGGAGTTTGAAAAGTATTTTGCCAATGCCAACCGCTTTATCAAAGACGGCGACAAAAACGCGGTCACTTTCGTCCGCGGCAAATGGAGCGGCGACCCGAACTCGGAAGAACTGCTGAAAGCGCTGAAAATTACCATCCGTTGCATTCCTTTCGACCAGAGCGGCAGCAAAGGCGAATGTCTGCTGACCGGCGCCAAAGACGCCACCGTCGACGTCATTTACGCCCGCAGTTATTAATTGTCAAACAGATATTCCCCGGTAAACCGTGGGTTCTATAGAAAAGGCACCTTTGGGTGCCTTTTCCTTATTTTCTTACAGCATCGTCGTCGTGAGCATTCACCCCCATTAAAAGGGAGGTAGTCTGTAAGACATCAATACAAAAAAACGCCTCCTGCCGTCAAGACAGGGGGCATTTTTTCTCAGCTTCGGAAATTACCATTTTTTCTTTTTCAGGTAAATCGGAAGCAGATCCTTGATTTTGAGCGGTTTTACCAAAATCATCTCGCCCAAGACGGGTAAGGGCTTTTTCTCTTTTTCCGGGGCGGGAACTTTATGTTCCGACGGAAAAACGCTTACGATTGCGGCATAAGCCGGCAGCATTTGTTTTGCCGGGTCGGCAATGCTTGTTCCGACTGCGCAGGCAGCGGTTGAAATCAGGACGAAGCTCGCTTTATTGGCG
>OGGJ01002543.1_pt1 | contig 12617 bp, 10 predicted proteins | sample 1571071 | NCBI WGS metagenome assembly OGGJ01 (sample SAMEA2581954, study PRJEB24529) | metagenome | biome: Human gut stool | place: China | collected 2011
AAGACGAATGAAAAAAAGGATACCCGAAACATCATGCTTCAGGTATCCTTTTTTTAATCTTTGATTTTAAATCTGACTTTTATTTTAAAATCCTTATAATCTTTCTTCCATTTTATCCCTCTCACTCGACTTTTATTTTCTGCTCCGATTGCTTTCCATGTTTTCCAGTTTACACTTTTCATACGATAAAAACAATCCTCTCCTCAAAAAGAAGCACACAGGAAACAAAGCGTTTCAGCTTTTTCCGTAGAAAAAGAAATTTTTAAATTCCTTCTCGCTGTATCCATTGACAGAAAAGAGGGAAATATAGTAGAATGAAATTTATTAGAACAAGAGCAATGAAAAGGAGAGTAGGCGACAACGCTATGCCACAGAGAGCCTCGGCAAGCTGAAAAGAGGCGCAGGAGCAATCGCTGAAGATGGCCTTGGAGCTTCGCACCGAATATCCCTTGGATCATAAGGCTGCGACGGGCGCGCCCGTTATTGCGCAGGAGTCCTTTGGACTTCATGAGGTTTTTTCCGTGAGGAAAAAGCGAAGTAAGGTGGTAACACGGCAAAACGCCCGTCCTTTCAAAAGAAGGACGGGTTTTTTATTGGCAAAAAGCCTTACGGACGGTTTGGTTTTTACTTATTATAATGAAAACAATAAAAAGGAGAGATACTTGTGGCTAAAGAAAAATTTTATATCACCACTCCCATTTACTACCCCAGTGATAAGCTGCACATCGGTCATTCCTACTGCACAGTAGCGACAGACACCATGGCACGCTACAAAAGACTGCGTGGATATGATGTGATGTTCCTGACAGGGACGGACGAGCATGGGCAGAAAATCGAAAGAATCGCAACCGCACAGAACATGACACCCAAGCAATACACAGACAAGGTGGTTGCAGGCATTAAGGATTTGTGGAAGCTGATGGAGATTTCCTATGACAGATTCATCCGCACCACAGATGATTACCATGTGAAAGCCGTACAGAAAATTTTTAAACAGCTTTATGACCAAGGCGATATTTATAAATCCGCTTATGAGGGCTGGTACTGCACGCCCTGCGAATCCTTCTGGACGGAGAGCCAGCTGAAGGACGGCTGCTGCCCCGACTGCGGCCGCCCCGTTGTGGACGCTGAGGAGGAAGCCTACTTCTTCCGTCTGAGCAAATATGCCGACCGTATCCGGGACCTGCTGGAAAACACTGACTTCCTCCAGCCCCGTTCCCGTGTCAACGAGATGGTGAAAAACTTCATCGACCCCGGTCTGGAGGATCTGTGCGTTTCCCGCACCAGCTTCTCCTGGGGCATCCCCGTGGACTTTGACCCCAAGCACGTGGTCTATGTGTGGGTGGACGCCCTGAGCAACTATATCACCGCGCTGGGCTATGAGAATGACCGCTATAATGACTACAAGAAATACTGGCCCGGCATCAACATCGTCGGCAAGGAAATTGTGCGATTCCACTCTATTATCTGGCCTGCCATGCTGATGAGTCTGGATGAGCCTCTGCCCAAGCACGTTTTCGGCCACGGCTGGCTGCTGCTGGACGGCGGCAAAATGTCCAAATCCAAGGGCAACGTGGTGGACCCCTACCTGCTGGCGGAGCAGTTCGGCGTGGATGCCCTCCGCTTCTTCCTGATGCGGACCTTCCCCTTCGGCTCCGATGGCAACTTCTCCAATGAGCTGCTGATCCAGACCATCAATACCGATCTGGCCAACGATCTGGGCAACCTCCTCAGCCGCACCACCGCCATGGTGAACAAGTACTTCGGCGGCTCCCTGCCTGCAGGCTGCGGTGCCACGGAGGATGAAAAGCAGCTGGCCGCTATGGTGCGCATGGGAAGCAGCGTAGAACTGGCCGCCAGCGGCGACACCGTGGATCCCGTGCTGTACGACGCGCAGCTGGTGGCACAGGCCGCCGGTCTGAAGAAGGCCTACGCTCATGAGATGGACACCTTCGCCCCTCACAACGCCCTGTCTGAGACCTTCAAGCTGATCCAGCGGGCTAACAAGTATATCGACGAGAACGCCCCTTGGGCACTGGCCAAGGATATGGAAGCCAACGGCGCCCGGCTGGCTCATGTGCTCTATAACCTGCTGGAAGCCACCCGCATCTGCGGTATCCTGCTGACCCCCTTCATGCCGGAGAGCATGGAAAAGCTCTTCGCCCAGATCGGCGTGGGCGCGGAGGCCCGGACCTGGGAGTCTGCGGACCTCTGGGGTGAGCTGCCTGAGACCGCTGCCGTGGTCAAGGGTGAAAACCTGTTCCCCCGTCTGGATCTGGACAAGGCCCTCGCGGAACTGGAAGCCGCTGAGGCCGCCGCTAAGAAGGCGGAGCAGCCCGACGTGGAGGTGGAGCCTCAGCTCACCGAAACGGTGGACTTCGACACCTTCTGCAAATCCGATTTCCGGGTGGTGAAAGTCAAGGCCTGCGAAGCCGTGAAAAAGTCTGACAAGCTGCTGCGCTTCACGCTGGATGACGGCACCGGCACCGACCGGCAGATCCTCTCCGGTGTCCACAAGTTCTATGAGCCGGAGGAGCTGGTGGGCAAGACCCTGGCCGCCATCGTGAATCTGCCTCCCCGGAAGATGATGGGTTTGGAGAGCAACGGTATGCTGCTTTCCGCCGTCCACACGGAAAAGGGCGAGGAAAAGCTGAACCTCATCATGCTGGACGATCAGATCCCGGCGGGTTCCAAGCTGTGCTGATTACTTAGGAGGGGGACTTGTCCCCCTCCTAACCACCTCCCACCAGTCTGCGGACTGGTGAACGTGCCCAAGGCACTTAGATCAAAGTATTTTTGTCAGGCACATGTCCTGACAAAAATGATTTCAATTTTTCCATGCGGGACACAAAGTATCTTCATCAGAGTATCATTCGTCAGGCAAAAAAGTCCCTTGCCCCGCGCGGGCAAGGGAAGTCCCCCAGGGATGCCCTGACAAACATAACTGAATTTTAAAGGATATTTCTTTGATGAAAAACAAAATAAAGCGGGCGGTTATTTCGGTAGTTGTATTTGCAGTGATTTATATATTATCTGGTTTTATCATTGGTTGGCATAGCTATGATATGTATCTCAAGGCAATTGAATTTTTAGCTGCTATCATAGGTGCAGGGTGCTATTGGATCGGCAGTAACGAACAATAAAATACCAGGTTTTTCATCTGCGCTCTATCGGCGCATATGCTGTAAGTTTCAAAATTTACGGAGATTGAGGTCATTCATGCGGTTACAAAGCGCGATTTTTGATATGGACGGGACCCTGCTGGACTCCATGCCCACCTGGCGGGAGCTGGGGCCCACGTTCTTAAAGGAGGCGGGCATCACCGCCACACCGGAGCAGGACCGGATGCTCCACATCTTAGCGGACTGCGACGTGATCCCCTATCTGCGGGAGGTCTGCGGTCTGCCGTGGTCCCAGCAGGAGATCATCGACCAGATCATTCAGCGGATGGAGACATTCTATTCCAGCCAGGTCCGGCCCAAGCCGGGTCTGGAAAAATTTCTCTCCATTTTGAAAATGGAGGGGGTCTGGATGTATGTAGCCACCGCCACCCATCGGCGGCTGACGGAAAAGGCCCTGAAAACGGCGGGCATCGACCACTATTTCCGGGGGATCGTCACCTCCGCCGACGCGGGAAATCACAAATCTGAAAGCGCCGACATCTACGAGATGGCCATGCGGCGGCTCCAGTCCAACAAGCGGGACACCGTGGTATTTGAGGACGCCCTCCACGCCATCCGCACCGCCAAGGCAGCAGGCTTCCGGGTGGCCGGGGTCTATGAGGCCACGGCGGAGCAGGATCAACCGGAGATTCAGCGTCTGTGCGACTATTACATCCGTTCCTACGAGGAACTGGTCCAGTCTGAAACCTTCTGAGCATCGCAAAAGGAGCCGTATGGCTCCTTTTTTTCAAAATCTTTTTTCAACGCTGTAACGAACCGCGCCCCAAACGGATATAACAGATGAAAACACCGCTGAAAGGGGGAGAAACTCCGTGAAGGATCTGGATGCCGTCTACCGCCAGCACGCGCAGACGGTCTATAAATTTCTGCTCTCCCAATGCCGGGACCCCCAGACGGCGGAGGAACTGACCCAAGAGACCTTTTATCAGGCAGTGCGGTCCATCGACCGGTTCGACGGCAGCTGCAAGGTGTCCGTCTGGCTGTGCCAGATCGCCAAGCACCTGTGGTATCAGCATTTGCGGAAGGCCAACCGGGAAACGGAGCTTCCTGAGGAAGCAGAGCTGCCGCTGGTACCCTCCGCCGAGGAGGAGGCCGTCAGCCGCTCCGGGCAGTTAGATCTGCTGCGGCGAGTCCATGAATTACCGGAGCCGGGACGTGAGGTGGTCTACCTCCGGGCCTTCGGTGGGCTGTCCTTCCGGGAGATTGGAGACGTTTTAGGCAAAACGGAGACCTGGGCCAGAGTGACCTTTTACCGGGGCAAGGAACGATTGAAGCAAGGAGGCTGCAACAATGAAGAATGATCTGACCTGCGGTGTGGTGCGGGATTTGCTCCCCTCCTATGTGGAGGGCCTCACCTCCCCAGAGAGCAATACAGCGGTGGAGCGTCATCTGTCCGAGTGTCCGGACTGTGCCCAGCTTCGGACGGCGCTGGTAGGCGCGCCGGAGCAGGCGGCCCCAGAGGACGCAAAAGAGGTAGACTATCTGAAAAAAGTAAAGCGCCGGGGCTGGCGGCGTGTGGCGGCGGCAGTTGCCGTCACGGTGCTGCTGTTCGCTGTGGGCGTCGCGGCAAAGCTGTTTCTGATCGGCACGCCGATCCAGACGCAAGGCATGAGCTGGGTTATCAGCACGGATGTGCCGGGACAACTGGACATCCGGGTATACTCCATTTGGTCCGGCACGGCCTGCCGCCAGTGGGAAACGGAGCAGGAGCCGGAGGGGATCGTCCGCGTCACCTGCCGTCAGGTATTGCCCTCTCCCCTCAGTAATTCCGGTGATTACCGGGCCGTCCTCAACACGGAGGGCGTCAACGCGGTCTATCTGGGAGATCAACTGATCTGGCAGGGTGGTGTCGAGATCTCGCCGCAGATTGACAGAATCTATCAGGCCCAAACGCCCTATGCGGGGGACGCCTCCACCGTGGGCCGGATGCTCAACGCCTTACGGTTCGACACCTGCGGCAGCTATACGATGGCGCTGCACACCTCCTCCGTGCCTTACCGCCTGACGCTGAATTTCTCCGTCCCCCAGACTTCCGGTAAAATGGGCGACTCTGAAAAGGGCCTCTATCAGGACATGGCGGCGGTGCTGGCAATCATCGGCAATCTGGATGAAATAGAATGTGCGTTCCTGGACGAGAACAGTCAGCCCTGGTCCCGTGTGCTGACGGCGGAGGAATTGAACCAGGACCTGCCCCGGATCATCGCTGACTACAATGAGCGGTTTTCCCACGGCAAGCCCTGTCCCCTCTATGACGATGTGAAGGATTACGCCGGCTCCTGCGCCGATCTTGAGCAGTTGTATGATGCCATGTGGTGGGCTGGTGAAGGCGGGATCTACGCGGAAACCAAATAAAAGCATCAGCGCCCACGGCTTTCGCCGTGGGCGCTGTTCATTTATCCCATCCGCAGAGTCGATCGAACGTCCGCGTCGAAATAGACCGTGGGATTCTGGGGAACACCGTCCTGCCGGACCTCGAAATGAAGGTGCGGGCCAGTGGACCTTCCCGTGCTGCCTATGGCGGCGATTGGCGTCCCCGCCTTTACAGGATCGCCCTCGTTCACATCCACCTTGCTGCACGCGGCGTACAGTGTGGTGAGTCCATCGCCGTGGTCGATCATCAGGTAATTCCCGCGTTCCGTGTCAAAGCCGGTCTCCGTCACGGTGCCGTCCGCCGCCGCCAGCACCGGGGTTCCCCGTTCGGCTGGAATGTCGATCCCATTGTGGACGGTTTTCCCCTGTCCGCCGGGATTCCATCTGGCTCCGAAGGGGTTGCTGAGGCTGATGGTATTGCTGCCCTCCACCGGCCATTGAAACCAGCGGCTCTCCTCTTCGCTGACGGCATAAATGCCGTAAACGTACGCCTCCTCGTCCCCGGCCAGCTGGGGCAGGACCGTCCATGTCCCGTTTTCATACCGATCCAGCCGCAGACGGCCGGTGGAGAGGGTGTAGGTCCGACTTTCTGTTTTGCCGTCCAGGAAAGTGGCCTCCACCGTCAGATGCGCTCCGTCAAAGGTGTCGATGCTGTCCCACGTATCCTGCTTCATGTCACCGCTCGCCGTTGGCAGCTCCTCCGGGGGCACCCAGAAGCCATAGCTGGCCGAAGAATCATAGTCCACGGCCACATCGCTGCCCAAAGCCGTCATGACATCAGCATTCATGGGCGCGCCCTCGTCTGCGCCATAGACGCTGCACACCAGTTCCCCGTTCTCCTCCGCCTGCCAGAGTGCCTGCACCTCATCATTAGACAAAGCCTTTCGGGTCTCGCTGCGGTACAGTCCGCCCCGGTCCACAGACAAAGTCACCTTTTGAAGATTTTCTCCGGTCACCTGAAACAGGCAGCCGGTAAAATACCCCTGCAGTGGGTCCCAGATCCCGGTGCCGCTGCGCAGAGCCAACCCGCCGTTGGCATTGGGGACGATGGTCTCCCCGATATCGGCGGCATAGGCCGTCAGACCAAAACTGTAGGTGATCTGGGGCAGTCCGGGTTCCTCTGCCGAACGGGGTGCCAGCCGCACTGTCCCCAGCACCAGAGCCAGCGCACAGGCAGCGCACACCGCCGCCCGCAGCGCTGTCCGTTTCCACCGCGTTCCGACACCGGCCGCCTCCTGCCGGACCGTTTGCAGCACCCGGTCATTCAGCCCGCTGGGGACCGAAATTTGTTCCATCAGATCGTGATACGCACGTTTCATCGTCAATACCTCCCAGAAGTTCTTTCAGCTGCTTGCGGGCCCGGTGGAGCCGGGTTCGGACCGTGGCGGCGGGAATGTGCATCAGTTGGCTGATCTCCTCCGCCGAATACCCCTCGGCGTAATAAAGATGCACCGCCGTCCGGGCCTTTTCCGGCAGGCGGCTCACCGCTTCCCACAGCTCCCGGCTCTCGTCCTCCGGCTGTGCCAGATCCGGTATCTCCGCGAAAGAAAGTACCGGCCTCCGTAGGCGGAACCGGTGCAGATCCGCGCAGCGGTTCAGCGTTGTGCGGATAAGCCATGCCTTGGCGCGGTCCCCGTCCCAGTCCTCCGCCGCCTGCTTCCACAGCCGGAGGAACACCTCCTGATACACGTCCTCCGCATCGGCGATATTCTGCATCCGGGTCAGGGCCAGCCTGTAAACCGTGGAGCCATAAGCATCCATGGCATTGCTGAGTTGTGCTTCCGTCATGCAATGCCTCCTATTACAATAAATTTGGACAGGAAAGCCGGGCAGCCAGTCCGGCTTTCTTTCCATCTCATGCCTAAGCTACAATAAGGGGAGCAACTGGCTGACCAATGCCTCCTTGGGCTTCCATGTCCGCTAAAAAGACTGTCAGCCATCCCCTTATTGCAGCGTTCGATTTGAGCAGGTTGAGCCTTGGAGTTCGCGTCACCCAATAGATTGAATCGGCAATGAGAAAAAGATGGATTCCGGTTGCGATTCACAGATGGGAGGAATGCAAATGAACTCTGTTGGCATTGACATTTCCAAAGGCAGAAGCACGATTGCCGTTATGCGTCCCTTTGGAGAGGTCGTCATCTCGCCCTTTGAGGTCCGGCACACCGACAGTGAACTGAGCGAACTGGCAAGGCAGCTCAAAAGCCTGAACGGTGAGACACGCGTGGTCATGGAGGCCACAGGAAATTACCATGCGCCGGTGGCAAAGCTGCTTCACGACGCAGGGCTGTATGTTTCCGTCATCAATGCAAAACTGGTGCATGGCTACGGGAACAACGATTTGAGGCGGGTCAAGACAGACCGAAAGGATGCCGTAAAACTGGCAAACTACGGCCTTGACCGCTGGCTCACTTTGCCGAGATATGTTCCAGAGGAAGATACCAGGCTGCTGCTGAAGAACTGCTACCGCCAGTATCGGCAGTATTCCAAGGTGCAGACGGTTTTGAAGAACAACCTGATCTCGTTGCTGGATATGGTGTTTCCAAACGTCAACCGCCTGTTTTCAAGCCCAATCCGCGGGGACGGGAGTGAAAAGTGGGTGGATTTTGTGGCTGAATTCTGGCATTGCCGCTGCGTCAGTGAGAAATCCCAAAAGGCATTCACAAACAAATACCAACGTTGGTGCAGAAAGCACGGCTACAACTTCAGTGAAGCAAAGGCGCATACCATTCACGCCGAGGCCTGCGGACACATTGACGTCATACCAAAATCTGAAACGACCAAGCTGCTCGTGGAACAGGCGGTTGCGCAGATCAGAGCAACCTCTGCCGCGCTTGCCGCGCTCAAACACGAAATGCAAGCATTGGCTTCCATACTGCCGGAATATCCCGTTGTCATGGACATGTTCGGCGTAGGTCCGACTCTCGGCCCGCAACTCATGGCTGAAATTGGGGATGTGCGCCGCTTTTATTCCAAGAAAGCGCTCGTGGCCTACGCTGGACTGGATGCTCCACCAAATGATTCCGGTGATGTGACCGGCAGACACAAGAGCATGAGCAAAGTTGGCGCGTCGTCTCTGCGGCGAACGCTGTTCCTTGTCATGAGTGTCTATTTGCAGAACGCTCCTCTGGATGAATCGGTCTACCAGTTCATGGACAAGAAACGCGCCGAGGGCAAGCCCTACCGCGTCTACATGATGGCCTCTGCCAACAAGTTTCTGCGAATCTACTACGCCACTGTAAAAGCCTATCTGGAGTCGCTGGAACACACCGCCTGATCTCGCCATAAAGCATTGGCTGGCCGCCATTTCGTTTCTGAGATGCGAAGCGGCTTGGTTTGGCGCGGCCTTTTTGCATACCGCATTACCTTGAAATTTCTACTTGACTTTTCTTAGCAGGTCTATTACAAGTTGACAGCAGACAAAAAGACGTATAAAATGATTTGAATCTATTCATTTGTCCGATTTACTTGGAGACGTCTTGACAGAAAAAGGAGGGTCAGCTATTGTGATAAAAAAACGAGTAGACGCGGATCAATATCCGCAGGAAGGGATATCCATGTTACATATCCTGATTTGTGACGATGAGCCGGAATTTGCATCGCTGTTAAAAGCGAAGATAACAGGGTTGCCCACCTACTCACGGCGGCGAATGAGCATCGAATGCGTTACGGACCCACGGAGCATCACGGTGCAGATGGCGCGCGATATGGACCTGATTTTCCTCGACATTGATATGGGAAGCGTAAACGGAATCCAGTTGGCTGCCAAGTTTCGCGAAGTACGCAAAGACAGTATTCTGATTTTTGTCACCAATTATGGCGAGTATGCGGCGGAAGGATACGAAGTGAACGCTTTCCGTTTTCTGCCGAAGCTGCGCCTGGACGAAAAGCTGCCGGACTATTTTGAAAAGGCAGTGGCTGCATGCCAGGCACACGCGAGAACGCTGAATCTGATCTGTGATGGCGAAGAAACCTCTTTAGCCATTGATACGATCATTTATGTGGAAACAAAGTCTGGCCTACTGATTTTTCACATGGATGAAACAGACCGGCCGGAACGAAAAAGCAGAATGACAATGAGAAAATTGGAAGAAATGCTGGCCAATGAAGGATTCTTGCGTATCCACAGCAGCTATTTGGTAAATATGGCGTACATTGAGCGTTTGCTGTCTAGCGGTGTTACTCTACTTGACGGGAAGTTCCTGATGGTCAGCCAGCACAATTACCCCGAGATTAAGAAAAAATATCTGGAATGGAAGGGGCTCGGATGAAATGGGTTACGCTTTGAGTGTTATATTGACGAGCCTACAGGTATGGGCATTTTCGCTGCTATTCGACGTGTTTTTTGAGCGGCGGTACACCGGAAAGAAGTTTTATGCTTTGCTGGCCCTTTGGATGGCGGTTATAATTGTGGAAGCCAACATCCTCCAAAACCGCATCGGCGCTCTGTTGTTTTTATGTGAGATTGCTGCCTTTTATTTGATGAATGTAACGCTGTACAAGGGTTCCTGGGACCGGCGAATCTTTGTGACAGTCACACAGTATGCAGGCGCTTTTTCAATTTCTTACCTCACACAGCTGCTGTTTGCATTTGTTATGTCCATTTCATGGGAAGAACTGGTGAACCAAAGAGCTTTGTACACTGGCGTGCTGTTCATAACCCTCATTGAGTTTTTCAGCCTTCCTCTCATCCTTCGCCGCTTCCATTCACCGCTTACGGAACGCGCCAAGCCGCATGCCTGGGTAACACTTGGCGTATTTTTCCCGGGATGCACGCTTTTTATCCTTTTCATGAGTAAAGTCGGAGACCCGACCAATACTGCCTGGCTTGTTTGTCTCGCTGCCATGTGCATCGTTGATATTTCGCTGTTGTTCCTGTTGGATCAGTTAGAAAGCGGGATTCAGTCGAGGGAGATGTTGGCCGTCACTCGGCAGCGCGCCGAAACCCAAGCGTCGAACATCAAGGCACTAACAGACTCTTACTCAGCCCAGCGCCGTCTGACCCATGATTTTCGCAAATATCTTTTTACACTGTCCAATATGCTTGCGCTGGGTAAAGTAGAAGATGCGAGCAAATACTTGGAACAATTGAAAGTTCAACAAACCGAGCGAATCTTGCTCGTCAATTCTCATCATCCGACGATCGACGCTATCCTCAACCAAGCAGGTTATGAAGCGCAGTCAAACGACATCGATATTCAGTTTGTTTTGAACGATCTATCAAAGGTGGGTATCCCTGTGGTGGATCTTACCGTTGTTATGAGCAATCTGTTGGATAACGCGATAGAAGGCTGTCAGAGACTTCCGGCAGATCAAAAGCGCCGGATTCTGGTCAAAGCAATCTACACGGAGGCGCAGCCAAATTCACTGTTCTTCTCAGTAATGAATTCAAGCTTGCCGCTTACGATCGTAGGTGATCATCTCCCAAGTACTAAGCATCCGCCTGAATTACATGGCTACGGTCTGTCGAATGTTCTATCCATCCTGAAATCGTATAATGCCGAATATGTGATGACCTGCGAGGATAGACATTTTTTGTTTGCCGTTGAATGGCCGGATGTCGCACTTGAAAATGATGAAAACCGCAAGATGCCGGTAGCTCTTCAGAATCCCTAAAAGTTTGCAGTTACAGAGCAAATCTTGCACTTAGCGCAACTTTTTGGGCATTTTTACTCGGATAATGATATACTCTACATAACATAAAGAGCAAGGCAGGTGGGCGGCAGATGGAGCAGGTGGTCAAACACATGACCCATTGGTTACTGAAAAAGCATTTAATCGTACCGGAACAGTCGGAATGGTGCCATTATATGCTGATGCAATCCACGATGAGCATTCTTTCGCTTTGCCTGTTACTCCCGGTAAGCGCCGCCATTGTTGGTGTATGGGGGTCTGTGTTTTATACAGCAACTTTCCGTATCTTGCGTCAACGCACAGGCGGTTATCATGCTCGTACACCGCATGGATGCCTTTTGGTTTCATTCGTGTTGCAGGTTCTGTTTTCGTTACTTGCAGCAGCAACAAAAGATCTCTACGTTTTGACAACGGTTATTCTTTTGTCCGAAGTAGCAATTTTTCTGTTGGGACCAGCAAACCATCCCGAGTTGCATTTAAGCGCCAAAGAATTGAAAGCGGTAAAACCCAGAATGTATGTGCGTCAAGCCACTATGTTTTTGGCTTATGTTGTAGCGCTACTGGCGCATCAGGGGATGGTTGCCAGCTGCATTGCGATGGCCACCTTTGCGGTAGCAGTGCTTTTGGCGGTTGCGCATGTTGATGACGGTGAGATACACCGTTTCAAAAAAGAACACGTCAACCAAAAGGAGGTTATCCAAAACCATGAATGAGAAGGAATCCATGATGCACAAAGCAACCCGGAAGGCCCTTGATGTTATGATCCGCCGTACCTATGACGGCTGGCCGCCGTTTTCGCCTTGCGGTGTTTATCAGCCTCATCGCCCCGAAAAGCCCCTGCCCAAACCGCAGGAAAAGAAGTAAACAGTGACCGCAAGGTCCCCCCCCATCGCGCCCGTCGCATCCCGTATGCGGCGGGCGGTTTTTATTTCAAAATTTTTTTGTGTTTAATGTAAAGGTCTATTTGACATTTGGCATCTACAATTTTGTCAGAGCCAAAATGAGGTGGTGAAAGGAAGTGGACGCGAACTGGCGAAGAGATGCGATTGTTGAGCTCCTTCGCCAGAAAGGAAAGGTGAAAGCTCGAGAACTAGCCAAGCGTTTTCATGTGACACGTCAAACAATCTGCCAAGACATAACTGTCTTATCGCTTCACTGCGATATTTACACAGAACGCGGTCAGAATGGTGGAATCTACCTTTTAGAAAAAAAAGAGGCCCATTCGTAAATCGCTTAATTCATCTCAGATTCAAGTACTTGAACAACTTTTGCCTTCTTTATCAGAGAAAAAGCGTCTTATCATTCAGTCCATGCAGCACATCTGTACTGTGGGCGTCCGGAGTTGGAAGGTTTGCTGGCATCGCTTTTGCACTATGGTATCCATACCTTCGGGGCAAAGGATGGAAACTGGATCGAGCCCGGCGGACGTCGCTG
>OGGJ01002557.1_pt1 | contig 12558 bp, 13 predicted proteins | sample 1571071 | NCBI WGS metagenome assembly OGGJ01 (sample SAMEA2581954, study PRJEB24529) | metagenome | biome: Human gut stool | place: China | collected 2011
TGTGGGCGTTGACGGATTCGAACCGCCGACCCTCTGCTTGTAAGGCAGATGCTCTAAACCAGCTGAGCTAAACGCCCTTGCTTCACAATTGCTTTGTTCTTGAAAGCGAGTGCAAAGGTATAGCATTTTTTTGTAACCACCAAATGTTTGATGAAAAAAAACTTCTTGTTTTAACATCCTATAACTAAAAATGGTGTATTCGAGATTTTCGTTTTACAGCAGTTTTACATCCCTCAAATTACCGCGGCGTGGCAAGGTTGTTTGCCTGCTGCGGCAATGTCGTTGTACATGCTAAGCAAACAATGTTGCCACGCCGTGGCAATTTGAGGGTTGTTTTTGGCAGATGTGCAGATGGCTTTGTCTGCCTGCTTTTTTAGTTGCGCTTCTGCGTTATACCGCCGTTCTTGGTGAGTATGAGTGTAGCCTTCTGCAGTCCGCGCGATTTGTGCTCGAAGATGAGGTTGGGGTTGAAGCGGCGTCCTTTGAATATTGTTTCAAAGTGTAGGTGTTCGGTTGTGGCGCGTCCGGTGCGTCCGGTCAGACCGATAACCTGTCCGGCTTTCACCTTGTCGCCCACCTTCACGAGGTTCTTCGACTGGTGCGAGTAGAGCGTTTCGAGTCCGTTGGCGTGCTTGATAACGATGCACAGGCCGTAGCCGTAGTGGGTGGCTGAGCGTGTCACTACGCCGTCGAAGGCTGCCACTATTTCGTCCTTCGGCTTCGTCTTCAGGTCTACTCCGCTATGTCGGCGTTTGCCTCCGTATGGGCTTATTACCTTTGCGCCAGGCAGCGGGTATGCCCATGTGCCCTTCTTCATCTCTTCGAGGTTCCACTTGTAGGTCGATTGTTTGGTGAAGACGTCCTCGGTGGTGAAGTTCTTGCTATCGTCGAAGTCGACCTTCTCGCCGATGGTCGACACGTTTATGTAGTTGTGCTGCTTCTCGCAGAGCAGTGTGTGGCGGTGGAGTCGGTGACTGCCGATGCCCACAACGGCGGTGGGGTTGATGCGTTTGCCGTCGATCATGATAGAGAAGTCGCAGTAGAACTTGCCACCGCGCTGTCCGACGATGGCTATGGTCTGTCCGGCACGCACGTGTTGTCCCACCTCTACCACGTTCTCGGCGTTGTTGGCGTAGACGGTTTCGAGTCCGTTGCGGTGGCGTATCACGATGGTGTAGCCCATGTCGGGGAACTTGCGCGAGACACGTACCGTGCCGTCGAACATTGCCTTCACGGCGTCGCCGTCCTTGGTGGTTATCTCCACTACGTTGTTCTTGCGCAGTGTTGCTTTGCCCACGGGCAGTGGGAAGGAGTATTCGTTCGGCTTCAGTGCATCGAGGTCGATGTTGAAGGCGTTGGAACGACTGAAGAGTCCGGGTGTGGATATGCTTATCTGCTGCTGTTCGGCAGCGGTGAATTGATGTTTGACGGGGGTTGCCGACACGAGTGTGAGTGTGGCTATGGCTAATAGTAGTTTCTTTATTCGCATTATAGTTATTTTGGTCTATAGTATGATGCCCGTGTAGATGCGTCCCGACTCGGTGCCAAGGCGGCGTGCCGAGAAGTAGTTGTCTACGTTGTCGTACGTGCAGATGTTGCTTTCGTTGATGTTCTCTGGAGCCACACCTGCGAACTCGAGCAGCTGTCGGTTGGCGAGTGTTAGGTCGATGTGCCACTTCTTCTCAAACAATTTGGAGGGGTCGGTGGCATCTGCGTTGCGCTTTATCTCCTGCTTTGCGAGTGTTGTCATATCGAAGCCTGCAGCTTCAAAGGCGGCGTACACCTCGTCGCCCACCTCGAAGTTCTTCTGCGAAATGCCCGGACCGATAACCGCCTTCAGCTTCTTCGCGTCGGTCTTGTAAGCCACGCCCATTTCGTCAATCGCTTTGCTCACGATGCGTGCCTGTGTGCCGCGCCATCCGGCGTGTATGGCTGCCGTAGCGCGGTGCTCCTCGTCGTAGAGCAGCACAGGGATGCAGTCGGCTGTCGACACTCCGATGCACACGCCCTCCACGTTGGTGAGTAGCGCGTCGACACCTTCGAGCAGCATCTGGCGTATGCGTTCGGGCAGGGCGCAGAACTCCTCGCCGATTATGCGTGTCTCGGTGCCGTGCGTCTGGTGGGGCAGTATGATGTGGTCGGGGCTGATGCCGAGTTCCGCAGCTAAAAGGTTGCGGTTGGCAGCCACGTGCTCGGGCTTGTCGCCACAGTAGGGGTTGATGTTCAGCGAGGCGTGGTTGCCCTCGCTGGTTCCGCCGTGGCGTGTGGTAGAGAATGCACACACGCCGTCGGCTATATTATAATATGTAAGGCGCAGCGCAGAGTTACTCATTGTCTGCCTCCTCTTCGTATTCAAAGTCGTCGAGGTCTTCCACGTCGTCAACGTCCTCGATGTCGTCGTCGTCGATGTAGATGATCTCGTCCTCGCCCTCTGCTTCCAGCTCAGCCATGAAGCGTGTCATGTCCTTGTCGCGGTGTACGAGGGTGTCCTCGGCGGTGATGGTCTGCAGCTTGTTGCTCTCCGAGTTGAGCTCCTTCCACAGGGTGTCCTTCAGCTCCTGTAAGCCTAAACCGCTGACAGAAGAGATGAACACCACGGGTAGGTCGTCGGGCAGCGTCTCGCGCAGCATGTCCATAAGCTCCTCGTCGAGCAGGTCGCACTTCGTCACGGCGAGTACGCGGTGCTTGTCGAGCATCTCCGGGTTGAACTTCTCAAGCTCGTTCTTCAGCAGTTCGTACTCGCGTTTGATGTCGTCGGTGTCGCCCGGCACCATGAAGAGCAGCAACGAGTTGCGCTCGATGTGGCGCAGGAAGCGCAGACCGAGTCCCTTGCCTTCGCTCGCTCCCTCGATGATGCCCGGGATGTCTGCCATGACGAACGACTTGTGGTCGCGGTAGTCGACGATGCCGAGCGAGGGTTCGAGCGTGGTGAACGGGTAGTTGGCAATCTTCGGGCGTGCGCTCGACACGGCTGAGAGCAATGTCGACTTGCCTGCGTTGGGCAGACCCACCAGACCTACGTCGGCGAGCAGCTTCAGCTCGAGAATGATTGTCATCTCCTCCATCGGTTCGCCTGGCTGTGCGTAGCGCGGACACTGGTTGGTAGCCGAACGGAACTGGAAGTTGCCGAGTCCGCCTCTGCCGCCCTTGAGCAGCAGCACCTCCTGTCCGTCGTGCATCACGTCGCACACGTACTTACCCGTCTCGGCGTTGTACACCACCGTACCGCAGGGCACGTCGATGTATATGTCCTTGCCGTCTTTGCCGTGACATTTGTCGCGACCGCCGTTGCCGCCGTGCTCAGCGAAGACGTGGCGCTGAAACTTCAGGTGGAGCAGTGTCCAGTAGTTGTGGTTGCCACGCAGGTAGATGCTACCTCCGTGACCGCCGTCGCCGCCGTCGGGTCCGCCGTTGGGGTTATACTTCACGTGTCGGAGGTGCATGGAGCCTCTGCCGCCCTTGCCCGAGCGACAATATATCTTTACATAGTCTACGAAATTAGATTCTGCCATTGTCTGTATTTATGCTTTATTGATGAATAAAAGGACAACTATCAATCAATCAATCGATTGACAACTTGCAAAGTTACTGAAAGTCTTGCACATAAAAAAACTGCTTGCAGGTTTTTTTTGTCGAGACGCATCGTAACTTATCAAAAGTTACTGAAAATATTGCAGATTACGGCATTGTTTGCAGATATTCTTTGTTTGTGATAGATGATAGAAAACAAAAACGGAGACCGCTTGGCCTCCGTTTTTGTTATTTCTTTGCTATATATCGCAGCGCATACACGAGCACGAATGCGAAGCCTGCGAGCGGTATGAAGAACGGCAGCGTGAAGTTGTCGGTAGAGTCGGCGATGATGCCCATCAAGAGAAATCCGCAACCGCCTACCGGTGTCATCATCAGTATCGACGAAGCACTCTTGGTGAGTCCGCCGAGTCCGCGCAGCGTCATGGCGAAGATTGTGGGGAACATGATAGCCTCGAAGAAGTAGTTGGCTATGAGTGCCAGCACCGATATGTCGCGACCGAGGTCGAGCAGCAGAATGGTTATGCACACCACGGTACCGAGGGCACACACGGCGAGATACTTCTCGGCAGCGACGTTGCTCATCACAGCCGCGCCGATGAAGCGTGCTAACATAAATACGCCTAAACCGATGGTGAGGATAGTAGAGCCTGTGGCTGCCTTCATCCAGCCCTGGCCCGTCACGAAGTTGATGAAGTAGGAGTTGATGGATATCTCTGCCACCTCGTAGGCAAGCAGTGCGAGCAGTCCGAACACGAACCAACGGTTGCGGAAGAGCATCTTCAGGTTGTGAGCGCCCTGCTTGGTGTCGCCGTCGTTCTCGTGCACTATCTCAGGCAGTTGTACGCGTGCGAAGACAACGGCTATGAGCAGCACGAACGCGCCCATGATGGTGTAAGGTATCACGGCATCGCCGCCTGCGCTGCCGTCGGCACCCTGAAAGAGGAAGCTGCCCACAACGAGTGTGGCGAACATTGAACCTACGCCGTTGAACGACTGCGAGAAGTTAAGGCGTGATGTGGCTGTCTCCTTGGGTCCAAGCTCTGTAACATATGGGTTGGCAGATGTCTCAAGGAATACCAGTCCGCAACCGATGATGAACAGTGCCACAAGATAGGCGTAGAACGTGCCCAACATCGAGCAGGGGATGAACGCCAATGAGCCCAATCCGAACAGGAGGAGTCCGCTTACCACGCCACGGCGGTAGCCCTGGCGGTTAATGAACAGTCCGGCGGGGATAGCCATGAGGAAGTAACCCAGATAGGTGGTCACCTGTATGAGAGCCGACTGTGTGATACTGATGTCGAGCGCATTCTGGAAATGCTTGTTGAGCACATCGAGAATAGCGCGTGCGAAACCCCACATGAAGAAGAGTGAGGTGATGAGGATGAACGGCACAGCATACTGCTTGCTGCTCAAAGATGCTTGATTTTGTTTCATGCGTACAAAGGTAAGGAAACTTTTAAATAAATAACGATGCGTCTCGACAAAAAAAACCTGCAAGCAGTTTTTTTATGTGCAAGACTTTCAGTAACTTTGCACCTAATTATAAATATTGTACCCTATGAGCGTGATAAAAATAAAGGACAAGACCTTCAAGGTATCAATCCCTGAAGCAGAGATTCTTAAGAAAGTAAAGGTAGTAGCCGATCGTATCAACAAGGATATGGCAGACAAGAACCCGTTGTTGCTCGCCATGCTCAACGGCTCGTTCGTGTTCGCTGCCGACCTCATGCGTATGATTAATGTGCCATGCGAGATATCGTTCGTCAAGATGTCGTCGTACGAGGGCACTGCGTCTACAGGCAATGTGAAGCAGCTCATCGGCTTGAGCGAGGAGATAAAGGGCAGAACGGTAATCATCGTTGAGGACATCATCGAGTCGGGACTCACCATGCAGACGCTGCTCAATCAGCTGAAAGAGAAAGAGCCGGAGTCGGTACATATTTGCACACTGCTGCTGAAACCGGAGTGCTTGAAGGTGCCGCTCGATATAGAGTATGTAGCCATTGAGATACCTAACGACTTCATCCTCGGCTATGGACTCGACTACGACCAGCAGGCACGCAACCTGCGCGACATCTACACATTGGTGGAGTAGGAGTTGTGAATTTTGAATTTCTAAAAATAAGTCAACAAATAACATTACATAATAAAGAATTCAGATGAAAAACATCGTAATTTTCGGTGCTCCTGGTTCAGGCAAGGGCACCCAGAGCGATCTGATGATTGAGAAGTATGGCTTCAACCATATCTCTACAGGCGACGTTCTCCGTAGCGAGATTAAGAACGGAACAGAACTTGGCAAGACTGCCAAGGGCTTCATTGACAACGGACAGCTCATCCCCGACGAGTTGATGATCAACATCCTCGCAAGTGTGTATGACAGCTTCGGCAAGGAGCACAAGGGCGTAATCTTCGACGGCTTCCCACGTACTATCCCGCAGGCTGAGGCTCTGAAGAAGATGCTCGCAGAGCGCGGACACAAGGTGGCTGCCATGATTGAGCTCGACGTGCCGGAGGACGAGCTGATGACTCGTCTCGTGAAGCGCGGTCAGGAGAGCGGTCGCTCTGACGACAACGCTGAGACTATCAAGAAGCGCCTCGACGTTTATCACAACCAGACCGCTCCGCTCATCGAGTGGTACAAGGCTGAAGGCATTCACCACCACATCAACGGACTCGGCGAGTTGCCACGCATCTTCGGTGATATCTGCAGCGTGATTGACGCACTCTAAATTCTCAACTCTCAATTATAAAAAAAGTCCTCGAAAGTTGCAACCAACTTTCGAGGACTTTTTTTATTCGTTGCTTTCGATGAACACAGTATTGTCCATTTCGTCGAGCGACTTCTTCTTCTTGTTCTCCTTCGCTCCGGCTTTCAGCAGACTTTTTGCAGCGGTGATGATGCTTCTGCCGCTTTCCGCTGTCGACACCTTCAGCTTCGTCATCTTCTCCATTGTGTTGTTCATGCTCGTTTCCACGTCGATGAAGCGCATACCGAAGTCCTGCACGCGCTCCACTACGACGTTCGCTGCGTCCATCATCGCCTGCTGATTGCTCAGCTGTCGCACCTGCGTCCACATCATCTCTAATACACGCAGGTTCATGTACATGGTCTGCGGACCGAGAATCATCACGCCCTCGTCGTAAGCCTCGCGCCAGAGCGTGCTGTCGTTGAGCAGCGCAAGGTTCAATGCGCCCTCTATAGGCACGTACATGATGGCGAAGTTGAGGCGGTTGTATCCGTCGGGCAGATATTTCGTGTACTCCTTGCGTGCCAGTCGCTTCACCTGCGCACGCACGCTTGCCACGTGTGCTTTCAGATACTCCGACTTCTCGGGCGTGCCGTCCTCGGCGTTCATGTATCGCTCGTAGTCGGTGAGCGACATCTTCGAGTCGACCACCACGTGGCGGTTGTTCGGGAAGTGGAGGATGAAGTCGGGCACGAGTCCACGACCGTCGTCGCCCTTTGCCTGCTTGCCCGCCTTGTCGCGCAGCGTTTCCTGCGTGTCAAACTGCTCGCCCTCCTTCAGTTCGAGGTCTTCAAGCAGCTGCTTCAGCTTCAGCTCGCCGAAGTTGCCCTGCACCTTCACCTCACCCGTCAGCGCACGTGTCAGTCGGTCGGCAGTCTCGCCTAAGGCTGCGCTCTTCTCCATGTTCACCTTTATAGTGGCATCAAGGCGTGTGAGTGCTTCGCTCTGCTGCTCCTTCGACTTGTCTAAAGCCTCCTTCATGCTCTTCAGACTCTGCGTCAGCGGATCGATTATCTTTGACACCTGCTCCTTGTTGCGCTCGCCCAGCTCCTCCTGGCGTCGCTTCAGAATTTCCTCCGATGTGGTCTGCATCTGCTCGCGGATGAGTTTCATCTGGCTCTGCATCTGCTCGCGGTTCATCTCGCGGAGTGCTTCTATCTGCTTCTCCTGCGCCTCCTTTGCCTGCTGTAGCTGCTTCTCCTGCGCCTCCTTTACCTGTTTGAGCTGCGCCTCGTGCGTCTCCTTTGCCTGTTTGAGCTGCGCCTCGTGCGCCTCTTTCAGTTCGGCTATTTGCTTGCTGTGCGCTTCTTTCAGCTCTTCTGTTTGTTGGTTGTGCACGTCTTTCAGCTCCGATATTCTCTTGCTGTAAGAGTACACCACTACGCCAATTATGATGGCTGCTACTATTGCTATTATTATGCTTTCTATCATTGTGTTTTAAAATGTTATTATGTAGCTGATTTTTACATACGTTACAAATATACATAATTTAATTGATTTATAGCATTTTACGTTGTCTTTATTTTGCTAAAATGCACAAAACGAGTGCTTTTACTTTGCTAAAATGCACAAAACGAGTATTTTTACTTTGCTGAAAGTGCATATAAAAAGTGTTTGAGAGAAGAATGAGGAAAGTTTACTGGTTATCAGTTACTTTCCTCATTTTGGTTAAAAGTGGCGAGGACAGACGAAGACGGGAATACGACAAGATGAGACAGAGGAACGTTACCTATCCGTAACCTATACCCCAAATGGGGAATGTTGAGGTTCGGAAGAATGAGGAAGGTTACGAATTGAATTTGAACGCTCTGATTTATAGTGAGTTACTGATGAACAACGTAAGATTTTTGGTTACGAACCAAATTTGCCGTATTCTGCCGTGAAATGCGTAGCAAGAAAAGACTCTTCACGTATTAATTTTGAACGCAAAAAAGAATGACGTTATGAAGAGTACATTTTCAATTATCTTCTACCTCAAAAGACAGGTAGTAAAGAAAGATGGTACTGTTCCAGTTATGGGACGTATCACAGTGGACGGAACACAGGCGCAGTTCAGTTGCAAGACAACTGCCAATCCAGATTTGTGGGACACCAAGGGCGGACGCATGATAGGTAAGAGTATGCAGGCTTTGGTGGTGAACCGCAAATTGGACAAGATGCGCGTGAGTATCAGTAAGCATTATCAGGAGATTATGGACAGGGACAACTTCGTTACTGCCGACAAGGTGAAGAATGCCTTTCTTGGTTTGGAGTATCGTTGCCATACACTGATGAAAGTCTATTTCCAAAGCCGTGATGAAATGGAAAAGCAATATAAGGCTGGCATAAAGTCTTTGAGCTCATTCACAAGATACAGAATAGGATGTGCCTATGTCGGTGAGTTCTTGCAATCGCATTATCATGTCAAGGATATTGCTTTGAAAGAGTTGTCGCTGCCTTTTATCACAGACTACGAGACTTTTCTCAGAACCGACAAGCACTTGAAGATAAACTCTGCGATGGTGTTTGTCCGCAATCTCCGTGCAATGGTATTCCGCGCCATAGATAATGAGTGGCTTGTAAAAGACCCTTTCAGACGATATGAGTACAAGGAAGAAGAGACGACAAGGGAGTTCTTGACAAAAGAAGAGATTCGCTTGCTCATGGAAATACCAATCACCCGAAAGAAGATGAGCATGGTACGTGATTTGTTTCTGTTCTGTTGTTTCACTGGTCTTGCCTTCATAGATCTTTATAACCTGAAGGAAGAGAACATCAAAACGTTCTTTGACGATGGCGAGTGGATAATAATCCATCGACAGAAGACGGGAACTGAAGCCGACATCAAGTTGCTTGACTATCCCAAGCAGATTATGGAAAAATACCGTGGATTGTGTGAAGACGGTAGGGTATTTCCAGTACCCAACTACAAAAGTTGTATGGATTCGCTCAAAAGACTGGGCAAGAAATGCGGCATCACCAAGCCGCTGTCCTGGCACCTCCTCCGTCATTCGTTCGCAACCTCGGTTTGCCTCTCCAACGGAGTTCCAATAGAAACCGTGAGTTCAATGCTTGGTCACAAGGACATAAAGACAACCCAGGTGTATGCCAAGATTACCAAGGAAAAATTGAGCAAAGACGTGGAAAAGTTGTCTCAGCAAATTAATAACATTGAGGAATTCACGTTTGGAAATGTTTGCAACGATAATACTAACACTATAAATGGCAGAGTATGAAACGACAAGTGATAACAATACAAGAAGATATGGTCATCTACGCCCCACATCATGGTGAGGTGTGGATGACAGTTTGGGAGATTGCCGAACTGTTGAATGTAACAGGGACAGCAGTGAAGAATACCATCAAGCGTATTTGGAAACAAAGTGTGCTGAAAGATTTCCAGCATTCTCAATACATCAAACTTGAAAATGGATATTCTGCGCATGTCTATGATATGGAAGTGATTATCGCCATAGCACTTCAAATGGATACATACCAAGCCTTGTTGTTCAGACAATGGTTTATCCGTAAGGTTGTGAACCGCAAGGATTGCCAAGCAGAGCAAGTAAAACACGAGTATCCGATGATTATAGTGATGAACGGAACGATGCCAAGAGGTACAAGTTAGAATCTCTCATCTTTTAATAAAATTCCTACACCTTTTTTATAATGGAAGCATCACTTCTACCGAAGTTTATGCAAAAGTGGCTCTTGAAAAGAAGATAGAGGCGGTCAATCTGTTTAATGGCGTGTTTGATTGAGACTTACAGCAGGGTGCGAACAATGGGGAAGTCTTACTTCTTCCCTTTTATTGGTAAATTGCCGTCAGGCTGTATTCAAAAAACGCTTGTGTTCAAATAAATCAGCAAGACTTATCTGGACACAGGCTTTTTCATGTTCAATTTAATCTTTGATAAAGATGACAACAGGAGTAATATACGCTCGTGTCCCCAGTATTGGTGACAGACAGAGCACGGGAAGACTGGTCAAGGACTTGTCGGAGTATGCAAAATATAAGGGTATCGAAGTCTGCAAGGTCTTTGAGGAACACATCTCTGGCGCAAAGAAGAATGATGAGCGTTCAGTGTTGTGTGAGGCAATGGAATACTGCAAGGCAAACCGCATAGGGATCCTACTTGTCAATGAACTGTCAAGATTGGGTCGCAATGCGTTTGAGGTGCTTGCCTCTGTCAAGGAACTCATTGACTGTGGCATTAACCTCTACATACAAAAGGAACAGCTTACATTATTGGACGAAAAAGGACATCCGTCCCTCTTTGCCCCGATAATGATAGCCACGCTTTCGACCTGTGCGCAATTGGAGCGTGATAATATCTCATTCCGATTGCAGTCAGGAAGGAAGCGGTATATAGAGAACGGTGGAAAACTCGGACGCAAAGTAGGCTCAGTAAAAACGGAAGAACAAATAAGAACCGAATATAGGGAAGTTATTAGTTTGCTCCGCAAGGGGTATTCCATTAGGGATGTGGCAAAGTTGAGTGGAAAGGGCGTGAGTACGGTGCAACGAGTGAAAATAATTATAAATGGGTAATATTAACTTCTATTAATGCAAATAAAAACGATAAAAAGTTAAAATCGGCATTCACGATGCTTATTCTCAAACGAAACATTGGTATTTTGGAATAAAAATTGTATCTTTGCAGCAACAGTTCCTGCCACGCCTCTTCTTGAAAGCGTACCACGGCAGGACTTCGTGTTTTATAAAGGTAGTATGCAGTATACAAAGCAAGCCATGGATTTTGATTGTCAGCTTCATATTTTGAAAGAACGTGGACTGACAGTTGAGAATGAAGAAGATGCTCTAAAATTTCTTCATTCGGTTAGTTATTTCCGTTTTGCAAACTACCTACAACCTATGGAGCAAAGCACAGAGTCTCATCAGTTTTTACCAAATAGCAGTTTTACTTTTGCTACAAAACTATATGTTTTTGACCGAGAATTGCGCTCTTTGGTTTTTACCGCAATCCAAGATATAGAAATTGCTTTTCGCACTCGAATCATTCATTATTTTTCTATGGAGCATGGGCCGTTTTGGTTTATGGATTCCAACAAGTTTAAAAATCAGAATATTTTCAATTCCTGTCTTGATAATATTGCAGCCGAGGTAAATAGGTCAAGAGAAGATTTTATAGCCGAATACTATAGCAACTATACCGCTCCATCGTTTCCACCAGCATGGAAGACATTGGAGGTAGTTTCTTTTGGTACACTATCCAAGTTGTTTTGTAATTTCAAGGATAACTCTGTAAAGAAGAAAGTGGCAAAAGAATTCAAACTTCCACTATATTTGTATTTGGAGAATTGGATAAAATGTATAGCTGTGTTGAGAAATGCTTGTGCTCATCACGCTCGTATTTGGAACAGACGTTTCCCAACAATGCCTATAATGCCTGAATATTTACCTTCTTCATGGGTTGTAATAGGCAATTTTCGTCCCAATAAGTTATATCATCAATTATGCTGTCTTGCATATTTGGAGCAATCTATAGCAGCAAACGGTAACTTTTCCAAGCGTCTTTTGGTTCTTATGGAGAAAAATGAGAACATTAATACTCGTTCCATGGGATTTCCACAAGAGTGGAAAAATGAACCATTATGGAATATGTAACGCCCTAAATTATCTTGTATAACCGGACACAAAAAGTTGCGTTAACACTTTTGTAATATATAGGAGTAAGACAATAAATGTTCTTGCTCCTTTTTTTATTTCTGTAGCAACCTTTGTTACATAACATTGCGACTGCGTAATTGTTTATACTTCCATATACAGCAATAATAGTCTCTTAAATGTTAAAATCGGACAGTATTGACAGAAAATCCAAGTAAGCCTTGCTTATTTTGAAGAAAATTTGTTATCTTTGCGGTGGCCCTCGAGTCTGTGCGTCAATTTGGGTTTGCTCAATGTCGATACACAGGCAGCCTACGCCGAGCTGAAAGCTGAGAAGTCCAAACAACTTTCTCGGTAATAAGCGGGCAATGTTTGTGCACGTCAAGACCACATACTGATTTCATAGGCTTGCATATTTGGGGTTAATATTCTTCCCAAAGATAAATATAATTTGTGACTTAGAGCACGTTGATGCAAGATTTTAGGTATCATTTTAACTCAAGCAGCGAGCACTCGGAGATATTCATTTCTGTTTCTATCCCAACTGGCTTATAATTCGGAAATTTTATCTAAATTTGTATCAAAAAGTATTCAACTTAATATTATAAAATATGAAAAGATTATTTTTATGCTCATCATTTGCTGATGTTGCTAATCTATTTG
>OGGJ01002567.1_pt1 | contig 12530 bp, 9 predicted proteins | sample 1571071 | NCBI WGS metagenome assembly OGGJ01 (sample SAMEA2581954, study PRJEB24529) | metagenome | biome: Human gut stool | place: China | collected 2011
AGTCTCCTGCCTTCCTGCATTTCCCAGGGCCGGTTGCCGGTCGTCCGTATGCCATCATCATCCCGGGCGGTGCCTTTAACCGCCAGTGGGGACTGGTCGAAGGAATGGCGATTGCCGCCGCCCTAAACGAGATGGGTTACACCGCCTTTGTCCTTTTCTACCGCACAAAGCAGGACGCCGTCGTCGCCAAAGCCATCGAAGATATGTACGCCTGCATAAGGCAGATCGAGACGCGTGCCGACGAATTTGAAGTGCAGGCGGGTCACTACATGATCGGCGGCTTCTCCGCCGGAGCCACTCTGGCAGGTGAGATCGGCTCCACCAATTTCGGCTGGAAGAGCGCAGGCGTTCCAAAGCCGGAAATGATTTTTCTTGCCTACACCGCAGTCCGCATGAAGGATTTCTATGCCGGCTACACTGCCTTCCCGGCAGGTCATCCGGTGCACGACGGGGCAGCCGCTTTTCTGCGCCGCGTGGCAGGACCGGAGATCACACCGGAAGCCGTCGAACCGTTTGACCTTACAAGCCACATGAATGCATCGTACCCTCCGGTCTACCTGACAGCAAACGAGGACGACCACACCGCACCGTTTTCCAACAGCCTGACGGTTGCAGAGACCTGTGAAAAGCTCGGCATTCCTCACAAAACCAAATTCGGCAAAACCGGAGATCACGGTTTCGGTCTCGGCATCGGACTGGAAGTCGAGGGCTGGCTTAAGGAAGCAGTCTCCTTCTGGGAGGAAGTGCGCTAGCGCAGGAGGCCGCATGCGCTATGAATAACCGTATACGAAAAACAGGGCGCGGAATTCACTCATTTTACGAGTCGAATTCCGCGCCCTGTTTCTGTGAAGCGCTCCCCGGCTTTTTCATTGCTCTTTCTGTTATGCCGATGGTTACACCCATCTCTCGATCATCGCTCCGGCATGATCAACTTCACTTCCATGGATTGCCAGCCCCTGCGTTACCGCAGCGCCCGCTGCCGCCTTCTCAATATCTGCTACTGTACCGGAAAGGCCGCTTCCCTCGTATGCGTCAAGCGACTCCGGCAGATTCTTCACCTTCGGTCTCGCCTTCGCCTTCAGGTCACGCTTTGCCTCAGCAATGCAGGTATCATAATCCGCCGCATACGGCACCTCCTGCACAATCTCAAACAGGTCTGCACCGGTCAGCTCCGCAATCTTTTCGGCAGCCTTTTTCGTGTTTCCCTCCGAGATATATTTCTTCGTTCCGCCAAAATAATTTTCATCTGCTCTTGAATAAAATGCAACCAATTTCGCCATAATCTGTCTCCTTTCTGATGAAGACAGAGTAAACTCTGGAGTTTACTCCAAGTCAAGTGTTTTTTGCGGGCTTCGTTTTTTAGGCTGCGTCGGGCTTTCCACATGGCGGTACATAACAGACAGCACACCCACAGGCTCCCCTTCATATTCTCCTACTCTTCCACATTCTTTAAACTCTCCGCCATATCCACGCGGTGTATTTTCCTTCCGGACAGGGCCAGCGCCAGAATATATGCCACAAGCACGAACACAAATGCCGCAAGAATCGTTTCCGCCCTCACCGGCAGGCTCATGCGCATTCTGGAAGACTGCGCCGATGCCAGCACCATGGAATAGGCGGTCAGATAGCCAAGCGGTACGCCGATCACAAAACCGACCGGAACCAGCAGATGACCGGACGAAAGCACAAAGCTTCGCACTTCCCGATCCCGGTAGCCGAGAATCTCCAGCATGGAAATATTGCGGCTGCTCTCCTCTGTGATCATGCCACAGATCATCACGACAATCAGGATACAGATGCACACGCCAAGCACTTTCAACAGTTTCAACACAATTCCCGCGGTCGACGAGAGATGTTCCACCATATCCCTGTAATCCTGCAGGGAAGAGGATTTCTTCAACAGTTCCCCCGGTATCGCAAGCTTCTCCCTGCTGATAATGACATTGTATTCGTCCGCCGGTCTCTCAAGAATCGCAGCCGCATTCTCTTTTCCCGTCAGCACCAGCGATAAAATATCATTTTTCACAATGCCATCGATCACAACCTCCGTCTCCTCTAGCGTGACCGTGTTGTAAAAGCAGAAAGTATCTCCCGCCGCAATCCCGTAGCGCGCCGCGGCAGCACTTGTCATATAATACTTTTTGCCGGAGAGCGGCTCCCCGTCCTCGCTGCAAAGATCGGCAAACTGGTTCTCGTCGTCAAATCCGATCAGATTAAATCTGGAATCGTCCGCCTTTGCGCCGAAGCTCACATCAAAAACGGCATCCCCACCATAAGGATTGCCATCCGACTGGGAGGTGTTGAATCCGTATTCATACTGTCCGCCCAGCATCGCGTACGGCACTTTATTCTCCAGCAGATCCGCATAGGCATCCTGGAAGGCGCCGCCGAGCACAATGCAGAGCGTTGCAACCGCAATACCGATCACGAGCGTAATGCTGCGGAACCGGTTTACGCAGACTGTCCGGATATTGTAGATCACCCCGAGTTTTGCCTGACTGCCGTTTAAGATCCGGGATGTTTTTTCTTGGTGAATCCCCTTTAAGAGCGGGATAATCTCGACTTTTAACACCCCGCAGAGCACCAGGTAAGACACCAGCCCATAGACCACTAACGGCAAGAGAAGCGCCACCGCTAAAAGCCCCCAGGGAATCTTTACCTCATACGCGATATATTCCGCATCTCCGAAAAAGAATCCACAGAACATCCTTGAAAAAGGAATACAAAACAGCACTCCCAGAATATCTCCCGCCACTGCCGGAATCATGCCATATGCCATGTAATGCCGGATCAGCTCGGATTTCCGGTAGCCCAGCGCCATCAGTGTGCCGATCGTCTTTCCTTCCCGCCTTACCGTGCGCGCCAGAACCATCGCAATCACGGCGATCACCACAATCATAATGATCGGACAATACAGGGAAAATTCGGCGGACAGATCATCCGCCTCCCGGTACATCAGGCTGATGCGCGAGTTTGCACTGCGCTCCAGATACTCGATCGTCTGGTATTTTTCGTAAACCGTTTTCCGGAAATCTTTTTCCAGGCTCTGATCCTTGTAACGGACCGAATAAAATACCGTACCGCCGAGACTCTCCATCGCATCCTTTCCTATGATGCCGATGCCGAAGCCCTCCTTGTCAGCCGCACTCTCCGAAAGATCGTAAAGCATGATCGCATAGTCCGGCTTCATGCCAAGCCCGCACACCTGAAAGTCCCGTCCTGCCAGATGCAGCGTATCTCCCACTGCGATGTGATTGGCTTTCGCGTAACGATACGTCACGACGATGTCATCCGCCGCCTCGATTTTTCGTCCCTCCGACACCGTGTACAGATCCAGCTTCTCCGTCGCGGCAAAAAGCCGCAGTCTGGTACCGTCATAATCCAGATCCGTATACTGCTGCCTTTCCAGCGTCACATCATACGCCTTCTCTAACGCTTCCCGTTCCTCCTCCGGGATCTCCGTCATCGTCACAAACGAGGCATCCTCAACCCGGGTCTCATCAAAATACGGGGTAAAACATTCGTAGATCGAATGGCTCACGGCAAATGCCCCGACCAAAAGCATGATGGTAATGGCGGTCAAAATGCTCCCCGTCAGGTAGAAAGACAAATTTTTTCCCACACTTCTCGCTATTTTTTTCTGCAATGTCATCAGATATCCAGCTCCTCTATGCGTACCTTTTCATTCTCCGTGTTGCTCTTTACCTTTCCATCGTGAAGCCGTATGACGCGGTCCGCCATCCCGGCTACTGCCTCATTGTGCGTGATGATAATCACGGTCGTATGATATTTCCGGTTGATCTGCTCTAAAATAGCGAGCACCTCTCTGGCGGAAGCGGAATCGAGCGCGCCGGTCGGCTCATCACACAACAGGATCGCGGGATTTTTGATCAGCGCTCTTCCGATGGCGCATCTCTGCTGCTGTCCGCCGGAGAGCTCCGACGGAAAATGCTTCGCGTGGCGGGAAAGTCCAAGATCTTCCATCAGTTCTGCAAGTGCAAGGGGATGTTCCGCAATGTCCGCAACAACACGGATATTCTCCTGCACGGTAAGCTCGGCAATCAGATTGTAGGAATGGAACACATCCCCGACATTTTTTCTGCGGTACTCTGTCAGTTCTTTCCGGTTTTGCTTTGCAAGCTCCACACCCTCCACCGTAACCGTTCCCGCATCCAGGCGATCCAGCCCCCCGATCATATTAAGAAGCGTGCTTTTTCCGGAGCCGGATGGTCCTAAAATCACACATACCTCGCCCTTTTCGATCCGCAAGTTGACATGATCCAGCGCGCAAATCTCACTTTCACCCCTGCCATACTTTTTGACTGCATCCCTGATCTCAATCGCCATCGCTATTTTTCCTCCCTCATCCACTCGTTGATTGCTCCGGTGATCCGGCGCTCAATATCCACACGCGCCGCCTTGCACTCCTTCGGATATTTTCTTCCCGCGGCAAACACTCTTGTAATCAGGTCGCCTCCGACGGGCAGCATGGTCTTCACCATTCCCTCCGGGAACACGAAATGTGTGGCATGCTCGTAGATACCGCTTTCCACCTCGCAGGTATGCTCTCTCGCCGCCAGTCTTTCCTCCATCCGGCGGATATATTTTACCGTGTCCCACAAAACGTCATCCTTGGCACCAATCAACAGAAGTTTTCCTTTGATCCGCTCGACCTTGATATATTCCTCCTCCCGAATCGGATGCGCCGCCTCTGAATCCCGGAAAATATCGAGCGATGCGATCATATCTTTGCCGCGCTTCGCCTCCTCTTTCATCTTCCTGCCGTATTCCGGATGGCGGTATGCATACGGCAGATACGGCAGCGGCTTTCCCTGCCAGGAGACACTCGACTCGCCCTCCCCCGGCCATTCCGTCTGTCCGTCGCGTTTTCCCTGATAAAATCCCTCCATCACGAAATCTGCCGGCGTCATGGCGATCGTCAGCGTAATCTCCGGGTAATAGGACGCTGCAATCAGCGCATACATTCCCGTCGTAGATGCGCCGGCGATTGCAATCTTTTTGATACCGCGCTCCTTTAGATATGTAATCGCAGCTCCGATCCGCTCTACCGGCAGGTTATGGTGGCTGTAGTCCTTATGCCCGGGGCTTAATGTGAGCATGCTAACGCCATATTTTTTCTGCATCCACTTTACCGCCATCTTCGCCATGTAATCCTCGCAGTCATCCCCCAGCATGGCAATGATCGCACAGGTACTTCCCTCCAGCGACCAGTAACAGCCATAAAATCCCTTTTGTGTCTCTTTGATTTTTTCCATATACTGCTCCTTCCCTCCTGCTCCCGCTCAGGCTTCAAAAATCAGATCAAGAATCGTCTCGATTTGCACGCGCAATGTCTCCTCGTACGCCGCCTCATGCAGCTCCGCCCGCGATTCGACCGTTATGATCAGCACCTTGCACAAGTTGGCGACAAGCCCCGGATTGACGTCCGCCCGCACATGTTCCAGATAGCTTAACAGCCCCGCCGTGATCGCGCTCTCCTTTTCCAGATCCGGAACAAATGCCTTTGTCCCGGAAAAAAGCTTTGCCTCATCCTCCAGCGTCATGTGCGGATAAATGCTGATCTTCTCATCGATGACCGCGTATAAATACCGGCGTGCATCCTCCCGCCCCAGCTTTTTCTTACCCGTCAGGGCATCCTCTCCGATCAGCACCGGCATCAGCTTCCTTCTGTGATACCCGATCAGATCCGCCATGTACGTTTCCTTGTTCTTCCAGAAGCTGTAGAAGGTTCCGACCGCGATCCCGGCGGCTTGCGTGATCTTCGCCACCGATGTATGCGTCATCCCGTACTGCTTCAGCAGAGGGAATCCCGCCTCCAGCATCTGCTCTCTCAAGTTCTCTTTCTCTTCGTCCGTAAAAATGTGTGTCGGCATTCTCCATCCTCGCTATGAATATTTTTATAAATCATTCATATAAATATGTTAGTCTTACCTAACCTATTTGTCAAGAACGTTTACACATTTTTTGATCCGAATTTCCAGATGCATTCCATCAGAAATCGAAGGGCATGATCTTCTTATCCTATTACTTATCACATCAAAACGGGGCTACCCGTTTCATGCGGTAGCCCCGTTTTTTATACTTCCGGTTTAAAATCACGGATCAGTGAAAGTGTCGGCAGTGCGTTGCCATCGTAGTCAAACAGCGCCTGATTTGCCCACTCGTTTCCACATGGTCCCGGATCGTTCATGTATTTTAAGGATGCCGGTGTTGCCCAGCCGGAGCCCGGTACCGGAATCCATGCCGGCTCCCAGTAGAAGAATCCCTTTCCTTTTCCGCCTTTGATGTGGCTGATGCGGTTCAAGAAATCCTCCATGAAATCGTACTGCCCCTGCTTTGTCATCGGATATTCGATCTTCTCCACAAGCGCCGGTCTGGTCGCATATCCCTTGCGCTCTTCATCGGAAAGCTTCTCGTAATTCTTGTAGTCTTCCATCGTATAGCCCATGGAAACCTCGGCAATCACCAGATCCTTGCCGTAGCGCTCTGCAATGTCATTCATGTTGTCGTTTAACATCTGCAGTGATCCGTGCCAGAACGGATAATAGGAAAGTCCGATAATCTCGAAATCCTCCCCCCGCTTTGTAAAATTGTCGAACCACTCGCGGTACAGCGCATTGTTTCCGCCGTTATCCAGATGAATCATCACCGGAATCGCCGCATCCGCTTTCCGCACCGCACGAATTCCCGCATTGACGAACGTCGCAATATTGTCATAGTTCGGGACTTTTCCCTCCGGCCAGAGCAGACCGTTGGAAAGTTCATTTCCCACCTGCACCATGGTAATATTGACGCCGGCATCCAGGAATGTCTGCATGGATTCCAGGGTGTAATCATAGACCGCCTGCTCCAGCTCCTTCACACCATAATCTGCCCATGCCTTCGGCTTGATCTGTTTGCCCGGGTCTGCCCAGAAATCGCTATAGTGAAAATTGAGAAGCACGCCGAACCCTGCCGCCGTCACACGCTTTGCAATCTCAAGAGAAGTTTTCAAATCATTCTCTCCTGCGCCGTAAGATTCGCCGGTCTCCGACCACGGATCATTCCACAGACGGATACGGATGGTATCAACGTCATAGCTCTTCATGATCGCAAGGAGATCCCGCTCCTCCCCGTTATCGTAATACTTTGCACCACACCGCTCCAGTTCGAGCAGTGTGGACAGATCCATTCCTTTTACAAACTTCATATGCCTCTTCACGGGCACAGATCTCATTCCATGCCCGCTCTCTCCTTTCTGTTTTTTTATATTCCACGGAAACCGAACCGCAGTGTTAACGGCTTTGTCACATCAATGTGATATTCCGGATGAACCGGAGCTCCCCAGCTGTCGTCTCCGCCGATGCCCATCTGTGCCAGTGCCACACGGACAACCGTGTAATGTACCTCAGGCAGTTCATACGCATGCATTGCATTTTCCAGTTCATGCGGTGTATAAGGCAGTGCGGAAAACGACAGTTCATCCCCGGTAAAGAGCATGCCTCTTCCCCTCGCATCCGTCACCTTCGCGTAGCGCACGCCTACTTTGTTGCCGCACTCCTGCGGTACCAGATACTGCGCCATATTATCCGCCACGCGGTTCTTATATACACCGAGCTTCGCGCCGCATCTGCGGTCCGCATACGTCTCCTGCGGTCCAAGTCCGTACCACTCCAGTCTGTCGTAATCCGCATTCAGCTTAAAGAGCATTCCAAACTCCGGCATATCGCCCAGCTCCTCCACCGGGTCATAGGTCAGCTCGGTCTGCACATACGCATCCGGCGTCACGGTGTAGGTCACGCGGCATTTTGCCTGCGGCGTGGTCGGAAGCAGGTAGGTATATGTGATGGAGACGCTGTTCTCCGCCTCTCTCACAACCGGTTCCTCATAATCGAACATGCCCTTGCTGCTCATGCCGGCATACATACTCGCGATCTTCCACTGCGCCATCCGCCCCTGCATGCGGCTTCCGCAGTCATTGTCAATCGGCGCACGCCAGAAATTCGGCATCGGTATCTTCTCAATCAGCTCTTTTCCCATGTAGCGGTAGGACACCAGTCCGCAGCTGTTGTAGGAAAACAGTACGTCAAAATTCTCACCCTTCACCCCCAGATTCCACTTTCCGCGGATGATCTGAAGTCCCGCCTTACGGTTCGTCACGCACTTTCCTTCATATTCTGCCGCGGCACCGCCGATTGTCCCACCGTTTGCAGGTGATTTTGCCGCAAAAATCTTCTGTCCGAATGCGATCTCATGCCCCGGCTTTGCCCAGAGCAGTTCTTCGCGCAGTACAAACGATACGGTCAGTGCGTATTCCGCCCCGGCTTCCTTTCCCGCATGCTCCAGTTCCGCAGCAAGAGTCTTACAGCCTTCCAGTTCTTCCAGAACAAACGTCTTTTCTAAGAGCGGTGCCACGGACAGCGCTATTTTTCTGCGGCCTGCCGCCACACCGTTCTTCTCCAGCAGAAGGATGCAGTCATACTCTGCCGTATCGGTAAACAGGTTTTTATTTTTTACCGTAAAACCATCTTCGGTAAAGGATACGCTGATGTTCTGGTAATTGAATTTTACTTCCTGCATCTTCGGTGACTCGGCGCGCCCCTTTGCATAGCAGATGCCGTTGCCGCTGAAATTATAGTCCGTCGGCCGCTCTAAGAAGTCACCGCCGTACGCCTGAAATTCCTTCCCGTAGCGATCCTTTTTCGTGATGGACTGATCGATGTAATCCCAGATAAATCCGCCCTGATAGCGGGGCTCTGTGTCGGTCAGATCGGTGTACTTGTGCATCGCGCCGCAGGAATTGCCCATCGCGTGCGTGTACTCACAGCAGATAAACGGCTTCTCTTTCTGCTCTGCCAGATTTTTCACAATCCGCTCTACCGGCGGGTACATCTGGCTTTCCATATCGCTGCTTCCGTTGTAGCGTCTGTCGTTATAGACTCCCTCGTAGTGAACCAGGCGGTCGGGATCCAGTTCTCTGAACTTCTCGGACATCTGATAAATCACACTTCCGCCGTAGGACTCATTGCCGCAGGACCAGATTAAGACCGCCGGATGGTTCTTATCCCGCTGGTAGCAGGAATTCACGCGGTCGAGCATTCTTGCCTCCCACTTCGGATTATCCCCCGGCACAATCGTCTGCGGATCGGCAATCTTACGCATCGCCGCCGCATCCCAGCTTCCGTGCGACTCCATATTATTCTCTGCAATCATGTAGAGTCCGTAGATGTCGCAGAGCTCATACAGTCCGACATTGTCCGGATAATGGCACGTACGGATGGAATTGATATTGTTCTGCTTCATGGTCACGACATCGGTGAGCGTCTCCTCCATGCTAACCACACGTCCGGTCAGGGAACTGAATTCGTGGCGGTTCACGCCCTTAAACACAATCCGCTTTCCGTTTAAAAGCATCAGTCCGTCCTTCATCTCGAACCGGCGGAAGCCGATCTTCGACGCGACGACTTCCTGCAACGTCCCTGCCGCATCATACACTTCCATCCGAAGTTCATACAAATACGGTTTCTCTGCACTCCACAGCTTCACATCCGCCACTTCCCGCGAGACATGCAGGACTCCGTCAATCTTCTCCTCCAGAGCAAACACCTCCGTGCCCTCCGGTGTCTCATAGCGGCTCTCCGCCAGATCAAGCCTTCCGCGCTCCACAAGCCGCATGCGCACACTTCCGCTGCCGCAGGAGCAAAGATCCAGCTCCAGCGTACCGCAGGACAGATTCTCCGCCACCTGTGGACGGATCTTAATGTCGCAGAGATGCGTCTTCGGGATCATGTAGAGATAAACGCTGCGGAAAATACCGGAAAACCGGAAGAAATCCTGATCTTCGCACCAGCTTCCGATCGTCCACTTGAAGACCTGCACCGCCAGCTTATTCTCCCCTTCCTTAAGGTAAGGCGTCAGTTCAAATTCGGACGGTGTAAAAGAGTCCTCACTGTATCCGACATATGCTCCGTTCAACCAGAGTGCCATGCCGCTCTCCGCTCCCTGGAACGAGATAAACACACGCTCTCCCAAAAAGGACTCCGGCAATGTGAAATATTTCACATAACTTGCGACCGGATTGAACTTCGTCGGCATCTCGTCCGTCCAGACGTCTTCCCTTCCATCCCACGGATACTGCGTGTTCGCATATTGCGGACTGTCATAGCCTTCCATCTGGATATGTGCCGGCACGCGGATGTCATCCCATCCCCTGCAGTCGTATTCCGGCTTTTCAAATCCATGGATCGTCTGCTCATAGTTTCTCGCATAGTGGAATTTCCATGATCCGTCTAAAAACAGGCGGAAACTGCTCTTTCTTCCGAGCGGATCCAGCCACACGTCCGCATCATTCCAGTTCCGGTACGCCACATGGTCGGAGTGCGCCGCCACGCGGTTCTCCTCGTAATATTCCGGATCACTTAATCTCTCAAACAAAAATTCTCCCATACTGTTCATCCCCCAATTTATGATTGCTGTTATTGCGTTTGTTAAGTTCATTATAGCGAAAAAATGCGCATTTTGTACTTATTTTTCGGCACAAAACGCGCATTTTCCACCATTATTTATTACCATCCTTTTCGCGCGGAAATATTGTAATTTAAAAGCTTTGTCTCGTAATTTTCCGGATTGATTTTCCACTGATAGGGGGATGTGTTTAAAAACTTTTTAAAATTCCGGTTAAATGTGGATGTTGTCGTAAAGCCTACCTTCTGTGCCACAATGTCCATCGAATCCGTCGTCTTTTTCAACAGATCGCATGCCTTCTGAATCCGGACAAGATTGATGTAATCCACCGGAGACATGTTCATACAGGACTCAAACAGCCTTCTGAAATGCGTCTCACTCATATGACATTCCTGCGCCAGCTCCTCCACCCGGATCATGTGCATATATTCCATGCGCACATAGTCGAGTGCCGCCGCAATCTGCGTCACTCCCGAATGTTTCTGCATTTCCACACCCTGCACTTCCTGCTTTGCCTCCTGCTCCTCATTCAGCCGGATAATCTCTATCACAAGAGAATACAACAGACCTCTCACGCTGTCCGTATAATGGCTGCGCCGTCCCCGCATCTCCTCCATGATCTGCCGGACAAGAAACGCGAGATTGTGATTCTCCCATTCATGGAGAAACAGCGCTCTCCGGTTGACTTTCCGGATCAGTTCCCGGCAGAACAGCTCGTTCTTCGGATACATTTCCGCAATAATCTGCGCCGGATCAAAAAACAGATATTCCCAGTAGCTTGGTCCTTCTTTTGTATTGCTGATCGTCACATGAGGATAATTGTTCGGTATAATACTTACCATAGCAGGCTGATAGGGGCGCTGTTCTTCGTCCAGAATCAGTTTCCCCGTACCGTTTCTGCACACTCCGATCTCCATCAGATTGTGAAAATGAAGATGTACCTCATCATGACCATAATCCCGGATCCAGTTTTCTCCAAGAAGTGCCAGAACATATTCATTTTGCGGTATCTCATAGAACCGAAGCTCGATGGTATCTTTCTTCTTTTTCCCCATAATTACTCCATTTTCTCCCCGCTGTGGCAGCGTAAAGCTCCTCGCCGTGACAGTTCGATTCCGCTTCGCTCCTTCTCGCTGTGGGCTGTCGCCCTATAGACAAAACCGGCTGCGTCTGAAAGAAAATAAATTTTCTTCTGCCGCAGCCGGCTTTCTCTACACTGCTCGTAGCTTAATCAAAGTCGAACTTGTCGAACCGCTGGTGCATTGCCTTATAGCGGAAGCGGATCATTTCATTTTTCTCCAGGACATCTTCTTCTGTTCCTCTGTACTGGCAGCGGATACAGCTGTAAATACCTGTTTCCTTATTGTAAAACATATCAATGTCCAGATCTCTTAAAAAGCAGGACGGGCATCTATAATTTAATTTGCCTTTGCCAAGTTGAGCCATGTTGCAAATACCTCCTTATCTGAGATTGTTTTTCTGTATCCCAGGGTAAACATCGGTGAGAATGCATATCCCTCTTTTACATATCCCTCTGCGTCCGCGTTGGATGCAGTCATGGATACGCGTGTCTCGATCTCCGGAATCACGGCGCTTACTTCTGTCGCACCCTTGACACCCTCCTCGCGGCACTTGTACTCATAATGGATCGTCTTCTCTTCCGGTCCGTCAATCTTTAAGGTGATATGGGACATATCCTCGGAATACTCGGTTGTGCCGTAGCATGCAACCATATACTCGTTTAAGGTAACCTCTGCACTCGGGTCACTCATCTCAAGGATGGTACGCTCGATCTTGATGTTGGAGGAGCCTTCCTCAAAATACTCTTTTGTCTGAAGCTTTACAGTCAGATCGCGAAACTCGATCGTCACCGGATCCAGTGTCAGGATTCTTGTCTTTCCCTCCTGTGAAAAATGTGCGTGTGTCGGGCAGAGACACAGATCTACTTCCTCACCCTTATAGGAAAGCTTTGCACTTCTTACAGTTCCCTCTCCTGCGTAATGTGTGAAGTAACCTGCACGGTACTTCTCCTGAATCAGGAACGGATAAGAGGCATCCTGTACATG
>OGGJ01002576.1_pt1 | contig 12502 bp, 6 predicted proteins | sample 1571071 | NCBI WGS metagenome assembly OGGJ01 (sample SAMEA2581954, study PRJEB24529) | metagenome | biome: Human gut stool | place: China | collected 2011
AAAACAAATACAATAATTTCGGGGATGAACTGGCTTATCCCGACTATTATGTCAAGCTGGACCGTTTCTTCCCCTTATGGCCTCTGCCCTACAGCTATTACCAGACCTGCATTCCGGAAGATCCTTTTGAAAAAGCATCCTTTGACGGAAATATAAAAGACGGAATATTACCTACGATTACCGTACGTACCAAAAGAGGAGGACTCAGAAAACTGGACAGCAGCAAACCCGCCTTTGTGGTCCATGCATACGATGCCTTTAACCGACAGATTGATCTCGGAATGAATACTGGAAGGTTCGGATTCAACGGATTATATCGGGATGCTACCACAAATCCAATTGAATTAAAAGAACTGTCGAGATTCGCCAGACCTAATAATACCAGAGCTGATCTAACCGGATACATCATAGACCGTAAATATCCGCCGAGTGAAAGTCCAGAAAGTAATATAGCCCGGAGAGGATTTATTCCCAATATAACCTCTTTTTGCTATATAGGGGATATGGGAGTAGAGAAACCGGATTATTTCATTCAAGTGCGTTATGACGGAAAAGCCATTAACGGAAAACCGGATTATGTATATATTGAAAAGAAGATCCATCCGGATGAAACAAAAACAGAGATGTTAGATCCGGCCTATGGTGGAAAAGAAGGAATTGAAAGCTACCGCACCTTGGCCTATTTAGACAAACTCTATTTCTATACAGATTACTGCCCCAGAGAAAGAAGCAGCTGGAAATATGAACAATCCAACATCCCCGATATGGTCATTGATCTGCACAAATATCCGAATGGTGCAAAGAGGCAGACCTACCGCGACCGATGGATTCTATTGGACGGATTTGCCGTATGCGACACCTTCTATTCGCCGGATTATTCCAAACAGCCACTGCCCGAAGTAAAAGATTATAGGCGCACTCTATATTGGAATCCAAACATAACGCTGGAACCCAGAGAAACCAAAACCATTAGTTTCTACAATAACTCCAAGACAACCATACTGAGTTATGAAGCTGAAGGAATCACTAAAGACGGAAAACTGCTAGTAGAGAAAAAATAGGAGCTGAAATTTCTTCCTGGTCTTTTCGGAAAAACATCAGGATAATCGGAAAAAAACATTTCGATGTTTTTGGAAAATCATCCCAATCATTTGAAAAGGCAACTAACAGCAACCTAGAATACGAATAAGAATAATTCTGAAAATAAAAAACTGGTGATGAAGCAAAGTCCTTAACCGGATATTTTACTTCATCACCAGTTTCTAAAATTACTGACTCTGATTATTACCGCGTCAGTGAGAAGCGCAGGCTGAAACCAAAGTCCTGCGTAATGGTCGGATATGAATTCGACGACAGCAACGGCATATTTCTCTGGCGGTCATAATACAGACTGAAGGTCATGTATTTGCTCAACGTATAATCTGCGCTGAACGAAGCCTTCACCGCCCGGTTACCGCTCGTTGCTTCCGACAGCGAATTCTGTATATCGCGTGTAATCGAACTCTGTGAACGGTAAGAGAAGTCAAATTGCAGATTCAGTTCCCGATTAAAGGTGTTCTTCGCCGGAGTTGTCTTCTCTTCCTCATCATTACCGGCTGTGCGCTTGGTCTTCACACGCCGGCGCTTGTTGAACAGGTTTCCAACCCGGAAGTCATTCACCTTATATCCCCATCCGAAAACAATATCATTGCTTCCCGACTCATTCAGCTGTACTGAAGTCATACTCAGTGTCAGCACACGGGTCTTCTTGTATTCCGCTTTCAAGATCATATTGTTTTTCAGAGTTACATTCACACCGATCAGTGGTGAGAACGACTCGTTAATGGAAACGGAACTGATATCATACATGCTGCTGGGCAGATAGCCTCCGGTTGTGGTGTTGGCCACGAATCCCAGATCACCCATATACTGCAACCAGGTGCTGTATGTATTGTAAGAACCCACTGAATAAATGCTCTTATAAGCGTGGTTCAGCGTCACACTCTTCAGATGATCCTCAATCCAAGGCAAACGGCTCAATCCCTTGTAAGACACGGTCCAGTTTGGCAACATACGCAGCAGCGACGGGAAAACCTCCAGACTGTTTCCTCCGGTATAAGCCGACAGGAAAGCCGGAATCATCACATCCGATGAGTACTTGTCCACCGTTCCGTTTTCAGGATTGAACGTACCGCTCATACCGGTTCCGTCCGGATAGGTAGCCCCGGCATATTGCTGTTCTACCCGTTGCTGGAAGGTATTCAGCAGATTCTGGAATTTGGTAAAGCTCTTGCTGGCATAACCGTTCTCCGCATTACCTCCTCCTTCAAACGCCGATTTAATCGAAATGGTTGTCATATTGAAGCTACCGCTTCGGGTGGTCGGCATTCCGGCATACATATACTGGATGCTGTTGCTTTCATTCGTTGTCCTGCTGGCACTGAGGTCAATCTTCAGGTCAGGAATCGGTTCCAAGGTTACCTTCAGCTGCAAGTCTTCCGTGGTGCTGCTCACCGCCGGCGAGCTTACACTGTCACTGTTCAACAGCCAGCCGCGCTCATTTGCCTTACGGATATAGCTGTCATCCACAAAACCGAAGGCAAAATCCAGTCCCGGCTGCAAACCGCCCGATGAACGCTGTCCGAAGAAGTCTCCGATATTCGGCAGGAATCCCGGCAGGGCAATCGAATAATTGTTGCGGTAACTGATGCTGGCATTACGCACCATCATCAGGAAACGGGCTGCACCCTGTGCATATACATACCACGGTTTTTTCTCAGCCTTCGGCAACGGTATCACGTTCAGACGTACCTTGACACTGTCACGTCCCTTGATGCGAATGGTGTTTTCATCCAGACGCTTATATTTCACCTCATACCGTTTTCCGTCTTCAGTTACAGCGGTCACTCTGAGCTTCTTGCTCTTCTGGTTATGTTTCACCACCAGTTGTGAATCCGGGAAGAGACGGATCTCTTTGGCAAATCCCTTGAAAGCCGTTTTCTTCTTGGCATTAGCCACCCCTTTGGCGTTGGTCTGTGTCAGCAGACTGTCGGCAGCCTCTGTCTTTCCTTCGGCCAACAGTTTGGCACGTTCCTGCTCCGCTTTCTTCTGCTCTTCTTTCTCCTTTTTCTTTTCCTGGGCCTTCTTGTCCCGCTCATTGGCAGCCTTGCGTCGTCCGGCAAGTGAGAAACGCTGATTGGCTTTCTTGAGGAAATCACTGTGATTATACAGTTTCTCAAAATTCAGTTTACCGTTAATATTGACATCACGCTCTGAATTAATGGTATTTCCCAACGTGCTGCCGTCTTCCATTTCGGCACCGCGCACCCAGGAATAGTTCGACGTATAACTTCCGTCTCCGTCAATCCAGTCAAAGCAAGGAATCTGACTCAGCGGCAACTTATACGAACCATTGAACGTCTGCTGATAGTCCAACGGAGTACCGAAACCTTTAATGCTGTGCCATACGGAATCCTTCCAGGCTGCATAAGAATCCGGATACAGGTCTTTGTTTACCGGAGTATAAGGTTCCTCAATCTCAGCTCGTGTTCCGGAAGTAAACGACAAATGCAATGCCTTGGTCAAGTCCCAACGGATATTGAAATCACGGTTCCACAGGAAATCCTGTGCAAAAGACAGCGGCAGAGAGGTCGGACTCTCCAGATTGCTGATGTCCCGCTCCTGGAACTCATAATAGTTTCGGGTTATGTCCGTATTGAAACTCAGGCTTTGTGGCAGATAGTTCAGATTGATATTCTTCACGATATCCAGCCATTTGCTCTTGCTCTTGAATTTCTTTTTGAACGGCTCCAGAGGCTTGTAGTTCGGAGAATAAGCATAGCTCATACCTCCGCTCCAACGGTTCTCCGTTTCCCAGGCTGTTGTCTCTCCGGCCTTATACGAACTGCTGTGCGCATAGTTGAACGAGAAGTTCGCCGGATCATAAGGCATGGCGTGCTTCGGAGTGACAATATTCACACGTACATTACTCAGACTGAAATTCTTGTTCACCGTACGAGTTGTGGTCAGATTCGACAGCGAATCGCGCTCCTGCTTGGTGGTCAAGGCATCCATGGCATCCTTCAGCAGCATATCCGTATCGAGCGGATTATACTTCGGCTTCACAATCTCCTTGCTGTAAGAATAATACAATGGCAGCGATACCTGTGCCTTCTCCGGGAAGAGTTTTCCCAGTTCCAGACTGGTAGTGATGCTGTAATTATAGGTATCTTCATTCTTACGCTCGCTAACCGACTGCTCCAGTCCACCGAATCCGGCAGTCACCACCTGACCTTGAACCGTTACGTTACCCAAGTCAGACAACTGCACATTCAGATTACCCTGCGCAGCCCAACCACCATCGTTATTGAATTCCTGCATGCGCAACTCGTTAATCCAAACCTCAACCGATTTGATTTCTCCCGAATTGTTACGCACACCCACCATAATGGTCTTTACCTCACCCAGAGTCGGGTTACCCATAATGCTTACCTTGTTGTTCGGCTTGTCAGGATCATATTCCGAATACAAGTCGTTCATGGAAATCATTCCCAGACTCTTGGAGTGGTTCCGGTTCTTCTTCACATTCGTCAGCAGCTCCAGATTGATGTCCAGCATATTGTCTTCAGGCCATACCAGCTTCCGGTGCTCGGTATTGCGCTGTCCGTAAACACCCTCCTTGGTCAACTTCAACGGAATCTCATACTCATAGAAATTGTTCCGGTAGTCTGAACCCAGACGGATGAACACACTGGTCTGATTATCCTCCAGACTGGTATAGTCGTCGCCCAGAGCATTGGCATGCACATACATCTGCAAATGCTTGTACTGGCGCATGTCCAGATTCATATTCTTGTATACCGCCCGTGCATCTCCCGAGCCCAAATCCTTAATCACCAGCGACAAGGCCTGCTCGTTCTGCTCAGCCAGCTGAGTCTGGTTCGGGTCTACCACACGGCTGATGCCTGGAGGTACCACATAGTTCACCGGTGTCTTGTCGCCGTTTTCTTCGATATTCACGGCAGACACGTCCATTGTTCCGGCGGTTGCCGGAGCTTCACCGGTGTAAAGTGCCTGTTCATACGATCTCCACTGTCCCTGTACCAGGTCCAAAGTAGCCAGACGCATAATTACCGGTTGCTCAAAGTCTGTCAGGAACATACGGATAAAGCGGATACTGGTAAAGTCGTTGATATTACCCACCTTTTTCTGGTATTCCTCCACCGGAATGCGGAAAAGATACCAGTCCACCTCTTCGGTCTTTCCATTACGCAACGGAGCACTCGCGTGACGTTTGTCCACCACATAATTCTTACCCACTACCAGATCTTCCGGACGGATACTGATTTTATACTGGTAATAACGCTCATACTCATTCAGGGTATAGTCCTGATTGATATCCTCACCGTCGGGAGTTGTCTTGTATGAAGTATCATACGACTCGGGCGAACTTTCAGCCGACCGGGAGTTTCCTTCCGGGTTATTAATGCGCTTGTAACGTTCCAGAATGCTCAACTGCTTGTTGTCATAATCCGTACCGCGGAAGTAATGATAGTCATCTCCCGCCGGGTCGTTCAGCAAGGAATCAAACACAGCGGCCGAAACCTTGCCCTGCACCGCAGCCAGAAACTCCTTATAGGCTCCGAAGTTTTTCTCGTCGGCACTGCTCAGTCCGTTCAGACCGATATCCTGCTTGTCGCGTGCCCCGCTCTCGTTGTTAAAGGCATAGGTCACACTGTTGGTGGTAGGAACACGCCCCCACACCGTTTCCGAGAAGTAACTCAAATTACCGTCGGTAGGCATACTGCTTTCCACAAATTTCTTTCCGTCCTTGAGGATATCCTCACTCACCTCACCCAGATTGATGTAGAAGTCACCGCCATAGTTGCCTCCCTTGTCCCGGGTATAGATGAACGGATCTAGCATCCAGAACTCAATATACTCGATATTCGAAGTCTCAAAATCGCTCACATCCAGTTTGCGCATCATACCTCCCCAGTGTTGGGCCGGATTCGGCAGTTTACCCTGATAATCCAGATTCGGATTCAGGTTATACGGACCTCTTTCCGAAGGATAGTAGGCAATGTTCATCAGAGTCAGCGAAGTGGACGAGTTATAGGTATTCTGCGATTTGGCCGGATACAGCTCGCGCTCATAGACCTCACGCACATAATGGTTCGACAGCTGATCCAGGTCATTCTTGATATGCGAAGGAGTCAAGGTAGAGCTGCGGCGCGTAAAGATCGGATCCACGCAATACCAGCTCATCAAAGCACGGTTATAACCTGTGCGCACATCATTGCTCAGTTTGCTTTCCTCAAAGTCACTGGGCACACTGGATATGGTCCATGAAGTTGGCTGCATGATGCTGATGGAAGTCTCCGCATTCTCAAAATCATCAATATACGAAGCCGACCCCTGTACCTGATGATTCTGTCCGGCAATCAGCTGGGCAAATTCTCCGGTAAAGTTGATTTGCGAAGGAGCCGTACACTGCACAAACGGTATCTTATCCAGCATATTCGTGAGCCATTGGCTCTCATGCTTCCACGACAGGTTCAAGCCCCACAAGGTATTCTTGAGCGGTTCCTCTCCCATGTTCACCTTACTGGTAAGCGGCTGTTCGTTCAGATACATCAACGTACCGCCAAACACCAGATCCTTCGAGAAGTCATACTGAAGGTTCATACCCAGCATGGTCTTGCGCTGCATGCCGTAATTTTCGTTACTCTCAAAGCTGGCACTCACACTGGTGCCGGCATCAATAATACTCTGATTGATGATGGTCACACGTCCCATGGAATAGTCCACGGTGTAATCCACATTCTCCGTCAGGGTCACACCGCCGGCAGTCACCACCACCGAGCCTTGCGGGATATTCATCGAACCGAGATCTATCTCCGCTCCGTTGTTTCCCTTGTATTCTCCGCTCAGCAGATACTTGTTTTTCTCGGCAATCTGCTTGGCCACTGTCTTGGTGGAGTCATACAGTTCCTGGAAACAATATTTTTCTGCCAGCGACGCATCATTCAGATAACTGCGCAAGTGACTTCCAAAAGGTTCCACTACTGGGAAGAAGATACGTCCCTTGCTGATGGTATAGCCCTCCAGATAGTCAAACTGTCCGTTTGGATACGGATTGTTCTTGGCATCCAGACGGTCCAGATTCATGATGCGCAGCAAGGGTGTGCTCTTGTATTTCTCTTCAGGCAGATAATTCAGATAGACACCTGCCGAATCACTCTGATACTTGATGTCCAGCTTGAACTGTTCCGACTGGGTGGTCGTAGCATTCAGGCTATACACGTTCTTCATCATCAGGTCCCAGTTTCCGATAGAAGGAGATACCGCGGTATTCTTCAGCGCCTTGACATACAAAGCCTGTGCATTGTCAGTCAAGTCGGTCGAGAACTCACCCACCTGATAAGTCTGTCCGTTGTAGGTATATTCAAAGGCTGCCGCCAACACTTCATCACTCTGCAGGGTAAAGTTAAGCGACACATAACCCAAAGCCTCGTTTACCGTATATTCGCTGCTGCTCAGCTTGCGCGCACTCTGCAGCTTCTCGTAGTCCGTACCTCCCTGAAAATTGGGGATTCCATCCAGCACCTGCGTGGTAGAACTGATATTACGCGCCTCGGCATACTGGTTCACCATCGCTTCATAGAGCGAGTTCGAACGGTTCACCGGATTGGTGGTTCCCGTCTTCACCCAGATAGGATTGCTGATATGGTCTGCTTCACCCAAGTCCGTAAAAGCTACGATGTTACGGTTGCTCTCACTGTTACCCGTCTTGTTGGTAACCCACAGTTCAATACGTTTGATGGTGATTCCCGAAGTGATATTCGGGGCGGTTTTCATGTTCTTGTCATAATTGTCGCGGAAAAAATGCGCCAGGAAATAGTGACGGTTTTCCTCGTATTCGGTAGCGGTGAACTCAAATGAATGCAGCTGCACACCACCCTTCGAAGAAACGGTTTTCGAAGCCGATTTCTTCTGCGACACTACCGTCTGCAGTTTCAGTTTTCCGAACTGCAAATCCGTGCGGATACCGAACAGTGCCGAAGATCCCTGTATGAGCGATGAATTTGAAGGGAGCGTCACGTTACCCGCCTCAATCAGCTTGATAATTTCATCCTCCTTGCCTTCATACTTCAGTTTCAGGCTTTGTGCATCCATATCAAAGGTCGCGTCGGTGTTATAATTCAGGTTCATGTTGATTTTGTCACCCACACTACCTTTCAGGCTCATGTTGATATTCTCGTCAAAATCAAAGCCCAGGGTTTTCCGCTTGCTGGCAGATATGGCCGGGTTCTGCACATTACGCATATTGGCTCCGATTTTCAGTTCTGCCGATCCCTGTGTCTTGATCTGCACGCCGCCGGGACCGAAGATTTTCTCTGCCGGTCCCAAATCAAACTGCATGTTCGTAAAGTCAAACTTGTTTTTTCCCTCTGCATCAAATTCTTCCTGATTCTTCTTCTGGAAATAATTGCGCAGCGACTGCTGGAGTGTCCACTGCTGATACTCCTCCGCCGTCATGATGATCGGTGCACTCAGATAGCCGTCCCCCACCTTCTTACCGATGATATACGTATTGGTCTGGGCATCATACACCGTGTCCGGCTTGATGTTCTCGGGGCTTCGCAAGTCCACGTTCTTTTTGCGCAGATCCGCCTCGTCGCGGGCCACGGTTCTGGCCACCGGGAAACGGCTTTTCACCGTATCCGGGTCTGCCGACCGAATCGCATCCGCAGGCACGCGGTGCGGCTGGCGGGTCCTTGCCCCTGCAATCATGGGATTACTCCAGGAAGCCCAGGCATTAATCCCCACCAGCAGAAGCAGCGACAGGTAAAGAATATATTTCAGTTTATTTTTCATTGTTACGGTTCTTCTGACGTTTATCCGAATCCTAGAGGCGTTTGAGTGCCAGTTTGATTACCTGTTCCACAGGCAGTTCCGGTTCTTCTTTGAGAATGGCACTGACCACCTTGTGTGTCGGTGCCGGCGGAAATCCCAGCATACCCAGAGCAGCCAGAGCCTCATCGAACACCTCTTTGTTGGCAGGCTCTTCCTTTTTCTTTCCGGGCAGGGCCGTCGGAACAGCTCCTTCCACTGCCACAATCTTGTCCTTCAGGTCCACAATGATGCGCTGTGCCGTTTTCAGTCCGATACCCTTCACGGTTTTCAGCACCTTTTCATTGCCGGTGCTGATCACCTCATACAGCTCGGCCGGAGACAGCGCCGACAGAATCATGCGCGCCGTATTGCCTCCAATGCCCGAAACACTGATGAGCTGCACAAACAGCTCGCGTTCCAGTTTTGAAGCAAAACCGAACAACTGATGCGCATCCTCGCGAATCGCTTCATAGATCCACAGTTTCACCTCCTTTTTCCCCTGAATTTCAGAAAAAGTGTTGAGTGAGATGCTGATGCCATAGCCCACTCCGTGACAGTCCACCACAGCCTGGGCAGGAGTCACCTCGGCCAGCTCACCCTTTATATATTCAATCATAATTTATCAACTTTACTGGTATGTTATTTTCTTATAAACGTATTTTCCCGTGCAATATTGTGTTGCTTTACAAAATTAATGAAAAGCAAGCCCCGTTTTTTCAGGAACTTGCTTTCCGTTTATCATTTATATCCATAGGTTACTTTTTGGGTTCCAGTCCCATTTCACGTGCCCGCTCCAGCATAAAAGCATAAGCCGGATCATGCTCGTTGGGCACCACTCCGTCCAGAATGGCATCCTTGATGGCACTTTTCAGCAGACCGATTTCACGGCACGGCTGCAGGTCGAACACCTCCATAATCTCCTCACCCGTCACCGGAGGCTGGAAATTACGGATACGGTCGCGCTCTTCCAGATCCACCAGCTTGCGGCGCACCAGTTTGAAATTGTCCAGAAAACGCTGCTTGCGCTGCACATTGCGCGAAGTGATATCCGCCTCACACAACATCATCAGGTCTTCGATGTCATCCCCTGCCTCAAAGAGCAGACGGCGCACAGCCGAATCAGTCACCTCATCATCGGCAATGACGATAGGGCGCATGTGCAGCCCCACCAGTTTCTGCACATATTTCATTTTCTCATTCATCGGCAGCTTCATTTTGCGGAAAATCTCCGGCACCATCTTGGCTCCGATAAAATTATGGTTCTTGAAGGTCCAGCCCACTCCCGGCTCATAGCGTTTGGTGCGCGGCTTGCCGATATCGTGCAGCAGGGCCGCCCAGCGGAGCCACAGATTGTCACTCACCGCCGCCAGATTGTCCACGACCTGCAGGGTGTGATAGAAATTATCCTTGTGCGACTTGCCCTGAATGGTGTCTACTCCCTCCATAGCGGCCAGTTCCGGAAAAATCAGCGGCAGCAGTCCGCAGCGCTGCAGTTCCACAAAACCCTTTGAAGGAGTGCGCGTCATCATAATCTTGTTCAGCTCGTCGGCAATCCGTTCGCGCGAAATGATTTTAATGCGTTCCTTATTCCGTTCCAGAGCCTCAAAAGTCTCGTCGTCGATATAGAAATTCAGCTGAGTGGCAAAACGCACGCAGCGCATCATGCGCAGCGGGTCATCGCTGAAAGTAATATCCGGATCGAGCGGTGTCCGGATCAGGCGGTCTTCCATATCCCACACGCCGTCAAACGGATCCACCAGTTCGCCAAAGCGGTCCCGGTTCAGGCATACCGCCAAAGCATTGATGGTAAAGTCACGGCGGTTCTGGTCATCTTCCAGCGTACCGTCTTCCACAACCGGTTTGCGCGAGTCGTGCGAGTAGCTCTCCTTACGGGCTCCCACAAACTCCACCTCCATGCCGTGATATTTCAGCTGAGCCGTTCCGAAGTTCCGGAACACCGACACATGTGCGCCCCGGCCCAACTTGGCACCCAGAGCCTCGGCCAGCGCTATGCCGCTGCCCACAACCACCACGTCGATGTCTTTCGACGGGCGTTCCAGGAACAGGTCACGCACGTAACCGCCCACCACATAGCATTCCAGTCCCAGCTCATCAGCCGTCTGACCGATCAGATGGAACACCTTTTTATCCAATAATTTTATCAGGTCTTCCTTAGAAAGATTTCTCATGTTTGTTTATTCTACATAAAAGCATGCAAATTTAGTATTTTTTACCCGTAGAACACGCCCCATCAAACAAAAAATGGTATTTTTGTGGCAAAAGGAAAACTTAAACATTATGAAAAAAATCATCCCCCTAGCTCTGGCATGCCTCCTTGCAGGCGCCTGCAGTTCAGAAAAGAAAGATCCGAACCTCGAAGCCGCCCCGATGCTGGATGCGGCCCGCACCCTGATGCAGAACAAGAATTATGACGCTGCCCGCGACACCGTGCAGGCCATGCGCGAAAAATATCCTACCGCCTTCGACGCACGCCGTCAGGGTATTCTGGTGATGGACAGCATTGAACTGCTTCAGGCACAAGACTCTCTGGCAGTGCTCGACGCAATCTTCCAGAAAGAGAACCGCAAGCTCGATTCCATATCCCGTCAGAACAACCGAGGCAAGAACTCCCCTTTCTATGATCAGAAAAACAAAGTATTCTATCTGCGCCAGAATCTGGACGAGATGAGTGCCAAGGTGAAGTTCTTCCTGAGAAAAATAGAAGAGGACCAGAAATCCTAGTCCTCTTCCCTAACTGATTACCAAAATTTGTTGGCTGCCGGATTATATTCAAATCCCACTTCGGCCAACCGTTTTTCCAATTCGCTTCGATCCACCTGCATGTCCTCGCAAAGGGCATCCAGGTCCGGATAGAAGTCACGCAATTTCATGTTAATGAATCCCATCAATACCATGGGGTCCTGAGGCATCTGATCCATAATCTTATCTTTTTATACTATATCAAACACTACATTTTACAGAATAAAGATACGAAGAAAGGCACACTGATATTGATTAATATTCCGTGCATCACCGCAATCGGAATAGCCTCCTTTCCCGAATATTTACTGATAGAAGCCAGCAGAATGTCTGCCGAACCGATTCCGGCGGCAGAGATCGGTGCCAGCCGACCGAAGAAGCGGAAAATCAACGGTGCTCCGATAAGTGCGGCCATTTCCCGGAAGATATTGGCCAGCAAGGCAATGGTACCAAGCTCGGTTGCCAACTGCATGCCCAGACTGGGCGCCTTCAGCTGTGTGATGAGCACCGACGACACCGAGTAATAGGCAAAACCGCTGCCCACAGCCATACAGTCGAAGATGCTCCACCGGCTGAGAATGAAACCGGCCACCGCCGAAAACAGGAAGGTACCCGAAACCGTGGCTATCGGCACCAGCAGCACTTTCAGATTAATGCTCTTGGCAAAGCCTTTCAGATCCTGATTGCATCCCAGATTGATTCCCAACAGAATCATCAGTACATAGAGCACATACACCGAAAGTTCATGAATATCAAAATCCACATTATAATACACGCCACACGTACATCCCAACAGGAAAAACAGTAAAATAACGTGAGTTCGATGAATTATAAGTACTTGTAAAATTGGTGATTAGCGAAAATT
>OGGJ01002577.1_pt1 | contig 12499 bp, 10 predicted proteins | sample 1571071 | NCBI WGS metagenome assembly OGGJ01 (sample SAMEA2581954, study PRJEB24529) | metagenome | biome: Human gut stool | place: China | collected 2011
TTGCCGAGGTCGTAGGTCGCGCGCTCGATGTAGGTGTCGGCAGTCTCAGCCTCTTTCGTGTAGACGACCTTGACGCCGTGCACCGTCTGCACACTGCCGGGGTTGCCCTTGACCTTATAGGCGTCGAACACGACGATGACGCGGCACTTGCGAAAGCCCTGATAGTTGGCGAGAATGTCGATCAGCGCGCCGCGCGCCGCGGCGACATCCTGCGCGGCGAGCTGCTGGAGCTCGTCCCACGCGAAGATGATATTGTAGCCGTCGACGAGCAGATATTCCGTGTCCTCTGAGTGGATCGTGATGTCATAGTGATCGGCGAGCGAGGTGCGCGCGGGCTTTTTGCTCGGTTCGAACGCGCGGCGCTCGACCTTGCCGTATGTGCGCTCGAAAATGTCCTGCAATTCCTTGTCCTCGGCATATGCGCCGCCTGCGCCGACGCCGCGTCGGGGGAGCGGCGCGGGCGCTTCTTCGACGGCCTCTTCACCAAGGCGGATGCCGCTGTCGCAGTGAACATGCGCGGGAACTTCATTCCACGGGACCGTGATGCTGCCGCCGTGGTCGCAGAAGACAGAGGACGCGGGATTATCCGTGTCGCGCTCGGCGTCGTAGCCAAGGGACGCGACGATCTCGTCCTGATTTTGGCAGGCCTCATACCCGCGCACGGCGCAGGAGAGCTGTCCGCGGCCGCGGGTGTAGGCCGCGACGTCGGCAAAGTAGTCGCGCAGCGCGCGCACCGGCGCATAGCCCGTGAGTACGGCGTTTTCCCCCTCGTTCTGCGGCGGTTCGACGGTGCCGCCCATGTTCTGGAGGTCGGTCATCGCGCGGCCGACGCACTCGGCGGGCACCTCGAGACGGAAGTCGTAATACGGCTCGAGCAGCACATTTTCCGCCTGCATCAAGCCCTGCCGCACGGCACGGTACGTCGCTTGACGGAAGTCGCCGCCCTCGGTGTGCTTCAGATGCGCGCGGCCCGCGACAAGTGTGAACTTCACATCCGTCAACGGCGAGCCGGTCAGCACGCCCGCGTGCTCGCGCTCTAAAAGATGGGTGAAAATCAGCCGCTGCCAGTTGAGGTCGAGCGCGTCCGTCGGCACGTTTGACGCAAGCTGGATGCCCGCCCCGCGCGGAAGCGGCTCTATTAGAAGCTGTACTTCCGCATAGTGGCGCAGAGACTCGAAATGTCCCATGCCGAGGACGGGGGCGGCGATCGTCTCGCGATAGACGATGCTGCCCTCGCCGAAGGTCACGTCGAGGCCGAAGCGGTCGAGGATGCGGCGGCGCAGAATTTCGAGCTGAATTTTGCCCATGAGCTGCACGTGGATCTGCCCGTAGCGCTCGTCCCAGACGATGCGCAGCATCGGGTCCTCTTCTTCAAGCTCGCGGAGCTTTATAAGCGCGCTGTGCGCGTCCGCGCCGTCGGGTAGGATGAGCTGATAGGTCAAAACCGGCTGCAAAAGCGGGGCGGACGCCTCCGCCTCCGCGCCGAGGCCGAGACCAACATAGCTGTGGCTGAGGCCCGTGACGGCGACGACGCTGCCCGCGCCCGCCTCTTCGAGCGCGCGGAATTTGACGCCGGAGTAAAGCCGCAGCTGATCGGCCTTTTCATTGTAGTCCTGATTCTGCGCGCGATAGGTGAGAGGTGCCTTCACGCGCAGCGCGCCGCCTGTGACCTTGAGCCACGTGAGCCGCGCGCCCTGCACGTCGCGCGAGATCTTGAAGACCTTTGCGCCGAATTCCTTCGGATAGACCGGCTCGCGCGTGAAGCACGCGAGCGCGGTGAGAAAGTCCTCCACGCCGTCCAGCTTGAGCGCCGAACCGAAAAAGCAGGGGAAGACCTTGCGGTTTTTGACCATCTCAGCAATCAGAGCGTCGTCGATTTTTCCACGCTCCAAAAGCTGCTCGAGCGCCGCCTCGTCGCAGAGGGCGAGCGCTTCGTCGCGCGTTTCCTGCGATGCGGAGAAATCGACGCATTCCGCGCTCAGTGTCGCCGTGAGCTGGCGCAGAAGCGCGTCCTTGTCCGCGCCCGCCAAGTCCATCTTGTTGATGAAAAGAAACGTCGGCACCTCGTAGCGCGTGAGCAGGCGCCAGAGCGTTCGCGTGTGGCTCTGCACGCCGTCGCTGCCGCTGATGACGAGCACTGCGTAGTCGAGCACCGACAGCGTGCGCTCCATCTCGGCGGAGAAATCGACGTGGCCCGGCGTGTCAAGCAGCGTGAACTCCTTATCGCCCGCAAACAGCATTGCCTGCTTGGAAAAGATCGTGATGCCGCGCTCGCGCTCGAGCGCGTCGGTGTCGAGGAAGGCGTCGCCGTGGTCGACGCGGCCGAGCTTCCGCAGTGCGCCGGAGGCGTATAAAAGCCCCTCGGACAGGGTCGTTTTTCCCGAGTCGACGTGGGCGAGAATGCCGAGCGTGACCTTCTGCATGGCGCACCTCCTTTGTGAAGAGCTGATTTAAAACTAAAAATGTTAGACCAAAGTGCCGGAATACCAAAACGAGCGCATCGCGGAGCGATGCGCTCTGAAATTTGGGAAATGGACTGTGTTAATGAAAAAGATGCATTTACCTGCCTTGTTGTCTCATAGCTTGCACTGCAGTGCTAATCGCATCCGGTAAGGTGTCTCGGCCCCACTCATCCCAGAACTTGACAGTAGCGCTATTGGGTTTTTGCTTCGGCTCATCTATGAGAATGCGGCTTGGAAGCAGAGAGGCATCTCCCACCGCAATGGCCTCACCAATATCCAAAACAGGTAATAAATCCGCGAAATTTCCGATGCTGTCGGGTAGTAACTTTTTAATGACGGACTGATCATCCGCATTTGTCAGCCGCATTGCAATAAAATTACTGCTTTGGCTTAATACCGTTCGATTTACCTCAGAGGGCCTTTGGCTCACGATAACAAGGCCAATTCCGTACTTTCGTCCCTCTTTTGCAATTCGTTCGAAGCTTTGTAAACTAGACAGCTCTACTCCAAGCTGCGCCGACGCTGGAATATACAAGTGAGCTTCATCGCAAAAAATTGCCAGAGGACTGAGTTGATCCCGAACCATCCACTGCTGGACAGAAAATACAATTCGAGCCAAAAGAGATACAATCAGCGGCAGAATATCGGATGGTACTTCTGAGAAATTGATAATCTTTACTCCACCGCCCCTGCTTGCTGGAGACATTAGACACTGGCACAAGTTGTCCATATAATCGAAATTGAGGAGTTCTTCATCATCTGCAAACATAAAATTCAACCGTTTGTCAGTCACCTTAGCTTCTAACCGTTGAATAAACCGGGAAAGTTTTCCAAAAAAATCCCCCTGCTTTTCTCGACCGCTTGCCCCTGGCTTTGTCTCTTTATTTCTATCATCAAGGCATTTCAGAGTGTGTTTTATTCTGTATGGAACTGGACTATCCAGTGTAATCGTTTCGGCCAGGTCTGAATGTCCGGATTCATCGAGCAGGGAGCGTTTTCCTTCCATTACAGCCTGACTGAATACCATTGCCTGATTGGGGGCATTAGCATCAGACCGATCCAGCATCAAGGATAGCATCTCCTCATAGGTCAAGAGCCAATAAGGCAGAAACATAATACCATCAGACGGACGGTCTGCCGGACCGGCAATTTTATAATGATGAATATTTTCACCTGTAATTGGGGTGTATTCACCATGAATATCAAAGAGGATCGCATTGCAGGAAGATAATTCAGCAATTTTCTCAATCAACGCCGCTACAGTATAAGATTTTCCAGAGCCTGTGCTTCCTACAATAACTGCATGACGTTGGAATAACTTATTTCCATCCAGCCAAGCTAACGCTCCATCATTTATGGTATAGCGACCAATGCAAAGAGGGTGTTCCATACCGGAATCCGCCCCCGAGATTACACTCATAAATGCAGTAAGTACATCTTCTGTCATCAGGAAACACTGAGAGTCGATCTCAGGGACAGATTCCAACGTGCGTTTAAATACATTCCTGCGTAGCCCATCTCGGTCCAAAAGGGTTCCAATTAAGGTGATCTTTACAATATCCGAAGAAAAGTTCTCACTAATCTCCGCGTCAAGTTCCTTTGAAAATGTACGCATGATTTTGCTAACCATACCAATCAGAGCCTGTCCTGTTTTTGAGGAACGAATTGCTACTAAATGGTTGACCTGTAGATGAGAAAGCTGAGCAGGATCTTCCACATATACGATAACGTTAGAAGTATCCACGCTCTGCACCCGCCCTAATGGATGCATTTTATCAAAGGAAAAAAGACCCATAACTGTTCTACTCCTTTAGTCAATGATGCTCATAAAGCCCTCGATGGTCCAAAATGTTCCGTCCAAAACCTCTATGGACCGATTTATACAAATCTCTGTTTGGTCAGATCCGGGTCCCTGCTGAATTGTGATGTAGTTTTTTGCATTATTGGCAAGCAAATGAGCGGCGGAATCTGATACCGTTTTTGTAATCGACACAAGTGGAACTCCTGTCCGAATACGTGCTAGGATTCCCTCCTGTATTTGGGAGTCGTTGAACCCATATCCAATGCAAAGGAAGGACTTGGCCTGTTTGATGCGCTCGTCCGCGGCCAATAGCAGTTCTCGATGGGTACCGTGTAAAATGGCAGCATATTTGGATGAACCGGGTGTAATGAGTTCCGGGATTAACCCAGATGGAAGCGCTGACAGCATGGGAGCGGATACTACCCCTCCGTGCGTGTCCCGAAAGACATCCAACGAACCGTGTACTTTAAGTAGATTCACTGCATTACTATTAGAAAAATTGCTGGAGAATCGTTTCAGATACTGTCCGCTAAATCCTACCATCACCGGAATCTCTGACAGATCACAAGCATACTCAACCAATCGGTCATAATTTGTGGTAATAACATCAATCCGTCTGGGATGCGTCTGATAGAATTTCTTTAAGAGCCAGGTTAAAGGCAATGTTTTGTGACAGAACAGGAGCTGCGTAAATAGCTCTAAATCTTTTCTAGAAATCAGATTCCAGGTTTCACGCCTGATGTCCTCTAGCACTTCATTTATAAGTTCAATGCCTGTGAGAGCCCTTTCCAAATCCTGACCATTTGCAATATTTTCTTCAAAACTATCCCAACAAGGAATTCCGTGATACTTACAACCCAGTTGATCGACCAGGTGATGTCCCAGCGCATTCATACTTGGCAGCCCGTGGGGTGCAGATGCACCGCTGCCGATCAGAATCAATGGGGTGTTGATGACAGATTTTTGGATAGCCTTAAAAATACTTTCTTGATCCATCTGTACCCCTCCTGATTTTAGCTCTTCTCTCGAAAACAGTACAACATTCGCTCATTTTGAGTTAAATTTGATAGCATATTATATAATCAGTTTATTAATATTTCAATTATACCGCTGCTTCCACAATTTGTCTACCATATCTAAAATAAATGAAAAATAGGAGGTGCCCCGACACCTCTGCCAGTGTGCCTCTGTTTGCCATTTCAGCCGGGTGATCTGCTTGTACAGTATGACGAACTTTTTTCCACGACCATATTTTCGGGATGGTGTCTGAAGAGCCAACATTGGAATCGGCAACATTCCAAAACTTTACTGAGAAAGACTGTCAAGGTATCTCGTTGGAATAGTCTGCCGCTGAATGTGTCCTAAATGCTGCCGGGGCAGCAGTGGGTAATGGTGTAGTCCGCATCCCAGCCTGCTTTGTCTGGCGTTTCTCTTGCGGTTCGGTTTTCATCCTCGCTGGGCAGTTTCTCATTCCTCCAGAATCGGTGGTTGACTCGGTAAAGAGCGCCCACGGCGTTGAACTACCGAAGCTTTTGTTCATAGCCCGAATCATCAGACTCAAAAATGCCACCCTAGGTCGTGGCTACTAACTCCGCCAGTAGAAAAATTCTTTATGCAGATCCGTAGAGTTGACCTCGCATCAGGTCAGGACGCTTGGGCAAATCGGAAGCACCAGCCCGCCGTTCCACTGACTCGTCGGATAACTGTGGAACAAATCATAACTGACAAACAGGAGAGGAGATGTTCAGCCTCTCAGCCAGTCCAGCCACCCTATGTATACCAGTGGCCATTCCAGTAAATTATATCAATCCCGGGTTATCGTATCCGTGAAGTTTCTTTGACTTTAATTGATTGGTGATAGTAGCCATTTAGAGATATCAATCGTCGACGCACTGACGGACCTTTCTGCAGAAGTTGTATCCTTGCTTATGGTGACCTTTTTACATTGGTGCTAATATCGCACATAACAATTAGCACCGAAGTCTTGTAAGTGTCCTCACCTCATTTTCTGTGATATCCTAACCTAATAAAGGGGGATATTACTATGAAATACTCAAATGAAGAAAAGCTATCCATTATCACGCGCTATCAGCAAGGCGAAAGCATCGCCAAACTTTCCGATGAACTCTCTATCCTGTGCAGCACCTTGTATCGTTGAATCAAATCTTTTCCAGCAAACAGCGCAGGTGAGTCATTGAAGTTTTCCTAGCAAGAATACGCATTACTCCAGCGCAAAGTTGAAAAATTACAGAATATCATCACGATTCTAAAGTCCGCCGATTGCTTGGTATCTGCGCCATTAAAAGATCGTCTGCACGCTTTGGAGCCGTTTTACGGAAATATGAGATCCACACAATATGTGAAGCATTGAATGTGGACCGTGGTACATTCTACAATCATATGTTACGCAGCAAGGGCGAAAGCGCCTGGTTTGAGAAGCGCCGACAAGAGTATTCCAACTGATCCGTGATGTGTTTGACGAATATAGGCAGGTTTTGGGTGCGGAGAAAATTCGGACAATTCTCGTTCAGCGTGGGCATCAGATCAGTGCGGAATATGTCTCACGACTCATGCGTGAGATGGGCTTGAGCAGCGTTCGGATGACAGCAAAGAAGAAATATCTGAAGCTGCGTGAGCCGGAGCGAAAGAAGAACATCCTGCAGCAGCAATTTACTGCTGATCAGCCAAATCAGAGATGGGTCAGCGATGTTACCTGCTTTAAACACGGAAACCACTATTTCTATATCTGCGTAATTATTGATCTCTTCTCCCGCAAAGTAATCGCATATAAGATTTCAAAAAGGAACAGTACGCAACTTATTACAGCTACATTCAAAATGGCATATGAGGAGCGCCAGCCACTGTCTGGTCTTATTTTTCATAGCGACCGAGGCGCACAATATACCTCACACCGTTTCCAACAGCTCCTGCATGAACACAATACGGAACAATCTTTTTCGCAGCCTGGCAAGCCGCATGACAATGCGGTTGCAGAATCATTTTTCGCATCGTTGAAAAAAGAAGAGCTCTACCGGAAAAATCATCCTTCCGATAGAGCATTTCAAGCCAGTGTAGCTTCCTATATTGAGTTTTATAATACCAAACGACCGCATCGTACATTGAAAAATCTCACGCCCTGCCAAATGGAAGAACAGTCCGCTGAGAATATCAAATGAGACATCCGTGTTCGAACCGCCTTATCTTTTCGTTTTCTACTTCAATTTGAAGTGGTTTGAGCCTTTTTGTCTTATATTTTCCATGGCGCGTCAATCCTTAAAAACGCTGTCACGTCAAGGTTTTTGAGGCATAAAATGACTCTACTCAATCCGCAAGTCTCATCGACTTGTTCGAATTGGGTAGGGTCATTCAAAAAAAGATGCATTTTCTTAAGCCTTCTGTTATTACTTGTTATCGTCAGTAATATTTTTGATGGCTCTTTGCAGTTCGTCAACTGAGCTGAAACGCTTGCTCTTGTCCGGATTTGTTCCTTTTTCCCAAAATCTTTTTATTGCGCCGTCCCTTTGACGTTCGATGTTTCTTTTGCCTGTGAGGATAAAATAGCAGAGCCGAGTTAATGCATAAGTTTCATGCCTAATTTCGTAATGGCCAAATCCGACGTTGACTAAGTCAGAGTCATTCAGGGAGCCTTTGAATTCAGAGTATAAACTCGTCAGATTACTTTCTGGAACTTTAACGAGTCCGAAATCTCCTATTTTGACTACATCAACATCATCATAATGCTTTACAAAAACATTTGTTAAACTAATATCTCGATGAAGATAACCCTTACTGTGAATATAGGATAGTCCCCTGCAAATCTGCGTTATGAGGGTTTTCCTTGCTGCGAGGGATAAATTATCGTTATTCTTTTGGATGAAGCTATATATTGTTTCATCCATACACTCCATAGTATATTCATTCTTTTCGCTATCGTAGGAAAATACATCAACGATATAAGGTGAATGGAGTTTCTTTAGGACATCGAACTCTTGTTTGAATCGTTCAATTTCTTTATTATCAAGTTCTGGTCGTGCTCGCTTTAAGATAACCGGAAAACCGTATGTAGGATCAATGTAAGAGAATACTCGTGCATAGGAGCCTTCGCCAACAGATATTAGTTCCCTGTAAACTGCCTGCTTATCTTGTACAAGGGTAATTCCTCTCGTTAATTGGAATACAGGGGTTAAGTCAATAATTTCGATGGGTGCAAAGCCTTCTGGAATGTAGCTGCCACCACTCGATACAATGAAACGGCGGCAACGCCTAATTGCGGCATCGTATCCATCATCAGCGAGTCTAAATGCATAAGGTGTTTTACTGCATTTGGCTTTTAAGGAATCAATGAGATCTATGAGGGATAATAAGTCTCGACTATCTTGAGCATGAAAGTAGCCGCCAGCATAGATTCGATTTCCATCGTCATCATACTTTAAAGTTATATCATGATTCAAAACAGTGAACCAATGATTTAATTGAGTATGGTAAACAGCAAGCAGTATTTTTAAATCTTCATTTGGAATGAAATTATATAAATCCAAAAAATCACCCTGATAACTCAGAGTGTTTTCAGATACAAGGCGCTTAAGATAGGAATCAATCTGTGCCATATAATCACCTCTCTAACGACCAAAGTATACTGCTATTTTCATAATTTGTCTACTATATCCGATAAATGAAAAGTGGAGGCACGCTTTATCCTCAGCCAGTGTGTCTCCATTCATCATTTCAAGTGATTGCACAGCATGGCAAATTTTTCGCTATAACCATTTTCTTGCGGTAGTGTCCGAAAAACCAGTATTGGAATCGGCATCGCTCTCGAACCTCATCGAGAAAGTCTGTCAGGGCATCCCGTCGGAATAGGCCGCCGCTGAATGTGTCCTGAATGCTGCTGGGGCAGCAGAGGGGGATGATGTAGTCCACATCTCAGCCTACTTTGTCCAGTGTTTCTCTTGCGATTCGGTATTCATTCTTGCTGGGGTTGTTCAAGTCTGTTTCGCGCTCACACCGCAATGACACTCGTTACCGACAGCCTTTTCAGCTTAATGCCATGATCACGTTCGAGACCTTCTAAAAATTCATCAATTTTTGGATTGGCTACTATATGACCTTTGTACTTTTCCCGCATGCACTTGCGAACGGTTTCTTTTTCTTCATCTGACAATGTATCATAGAAAAAGAAGATGTCACCTTGAATACTGAATTCCATTAGCGTGTCCATATCGCTATCCACTCCTGTTCTTTTGTTGCTTCCAGTATAGCAGGCTGCAGATCCACAGTCTATCAAAAGGAAGCATCAAAAGCATTCTTCTACCTTTCCAACAGATCCGCTACATCCGTGGGCCGCTATCCGGTTTTCTACTCTGTCGAAACTTATTGATGGCAACTGCCAAATGACCTTTTCACGGGCTCATTTTGCCGTTTTTGTTGCAAAGCAGTAAAGGAAAAAGCGGCGCTGCGCCGCTCTTTCCTTCACTGCCTGCCTGTAGGGATATTGGCAGATCTGCACGATCCGCAGGATGGGCTTGACTTTGCTCACGCGGTTGTCTCGGTAGTGTCCGAACAAGCGACAGCGACAATCGCCTTTGCTCAGGTCCCCTTGCTCACGGAATGCCGCAGGGCGGAGCCTACCAAAATCACCGTGGGTGTCGGTCATAAAAATTGCCATCTTTTTTCGCCTTTCCTTTTTATTGTAATCCTTGCTCGAGCACCACATCGGAGTCTCTAAACTGGATGCGGATCGTGTCGGCGTCCTCGACTGTGATTTTCTGGATGATCTGCCGGACGAATTCATCGTCGAACTCCGTGTAGCCCTCGCTGCATTCGATCAGGCTGTCCCACATTTGCTGGCGCTTGGCAACTTGTTCTTCCAGACCGACTTCTTCCTGCTGGGCCTCTAAAATTTGTTCCTTGAGAGACGCTTTCTCATCCGTCAGGGCTTTCATTCTGGCGTTCAGATCAGCGTCGGCCATGTTGGCCAGCAGCATGTCCAGCAGATCAGCCTGCTCATGGCTGACTTCGTCGAGGCGGCGCTTCAGCGTCAGCAGTTTTGTACCGGCCTGAGTCAGCGCCTGCTTGGCTTCCTCCACCATCGCCAGCACATCGGGGCAAACCTCCTGCCGGATGGCCGCATACACGTTCATGGCATCGAGGATGGCGTGGTGGAGCTTGCCCTCATCCAGCGTAGGCGAGACATGGCAGTATTTTGTGCCAAACTCCAACCGCGAAACGCACCGCCAGACGATACGCTTTTTCCCATCTCTGGCCCAGGTCACCCGCTTGTATGGGGAGCCACACTCACCGCAAACCAGCAGCTCCGTCAGGGCATATTTGCCGGAGTATTTTCCAAGCTCCGTTTTTCCGCTTTTCTGCAGCACCTTTCGCTTGCTGGAGCGACGTGTCATTTCTTTCCGTACCAGGTCGAACGTCTCTCTTGAGACGATGGCGGGGTGGTTGTTCTCAACGTAATACATGACACGCTCACCACGGTTTTTTCGAACTTTTTGAGAGATGCAGTCAGTGACATAGGTTTTCAGCAGCAGGGCATCCCCGATGTATTTTTCATTAGTCAGAATGTTATGGATGATGGCAGGGGACCAGCACTCCACGCCCTGGGCCGTGGGAATGCCGTCCTCGTCCAGCTCTCGCTTGATCTTGCCTAACGTGCAGCCGTCCAGATACCTGCGATAGATGCGGCGGACGATTGCGGCTTCCTCCGGCATGATCTCCGGCTGGCCGTCCTCGCCCTTGCGGTAATGAGGCGCTGCTCTATAAGCTCTTCGGCATCAATGCAGAGCTGTTGATCGACCACGCCTGGGGCTGGGAGCCATGCCGGATCTCCGACGTGAAAGCCTATAAGCCGGAGACAAACTGCATCAGCTCCGGACAGGTCCTTCAATGCCCTTATGACTACGACAAAGCACGGCGCGTCGTGCGGGAGATGGCGGAGGCTATCGCGCTGGATCTTTTAGAAAAGCAACTGGTGACAGACCAGGTGACGCTGACTGTTGGGTACGATATCGAAAACGTGTCGTCTGTGAATTTCCACGGGGAAACGGTAACAGACCCTTACGGAAGGAAGATCCCAAAACATGCCCATGGAACAGCCAACCTGCCGAGAAAGACATCCTCTGTCCGCTGCATTACCGATGCGGTACTCAGCGTTTATGACAGTAAGGTCGATCCGAAGCTGACGATCCGACGCCTGACGATAACCGCCAATCGGCTCGTGGGAGAGGATGCGGTACAGGCCGAAACGGAAGCACCTGCGCAGTTCAGCCTGTTCGACGACATTGCCGAACAGGAAAAGCAGGCGGTGGAGGAAAAGGCACGGCTCGAGCGTGAACGGAAGCTGCAGGAGGCCATGCTGGGCATCAAGCAGAAGTTCGGGAAGAACGCGATCCTCTCAGGGGGGAGTTACCTGGAAGGAGCTACCGCCAGAGAGCGGAATGGTCAGATCGGAGGACACAAAGCGTGAATAGAAATTACGACGATACAACAGACCGCTGTTCATAAACTGCCGGATCACCTGCGCGGCGATGCCGCGTTTGCGCAGGTAGGCAAAGACTCTGCGGTCATCCGTATTCCGGGGTGGCAGGGTAAAGGGCTTTTGCACCTCGTCCCGCTTGACGGAAGGCACTGCTTTGGCGGGGGAATCTCTGGCCCGGCCATTGAAGGTGAGCAGATACTCGACAGCTTCCGGAAATGTCTTGTCGCAGAACTGCTGCACGAGAGTGATGGCGTCGCCGCCCGTGTTCTGCGAGTAGCGGAACCATGTGCGACGGTCCTTGATCCGCAGGCTGTCCATTTCTGCTGTGGTGTGGTACCGGCCAATGCGTTTGACCTGATAGCCCAGATGGGTCAGCAGCTCCAGCAGATCCGTTTCCCTGACAATTTGCATTTCTGTGTCTGTAAAGCGTCTTTTGATTTCGCTTGCCACGGCGATTTCCTCCTTTCTCTTGAAACGCAAAAAGCCGGTCATGGCACCCGAGCTGTTCGGATGCCATGACCGGCTTTCTTCTAAATCGTGTTTTTGCTTTGGCGTTTGTGCGGGCTTACACGGCGCTTTCCTCGTCAGGGGTGTCCGTGTCCGCAGGGGTGGCCTCGTCGTCCACACGGGCCTCAGCAGGGGCCTCAGCGGGGAAGTCCTGCTCTGCGGCGCTCTCAGCGTCTGCTTCGTCCAGTGCCTGCGTGATCAGGTTCAGCACGAAGTCTCGCTGGGTGAGCTTTTTGCCGGTTC
>OGGJ01002579.1_pt1 | contig 12498 bp, 8 predicted proteins | sample 1571071 | NCBI WGS metagenome assembly OGGJ01 (sample SAMEA2581954, study PRJEB24529) | metagenome | biome: Human gut stool | place: China | collected 2011
CGGGCCCGTCAGGCAGACGATGGGCTTTTGTCCCTTGTTCATTAAAATGCTCGCCGCGGCGGAGCTGATCTTGTCGTGAAAGACCTCCTCGCAGCGCAGGACGAAGCGGGTGTCGTCTTTCATGTTGGTCACAATGTTTTCAATGTCGATCACGCGCATGGCATGATAATCTCCTTACTTTTTGGATTCTGCCGCCATCTTCACGGCTGTTTCGAGCGCGATTTTCATCATGGCGGTGAAGCTCGTCTGCCGCGCCTCGGGCGAAAGCTCCTCGCCGGTGAGGATATTGTCGGAGATCGAGCAGAGGGAAAGTCCGCGCTTTTTCGTATAGGCGGCGTTGCAGTAGAGGGCGGCGGCCTCCATCTCGATGGCGAGCACGCCCATGTCCGCCCACTTGAGCGACGGGTTCGACGCGTCGTAGAACGTGTCGGACGAGTAGAGGTTGCCGACGTCCATGCGGACGCCGAGCTCCTTCGCCGATTCAACGGCGGCGGAGAGCAGCTGAAAGTCCGCGATGGGGGCAAATGTGCCGCCAAGGCCGTACTGCGCGGCGTAGTTCGAGTTGGTGCACGCACCCATGCCCGCGACCACGTCACCGAGCTTCAAGTCCTTTTGCAGCGCGCCCGCCGAACCCACTCGGATGATGCTCTCGACATCGTACTGCGTGAACAGCTCGTAGGAGTAGATACCGATGGACGGCATCCCCATGCCGCTGGCCATCACGCTGACGGGAACGCCCTTGTAGGTGCCTGTGTAGCCCTGCACGCCGCGGACGTTGTTGACGAGCTTTGGTTCATCTAAAAATGTTTCGGCGATGAATTTTGCGCGCAGCGGGTCGCCGGGCATCAGAACGGTCTTGGCGAAGTCGCCCTTTTTCGCGCTGTTGTGCGGAGTCGGCATATTGAGCCCTCCCCTTTCTTAAAGTTCGCCCTTGGCCTCGAGCTCCTTGACGGCCTTGACGATGCGGGACGTGCCGAGGCGGTCGGCGCCGAGCTTGAGGAAATCTTCGGCGTCCTGCAGGCTCGCGATGCCGCCGGCGGCCTTGATCTTCTTGCCGTTGGTCATGTGGGCGGCCATGAGGGCGACATCCTCGCGGGTCGCGCCGCCGCCGGCAAAGCCCGTGGAGGTCTTGATATAGTCGGCGTGGGAGTTGGAGACGACCTCGCAGAGCTTGATCTTCTCTTCGTCGGTGAGCAGGCAGGTCTCGATGATGACCTTTAAGATGTTGCCGTGGCAGGAGATTTTCACAGAGTTGATCTCCTGAAGGATCTTGTCGTACTGGCCCTCCTTGACCCAGCCGAGGTTGATGACCATGTCGATCTCGGTCGCGCCGTCGGCGACGGCGGACTCGGCCTCCATGCACTTGATGCCGCTGGGCGTGTAGCCGTTGGGGAAACCGATGACCGTGCAGATGGGCAGCTGGCCGAAGCCATAGTGCTGCTGCTCGGCGACGTAGTGCGCGGCGTGATTCACATAGGTCTGCGGGATGCAGACGCTCGCGCAGCCGTATTTGATGCCGTCGTCACAGATCTGCTTGATGTCCTCCCAGGTGGCGGTCTGCTTGAGGAGGGTATGGTCAACGTGCTTGAGAATTTCCTTAACGTCCATGATATATTTCCTTTCTGTCGTTGAAAGCGTATTTGATCAAAAATCGTTTTATTTTAGCATGTTTCCGTGCTTTTGTCTACCGTTTCGGCAGGTCTCTTACAGTGCGCTGCCGAAATACTCCGTCATCGCGCGGATCAGGAATTCATAGTCCTGCACGCCCGCGGTCTCCCACGAAGAGTGCATCGCGAGCTGGGGCAGGCCGATGTCCACCGTGCTGACCGGCACGAGCGTATCGGAGATCGAGCCGAGCGTCGAGCCGCCGGGAAGATCGGAGCGGTTGGACATGACCTGCGTGGGAACGCCCGCGTTTTCGCACACGGCGCGGAAAATAGCGCAGGAGCGGCCATCGGTCGCGTAGCGCTGATTGGCGTTGAACTTGATGACGACGCCCTCGTTCATATACGGGCAGTTGTCGGGGTCGGCGTATTCACCGTGGTTGGGGTGCTGGGCGTGCGCGTTGTCCGCCGAGACGAGGAAGCTGCGCGCGAGCATCATCTGGAGCTCCTGCTCGTCCTTTCCGAGGCACAGGGCGATGCGGCGCAGCGTGTCGCGCAGGAACGTCGAGCCCGCGCCCTGCTTGGTGGACGAGCCGACCTCTTCATTGTCGAAAATGCAGCAGACGGCGATATTTCCGCTCTCCTTCGCCGCAAGGAAGCCCTCGAGGCAGCCGCAGGCGCACTCGAGATCGTCGAGCTTGGGAGAAAGGATGTACTCCTCGTTCTCGCCAAGCAGCGTCCCCTCGCCGCGGCAGTAGAGGAACAGGTCGCTGCCGAGGATGTCGTTTTCTGCAACGTCCGCGGCTTTGGCGACGATGGGCAGGATGCCGCCGCTGTCTTTGCCGCCGAGCAGCGGCAGCGTGTCGATATTCGCGAGGTACTTCATGCCGTCGTTCGCCGTGCGGTTCATGTGGATGGCGACATTGGGAATGACGAGCAGGTCGCGGTCGACGCTCACGAGTTTTTCGACGATCTCGCCGTTTGCGCGCACGAAGACGCGGCCCGCGACGGAGAGTGGGCGGTCGAACCACGTGGACATCAGCATGCCGCCGTATTTTTCGGTCGAGAGCTGGACATAATGCGCGCTGCGGCGGTCGGGATGCTCTTTTAAACGGAACGCTGGCGAGTCGGAGTGCGCCGCAGCCATGGCGAAGCCGCCGTCGATCATCTCCGGCACGCGGAAGGCGATGGTGCTCGAGCCGTTGCGGCGGACGAAATACTTCCCGCCGGGGGCTACCTCCCAGCGTTCGCGTTCGGAAAGCTCGGTATAGCCGTTTGCGAGGAGCTTTTGGCGGATGTTCTCGGTCACATGGTAGCAGGTGGGGCTATTTTTGATAAAATGCAGCAGTTCTCTTGCCGGTGCATGTTGCATGGTGATGTCCTCCACAGTTTATTTTTGTTTGGCGGTATTATAGCACACGTCATGCTTCTCGGCAAGCGGACACTCCCTCTGTGCCGCACAAAACGGGGGCAGCATTTGTGCATTTGTCCATATTTGGCGGAATTATAGTTGATTCTTTTATCGAAATCCTTTATAATACAGTTGATTTCCGTCCCCCCTCCCGCATCGAGCGGGCTTTTGTTTGCGCTCTTAAGCTGGAAGGAGACTATTTCTATGAACGAATCCTCTTCTCCCGCGCCAGCTCCGGTCTCACCGCTGTGGACGCGGGATTTCACTATCATCACATTGGGCAGCGTGATCTCGATGCTGGGCAATTCGATGTCCGGCTTCGCGCTGAGCCTGCTTGTGCTGGACTACACGGGCTCGAACCTGCTCTATGCCATCTATATTGCGACATTTACGCTGCCGCAGATCGTCATGCCGATTTTCTCGGGCGCGATCCTCGACCGCTTTTCGCGCAAGAAGACGATCTACACGCTGGACTTCCTTTCCTCCGGGGTCTACCTTGTCGCTGCGCTGATCCTGAGCCGCGGCTGGTTCAGCTTTCCGATGCTCGCGGTCTTCTGCTTTATCATCGGCTCGATCAACAGCATCTACTATGTCGCCTACGACAGCTTCTATCCCCTGCTGATCTCTGAGGGGAACTACTCCAAGGCCTACTCCATCGCGAGCGTGCTGGAGACGCTCTCGGCGCTCATCATCCCGATCGCAACGTACTTTTATAATCTCTTCGGCATTGCGCCGCTGCTCGGCATCAACGCGCTGTGCTTCTTCATCGCCGCGACGGCGGAGACGCAGATCCGCGCCGAGGAACACTACATCGAAAAGCAGCGTGCCGCGCTCGCGCTCGAAGAGCAGCATTCCTCGGGCCGCCAGCTCCTGCGCGACATCAAAGAGGGCTTTCGCTATCTGATGAGTGAAAAGGGGCTTCTGCGCGTGGCCATCTATTTCACATTCAGCATGCTGGCCTCGGGCGCGTCGCAGGTCATCACGCTGCCGTACTTCAAGTCGACATTCGATAACGGCGAATACATCTATATGCTCGTCTGGGGCATGGCGATCTTCGGCCGCGCCATCGGCGGCGGCATTCATTATAAAATCAAGCTGCCTGTGCAGCATAAGTATTCCATTGCCCTGATGGTTTATGTCGTCATCTCGCTGTGTGAGGGCTTCTATCTCTACTGCCCGCTGCCGGTGATGATGGTCTCGTGCTTTTTAACGGGTATCCTCGGCGTGACGAGCTACACCATCCGCATCTCCGCCACGCAGAGCTACGTGCCCGACGAGAAAAAGGGCCGCTTCAACGGCGCGTTCAACATGCTCAACACCGTCGGCAGCTTCACGGGCAATCTGCTCGCGGGCGCGCTGGTGGCGTTTCTCCCCGTGCGCGGCGTGCTGACGGGCTTCATGCTCGTCACGGCGGCCGCGGCGGTCGTCGTCATTGGCGGCGGACGCAGGGACGTGTCCGCGATCTATAACCGGCAAGAATAAGAAATGTAACAATAAAAATTTGATGGAGGAAACAACATGAAATTTTCCGAAATGACCTACACCCGCCCCGATCCCGCGGCGAGCAAGCAGCGCCTTTCCGCGCTGACGGCGGAACTCAAGGCCGCCAAGAGCTATGAGGAAGCGCGCAAGGTGTTCCTTTCGCAGCAGGAGCTGATGAGCCACATCTCCACCGCCGCGACGCTCGCGAGCATCCGCCACTCGATCGACACGCGAGACAAATTCTACGACGGCGAGGAAAAATTCTGGAACAACTTCAACCCCGAGCTGGAGGAATACAATCAGGCGTGGACGGCAGCGATGCTCGAAAGCCCGTTCCGCGCGGACTTTGAGAAGGAATACGGCGATCTGATGTTCGTCAACGCCGAGATCGCGCTCAAGACCTTCTCCCCCGCCATCATTCCTGAATTGCAGCAGGAAAACGACCTGACGCAGGAGTATGAAAAGCTGCTCGCCTCGGCGCAGATCCCGTTCGAGGGCAAGGTCTACACCCTCTCGCAGCTCTCCCCGTTCAAGACCTGCGCTGACGACGAAAAGCGCCTTGCCGCGTGGAAAGCCGAGGGCCAGTGGTACAAGGACAACCAGAAACAGCTGGATGATATTTATGACAAGCTGACCCACCTGCGGGATAAGATGGGCAAAAAGCTGGGGTACGAGGGTTACACCACCCTGGGCTACTACCGCATGGGCCGCAACTGCTATGCCAAAGCGGATGTAGAAAAGTTCCGTGCCGCCGTGGTCAAGTATCTGGTGCCGCTGGCGGACAGCATCTACCGTGAGCAGGCCAAGCGCCTGGGCAAACAGTACCCCATGAGCTTTGCCGATAATGCGCTGGAATTCCGCTCCGGTAATCCCAAGCCAGTAGGAACCCCTGATGAGATCCTTGCTATGGGTCGTAAGTTCTATGATGAACTCTCTCCTGAGACCGGCGAATTTTTCCGCATGATGTTGGATAATGAGCTTCTTGATGTGCTTTCCACCGAAGGCAAACGCAGCGGTGGCTACTGCACCAGCATCGCCGATTATGAGGTTCCGTTTATCTTTGCCAACTTTAATGGCACCCAGCATGATGTTGAGGTTGTAACGCATGAAGCCGGTCACGCCTTTGCCGCATACATGAACCGCCATCGCATCCCCACCTCCTACATCTGGCCTGGTATGGAAGGCTGCGAGGTTCATTCCATGTCGATGGAGTTTATGGCGTGGCCGTGGGCGGAAGGCTTCTTCGGGGAGGATGCCCGCAAGTTCCGTTACAGCCATCTTTCCGGCGCCCTTACCTTTATCCCTTACGGTACTATGGTCGATCACTTCCAGCACATGGTGTATGAAAAGCCCAATATGACACCGAGAGAGCGTCATAATGTCTGGAAGGAGCTGCTGGGCGTCTATATGCCGTGGATGAAGTTGGACGGCGATATTCCGTTCTACAGCGAGGGGGAAGGCTGGCAGCGTCAGCACCATATCTACTCCATGCCATTCTACTATATCGATTATTGCCTGGCACAGACCGTTGCACTCCAGATCTGGGCGCTGCAGCAGAAAGACCGCAAGAATGCTTGGGAACACTACATGGCTTACACTCGTCAGGGCGGCAGCCGCGTCTTCACCGAACTGCTGAAAAACGCTGGGTTGGAAAGCCCATTTGAGGAAAGCTGCCTAAACGGTGTTTGCCAGACCGCCAGCGAATGGCTGAAGAGTTACGATTTGACCGGCATCGAATAATCGCTTGGTGAAATGCGTGAAATAGGGCAGGAGACTTGCATAAAAACTCTATTTGGATTTCACAAATCAACAGATAAAATCACGATATCCCGCGCAAATAATTGACAAATTAAAAATTCTATGGTAATATATTAAAAAAATTTTTATAGAATACAGGATTCAAAATTAAATCCTGCAAGTCGCAGCGCTTTGCCCTAGGATTTTAGGTATAAATGGACTGAAACCACCTAATTTGTGAATTCGCGGCGCAAGCCCGATTCAAAATAACAAAACGAAAATATTTAAGGAGGAAATTGCAACATGAAAAAGTTTCTGGCTCTGTTGCTCGCTGTAGTCATGGTTCTTACCATGGTAGCCTGCGGCGAGGGCAAGAAGAAAGCTGACGGTCAGGTTGTTATCGGTACTTCTACCGAAGCTTCCGGCGACTGGGCCTATTCCGCTTTCGTAAGAAACCCCAATGCCACCGATAAGGCGGTTATGACACTGACCGATGATATGACCACTGTCGACAGTGATCAGCACGGTGACTATGGAATCAACAAGACTGTCGTTAAGTCCTACGAGCGTATCGAGGAGGAGAACGGCAACGTTACCTTCAAGTTCGTCATCAATGACGGCCTGAAGTTCAACAACGGCGAAGCTGTTACTGCGCAGAACTTTGTCGCTTGGACCATGTTCGTTACCTCTCCTGCCGGTAAGGAGATGGGCGTTGTTTCTGCTACCTATAACATGCTGCCCGGCGGTCTGGCTTATCGTAACGGCGAGACCAATGTTCTTTCCGCGGTACGTCTGTACGATGAGAAGACCTTCTCCATCACCATCGCCAAGACCGGCGAGGATGGCGAGACCTCTTATCTGCCTTACTACTATGATATTACTTATGCCGCCATGCAGGCTGTTAACCTCACCTACTGGTTCGGCGAGGGCTGGTCTGTTAAGGATGACGGCGAGGGCGTTTACTTTGTAAATGCTGACGGCAAGGAGTTCACCGCTGAAACCGTTGGTGAGACTGTTACTGCCGGCCGTTTTGCCACCGGTAACCGTGTTACCGCCGGTCCCTACAACCTCGTCAGCTTCGATCAGAGCTCCCGTGAGATCGTTCTGGAAGTAAACGAGAACTACAACGGCAACTTCGAGGGTCAGAAGCCCGGTATCCAGAAGCTGGTTATCGTTAAGACCTCCGAAGATACCGTTATGGATATGATCACCACCGGTCAGATCCAGATCTATTCCCAGATCGCTGATGGCTCTGAGGTTAACGCTGTTATGGACCTCATCGAGGCCGGTACCATCAACAGCTCCACCTCCCAGTATGACCGCGCCGGTTACGGCTACTTCGGCTTTGCCTGCGACCTTGGTCCGACCCAGTTCACCGAGTTCCGTCAGGCGATCGCCTATCTGCTGGATCGTGTTGAGTTTGCTCAGACCTTCTGCAAGGGCTGGGGCAGCGTAGTGCATGGTCCTTACTGCACTGCTTTCACCATGACTGCCAAGACCGACATTGAAAAGAAGATCAACCACTATGACTACAACCCCGAGAAGGCTGTTGAGCTGCTGAAGCAGGCTGGCTTCGTTTACAATGCTGACGGCTCCGACTATGTTGACGGCTCCGGCGAGGTTCGTTATGCCAAGGTTACCGAGGAGCAGGCCAAGTACTATGACAGCTTCAACAAGGTTCTGGCTGACGGCACTATTCTGATGCCCGCTACCATCAACTGGGCTTCCTCCGAGGGTAACGCTGTTTCCGCTCTGCTTTCCACCATGCTGGCGAACAGCGAGGCCACCAAGGCTGCCGGTGTTTCCATCGTCAAGACCGAGATGACCTTCCCCGAGCTGCTGAACTACATGTATCGTCAGGACTCCTATGGCCTTGGCGGCGATTACAGCATGCCCACCTACAATATGTTCAACCTGGCTACCGGCTACAACGGCGGTGTCTATGATGAGTCCTACAACTGGACCACCGATCCCGAGTACATCGAGCAGGGCTACAATGTGCAGCACCTGTATGATGAGCAGCTGGATAAGCTCTCCATGGATATGGTTTACGGCGTAGAGCCCAGCGACGAGGCGACCTACCTTGACCTGTGGGAGAAGTACATCATTCGCTGGAATGAGCTGCTGCCCATGGTTCCCCTGTACTCCAACATCTATGTTACTGTTTATCCCAACACCATCGATAACTATGCTGAGGATTCCTTCTGGGGCTTCGAGCGTGCTATCCTGTATGCGAACTGGGTTGGTACCAAATAATCTATCGCCCACATACTGTTAATGCATTAAAAGAGGGGGCGGCGGTTCATCTGCCGCCCCCGTTCTTTTACTTTATGCCGTAAATTCTGCACAAATAAATATTTTTTCAGTATTAGTTTACAATTTTTCAAATCAAAAGTTGCAATTTATCCGTAAATGGTTTATGATATAAGAATAAACGCCTTCATGCGTTTGCTCGTCATTTTATAATCGGGAGGCCAAAGGTATATGGGGAAGTATATCCTTAAACGACTGGTATACATCGTTATTGTATTCTTTGTAGTATCCTTATTGATGTATGCCCTTTATAATTTGATTCCCAGTGACCCTGCTCTGCTGGAGATGGAACCGCTGCGTAAGGTTCTGAAGCCGGCAGAGTGGCAGCGTCAGTATCTGGAAAAACGAGCCGAATTGGGATTAGATGATCCGTTGGTCGTTCGTTACGCCCGCTGGATGGGTTTGATTCCGGATATGGGCGGGACATTCAACGGTTTGTTACAGGGGCAGTTTGGCGACTCCACTCTGTATAAGCGTCCGGTCATTGATGTCATAAAAGCGCCAATGGCAAACACCATACTGCTGAACCTGTTCAGCACCATTCTTACCCTTGCCATTACCATTCCTTTGGGTATTTATTGCGCTGTTCATCGCCGGAAGGCTTCCGATAGTGCGATCCAGGCGGTAACGGTAGTGGGATATAGCTTGCCCAGCTATCTGGTTGGTATTGTATTCATCTACCTGTTTGCCGTTAAGCTGCAAATATTCCCGGTAGGCGGTGCCAAGACCCCCGGCTCCACCTACACCGGATTTACCGAATTTGCTGATAGAATGTATTATATGGCACTGCCAATACTAGTACTGGTTTTTATCGGTTTGGCAGGTATGACCCGTACCGTCCGCGCGGCAATGATTGATACCTTGACGCAGGATTATATCCGCACCGCACGGGCAAAAGGTCTGAAGGAAAAGGTGGTTATTTACAGCCATGCATGGCGCAATGCGCTGCTGCCGGTTTCCACCTCCATTATGGGCTGGATCATCTCGGTTTTCACCGGCGGCTCGCTGGTTATCGAAACGACCTTTGCACTGAATGGTACCGGCCGACTGTACTGGCAGGCACTGAACAACACCGACTATGAGCTGGTGCTTGCCATGCAGATGTTCTATACCGTGGTGAGCCTGGTGGGCGTACTGCTTACCGACTTGAGCTATGGTCTGGTCGATCCCCGCGTTCGTGTAAACAAGTAAGGAAGGAGGCTGCTGAATATGAGTAAAGAGAATAAGAAGGCAGGCTCCGGGGAGAAGAAGGGGACACTGGGCCGCTGGTTCTCCCGCCTGTTTTTCCCAAATAAGGAAATGGACATTTACGCAGAGGAAGCGCTGCAAAGCCCTGCCCGTATGGTGGCAAAGAGCTTCTTCTCCAAGCCACTGGCTGTTATCTCTCTTGTACTGCTGATTCTTATTATGCTGTTTGTGTTTATTGCTCCCAGCTTTGTTGTGCTGGATTTGGGAGAGCAGGACAGTACCCTGGTCAATGTATCCCCAGGATATTCCATGATGGACTATCCCGAAGAGCTGGAGAATGAGGGCATCGCCGATATTTCGGTCGGCTCCAATTTCTCCGCCGGTGTAGATATGAACGGTAATGTTTATGTTTGGGGTAAAACCAAGGTTTCCCGTGTGATCGATGTCGCCGATGTTCCCAAGGAGGTTCAGAAGGCGAAGATCACGCAGATCGCTGCCGGCTTTGACCACATTGTAGCAGTGGACGATAAGGGAACCGTTTACTGCTGGGGCAACGCCCGTTTGGGGCAGACCAAGCTGCCGCAGGAGCTTTCCGAAAACAACCGTTTCCACAACTTCAAGATCACCAAGGTTTTTGCCTCCCATCAGTTCTCCGCAGCCCTTACCGATGACAACCGTCTGCTCCTTTGGGGCAACGCGAACTTTGCCGATATCGGTATGGATAAAGAGCTGTACGATGGGCATGTGGTGGACGCTGCTTTGACAGATACCGCTTATATTGTTTTGCTAGACGATGGTTCTGTGGCTTATTCCGGCGATAAGGCAACCTCCTTGCTGGCAACCGATATTCCTGCAGGTGCAAAGAGCGGCGTGGTATCCATTGCGGCTACCGCAAACTCTGTTGCAGCACTGAAGAATGACGGTACCGTTCTTACCTGGGGTGTTACCACACGTGGCGAGGGCGCCCTGCCTGCATTCAGCACCAAGCCCATCAAGATCGAGGGCGGGCGTTACCATTACACCGTCGTAATGGAGGACGGCAATGTTGCCTCCTGGGGCCACAACCGTTATAAGCAGATCAATGTTCCTACGGAATTGACCAATGACTCTGTGGATGTGAAGAATATCTTTACTGGATATTATCAGAACTACGCAATAGACGCCAACGGTAAGATGCACACATGGGGTCTCAAGGGGTTCCTGCTGGGAACCGACGACCTTGGGCGCGATATCTTTGCTCGCTTGGTAAACGGCGGTAAGATGACCATGACCATTGGTGCTTTGTCTGTTGTTATTTCTACCATCATCGGTATTCTGTTGGGCGGCATCGCCGGCTACTTCGGCGGTTTCCTCGATATGGCGATCATGCGTATTGCAGAGGTTGTATCCAGTATGCCGTTCATTCCTTTTGCCATGATCCTTTCTGCGGTGCTTGGATCGCAGGTAAGCGTGGAGCAGCGAATGTATATCATCATGGTCATTCTGGGACTTCTGTCGTGGCCGGGGCTTTGCCGCCAGGTCCGTGCGCAGATGTTTGCCCAGCGCGAGATGGAGTATGTTACCGCTGCGAAGACTATTGGTGTAAAGGAAAATAAAATTATTTTCAAGCATATCATCCCCAATGTTATGTCCGTTGTACTGGTTTCCATCACTCTTTCGTTTGGTACCTCTATGCTGACGGAAAGCACGCTTTCTTACTTGGGATTTGGTATTCCCGCTCCTACACCTACTTGGGGCAATATGCTTTCTAATGCCAATAACAGTGTAATCATTCAGAACTACTGGTGGAACTGGGTATTCGTTGGTCTTATCTTCGGTCTTTCCTGCGTTTGCATCAACTTAATCGGCGACGGTCTGCGTGATGCACTGGATCCGAAGTCGAATGAAAGATAAGGAGGGTGTATCATGGAAAACGAGAAAAAACTGCTTGAAATTATCGACCTGTATACCTTCTTTGACACCAAGCGTGGTACAGTAAAAGCTGTAAACAATGTTTCCTACACCGTTGAGGAAGGGAAGACCCTGGGTGTCGTAGGAGAATCTGGCTCTGGTAAGAGTGTATCTGCTATGAGTATCCTGCGCCTGCTTGACGGCAATGGTTATATTGCTGGCGGTCAGATTCTCTTTAATGGTGTTGATCTCACTAAACTCCCCCTTAGTGAGATGTATAAGATTCGCGGCAATGATATCTCGGTTATCTTCCAGGAGCCAATGACCAGCTTAAACCCCGTTTTCTCTATTGAACAACAGCTTTCTGAGCCGTTTATCATCCATCAGGGACTTTCCAAGAAGGAAGCGGCGGAAAAATCTGTTGACCTGCTGCGTGAGGTAAAGATTCCGAATCCCGAGATTGTTGCCAAACAGTATCCGCACCAGCTTTCCGGTGGTATGCGTCAGCGTGTTATGATTGCCATGGCGCTGGCATGCCGTCCCAAGCTGTTGATTGCAGATGAACCGACCACCGCACTGGATGTTACCATTCAGGCGCAGATCCTGCGACTGATGAATGATCTGAAGCGGGAAAACGGCACCAGTATTTTGTTCATCACCCACGATTTGGGCGTTATCAACCAGATGGCAGACTATGTCGCTGTTATGTACTGCGGTCAGGTGGTGGAGCGCGTTCCCGCAAAGATGCTTTTTGACCCAAAGACCGAGTATTCCCACCCTTATACCGAGGGCCTTCTGGTTTCGATTCCCCGCCTGGATACCCCCACCAATCAGCGTCTTGAGGCAATTCCCGGAGCAGTTCCGCACCCGCTA
>OGGJ01002580.1_pt1 | contig 12496 bp, 16 predicted proteins | sample 1571071 | NCBI WGS metagenome assembly OGGJ01 (sample SAMEA2581954, study PRJEB24529) | metagenome | biome: Human gut stool | place: China | collected 2011
TGACGGGAAATGCGGTGTTGGATTTTCTTGCGGCGGCGCTTCCGTGGGTATTCATGGGGATTGCCCTTGCGTGTTTTCTTGCAACGAGAAAGCCTGATGAGAACACGCCGAAGCTCAGGGTGGCAGGATTTATACCTATCATGATAGGTGTGATGTTTATGATAGGTGGAATATATCTGATGAACGCATGTATGTGGAGAGGGATTGGAATTGGAGCGTTGGTTGTAGGCATTGTATTGAATGGAGTGGGGCTGGTAATTTTATTTTACAGAAAAAAATAGAGATGGAAAGCGTTGTTTGCTGTCCTTGAAATATTTGTGATAGTAGTATAATATGTAACTGTTTGGCAACGGATATATTGTATCTGATGCCAGACAGTTATTTTTGTGCGGACAAGGTATCAGAGAATATGATCACACAAGAAGCAAAGCGGCTGTATAAATTTGAAAACACGTTTTGTGTTTCTCAGAACATGATAGATTAGAAGATGCGAGGAATTACGATATGATGAAATTAACAGATTTTTACTATGATCTGCCACAGGAGCTTATAGCGCAGGATCCACTTCTTAAGAGAAGTAAGTCCCGTCTCATGGTTCTGGACAGGAAAGACAATACGATAGAGCACAAGCACTTTTATGATGTGATAGACTACCTGAATCCGGGCGACTGTCTGGTCATCAACGATACAAGGGTTCTTCCGGCGAGACTCATGGGCGTCAAGGAGGATACGGGAGCATCAATAGAGGTACTACTGTTAAAGCGCAAGGATGACCGCACCTGGGAGACGCTGGTAAAGCCGGGCAAAAAGTGCAAGGTAGGTGCTCGTATAGTATTTGGCTCGGAGTCAAATGAACCTGACCCTGAGACAGGACTTATAAAGGGCAAACTTGTGGGAGAGGTTGTTGGTATAGTCGAGGAGGGCAACAGACTCATCAGATTTGAGTTCGATGGAATATTCGAGGAGATCCTTGACGAACTGGGACAGATGCCGCTCCCACCATATATCACACATAAGCTTGAGGACAAGAACAGATATCAGACTGTGTACGCAGAGCACGACGGATCAGCAGCAGCGCCGACAGCAGGACTTCACTTTACAACAGAGCTGCTTGATCAGATCAAGGCAAAGGGAATCAAGATAGCGCATGTGACACTCCATGTCGGACTCGGAACCTTCAGACCTGTTAAGGAGGAGAATATTCTGGATCATCACATGCATTCAGAGTTCTGTATCATAGAGCAGGATGCTGCTGATATGATCAACGAGACAAAGGCTGCAGGCGGAAGAGTTGTGTCCGTAGGAACGACAAGTACCAGAACTCTTGAGTCCATGTCGGACGACGATGGAACAGTTCATGCAGGCAGCAAATGGACGGATATTTTCATCTATCCGGGCTATCGCTTCAAGGTAACGGACGCGCTCATCACCAACTTCCACCTGCCGGAGTCCACGCTGATCATGCTTGTTTCGGCGCTGGCCGGACGGGAGCATATTCTGAACGCCTACCGGCAGGCGGTGGAGGAGCGGTATCGGTTCTTCTCCTTCGGCGACGCGATGTTTATTCATTGAGAGGCGTATGGAGCATTTTTTGATACTCTCGCTGGCGGTCGGCGCGGCCGCCCTTATTGTGTCGGTGATACTGCTTTTTGCGCCCCGGCGCACAGAGCGAAGGATCACCGCCGCCGCGATTTTGGGCGGACTGGCCGCCTTTTCGGTGATATTCGCCCTGTGTCTCGGGTATTTTATGGTGTAAGATTTGATAGGAGAATAGCATGTTCAAGGTCATCAAAAAAGAGGGAAAAGCCCGGCGAGGTGTGTTTACCTGTGCCCATGGCGGCGAAGTGCAGACACCGGTGTTTATGAACGTAGGCACCCAGGCCGCCATCAAGGGCGGCGTCAGCGCTATCGACCTGAAGGAACGGCTGGGGACGCAGATCGAACTATCCAACACATACCACCTGCATCTGCGGCCGGGCGACGACGTGGTGCGGGCCATGGGCGGCCTGCACACGTTCATGCGCTGGGACGGACCGATCCTGACCGACTCCGGCGGCTTCCAGGTATTCTCGCTGTCGGGGCTGCGGAAGATCAGTGAGGAGGGTGTGACGTTTGCCAGCCACCTGGACGGACACCGCATCTTCATGGGTCCGGAGGAGAGTATGCGTATCCAGAGCAATCTGGGCAGCGACATCGCCATGGCCTTTGACGAATGCGTGGAAAACCCCGCGCCCTATGACTACGCCAAGGCCTCCTGCGAACGGACGCTGCGGTGGCTGGAACGCTGCAAGAAGGAGCACGACCGGCTGAACGTATTGCCGGACACGGTAAACCCCGGACAGATGCTTTTCGGCATCAACCAGGGTGCCACCTATGCCGATCTGCGGATATGGCATATGCAGCAGATCGCCAAGATCGACTGCGACGGCTATGCTATCGGCGGACTGGCGGTGGGAGAGCCTACGGAGGTGATGTATGAGATCATCGACGCGGTGGAGCCGTATATGCCGGCGGATAAGCCGCGGTATCTCATGGGCGTGGGCACGCCCAGCAACATCATCGAGGGCGTAGCCCGGGGCGTGGACTTCTTCGACTGTGTGATGCCGGCGCGCAACGCGCGGCACGGAAAGCTGTTTACCTGGAAGGGCACGCTGAACATCAAAAACGCCAAATACAAGCTGGATGAACAGCCTATCGACCCGGAATGTGACTGCCCGGTGTGCAGGCAGTTCAGCAGGGCATATCTCCGGCACCTGTTTACAGCGGAGGAGATGCTGGGAATGCGCCTGGCGGTGATGCACAACCTGTATTTTTACAACAAACTGACGGAGCGTATCCGTGACAGCCTGGACAACGGGTGCTTTGACGCATTCCGGGAGGAATACAGTAAAAAACTGGCGGAGAAGATATAAACCTCTTGCCAAAAGCAAAAGAACTATGTATAATAGTATCACTTTGTTGTTAAAGGAGTAATGTTCCATGATTCAGATCGCTTACGCTGATGCTGCCGCTGCCACCACCACCGGCGGCATGGGTTCCACCATTCTGATGATCGTCCTGATGATCGCCATCTTCTACTTCCTGATGATCCGCCCCGAGAACAAGCGGAAAAAGCAGGCCGAGGAGATGCGGAATTCTCTGAAGAAGGGCGATTGGCTGACCACCATCGGCGGCGTGTACGGCCGCGTCGTGGCTATCACCGACCGTACTGTGGTCATCGAGACCAGCGAGGACCGCGTTCGCGTGGAGTTCCTGAAGTCCGCTATCGGCCAGGTAGGTACCCTGGACGAGCAGGCTGCCGCCCAGCAGCGTCCGGCGAAGAAGGCTAAGAAGGAAGAGACCGCGGAGGAAACTCCCGCTGTGGAGGAGAAGGCCTCTGATGAGGTCACCGAGGCTCCCGCTGAGGCTGACAAAACCGACGCCGAGTAATACAGACCGAGAGGAGCGCTGCCCGGAGGGCGGCGCTCTTTTTGCGCTGACAGCGATCGGGATCGGCGTATCATGTGACGCAGACCTTCCGCATAAGCTGAAGCAAAGCTGATGCGGGAGGTATTCTTATGTCTTGGAAGCAACTGGCCGGCAAGGGAACGTGGCTGGGCACCGCCACAGCGGCAGTCGTGCTGCTGGCAGCACTGGGCGTATCGTCACTGCTCCTGCTGCGGGGCATCGTGCCGGAGCGCGCGATGGGTCCGTTGGTGTGGGGCAGCAGCGTTCTGGCGTGCTTCTGCGGCGGACGTATGGCCATACGGCAGGGCGGCGATGGTCCGCTGCCTCGGGCGCTGGCAGTATCCGCCTGCGTATATGGTACAATGTGGATCGCGGCGCTGACAGGAAACGAGGCGATACATTTTGCCGGCAGCGGCATCGCCCAGACCTGCGCCGTGTGGGGCGGCGGCCTTTTGGCGGGACTGATCGGAACGAAGCAGAAGCGGCGGAGGCCCCACAGCGGTCACAGAAAGGGCGGTGATCGTCGAAAACGGGCGGTAACATAAAGCGGCGCATGGTTAAAATAACGAAAATGTGTTTTTACGGTATTATTTATCCGACGGTGCGGCGGGCGGCAGGGGAGTCGTTCGCCGCATCACGCTTTTCAAGATATGGTGCAGGGATTTCAGGCATTTCCCCGGATATTGGGATTTCAGCACTTTTATAAGCTGCGTCAGTACCCCGGTATACCTTGTTTACATAATTAAGTTGACATAACATTTTGACATAATTTACAAAAAATATGTTTTTGCGGAAAACCTCTTGCGGTTTTGTGAATTATGCCATATATTTATTATTACGTTTTGGCACGTCTATCGAGAGGGCTTGGCTCATACACTGTGGACGAGGTGAGCCCTATGAAGCTGCGTCGTCGCCGTATGCCTGTTCTCCAGCCGCCGAAGGCGCGGCTGTACATACTGTGCCTGTTTCTTGCCGCCGGGATCCTGGCGGGCTTTTTAGCGGGGCGGGCTGTGGCGCCGGAGGATCTGCTGTCGTTGAGCCGCTATGTGACAGGCTATGCGAGGCTGAATGCAGAAGAACCGCGCAGCGCGGGGCTGTGGCAGGTCCTATGGACTTATCTGCGCTATCCGGCCGCGGCGTTTCTGCTGGGCTGTACAGCCTGGGGCGTGATGCTGATCCCGCTGACGTGCGCGGCCCAGGGCTTCTTCCTGTCGTTCGCGGTGCAGTGCTTTGCCGCTGCACTGGGAAAGCAGGGCGTGGTATTGGCGCTGGCGGCGCTGGGACTGCGGTGTCTGTTCACCATACCATGTCTGCTGACGATAGCGGCGGACAGCTTTGCGTGTGCGTGGCGCCGGGCAGAACGCCAAAAGCCGGAGGTGAGAGACCGGCGGAGCGTGATCATCTGTGTGTTTGTATTGCTGACCGGGACAGTGGCGGAGTGCGCCCTGGTGCCGCGGCTTTTTGCATGGCTGATGCCGGGCTTGACTTGAAAGAGAGAGGAGTGAGGGACACATGACGGACTTTATCGCGGCATACCGCGACTATCTGACTGAGGAGAAGCACGCCTCCGCCAATACCCTCAGCTCCTATATACGTGACCTGACCCAGTTTCACAGCTGGCTGCTTTCCGTGGGCGTAACGGATATGCGGAAGGTGAAGAAAGAGACGATCAATGAGTATCTGCTGCATATGACCCACAGCGGCAAAAGCCCCGCCACAGTTACGCGGTCCACAGCATCGATCAAGTCATTTTATGCCTATATGGTGCAGTGCGGCGCTGTGAAGAGCAACCCGGCCAAGAGTGTGGTGGCCATGAAGGTAGAACGAAAGTATCCGGAGATCCTCTCCAACCGGGAGGTAGAGCTATTTTTGGAGCAGCCCAAATGCGTGGACGAAAAGGGATTCCGTGACCACGCTATGCTGGAGCTGCTGTATGCCACCGGAATTCGAGTCAGTGAGCTGATCGGTCTGGATGTCAGCGATGTCAATTTGTCCGCCGGCTTTATCCGCTGCCGCAGCAAGGGAAAGGAGCGCATCGTGCCGCTGTACACCGCTGCGGTGAAGGCTTTGGAGGACTATGTGCGGGATATTCGTCCTCGGCTCATCGCCGATGAGGAAGAGCATGCGCTGTTTGTGAATATGAGCGGCGAACGCATGAGTCGCCAGGGCTTTTGGAAGATCATCAAGTACTATCAGGAAAAAGCGGGCATCGAGAAGGATATCACCCCCCACACCCTGCGCCATTCCTTTGCCGTACACCTGCTGGAAAACGGCGCCGATCTGAGGTCCATTCAGGAGATGCTGGGTCACGCGGATATCAGCTCCACGCAGATATATACACACGTTATCAAAAAGCAGCTGAAGGATGTATATAATAAGGCCCATCCCCGTGCATAACAGCCTATCAAACCGCCCGGTTTTCCGGGCGGTTTTTGTTGCTATTTTTATTCCAGTTTGCTATAATAGAACAAATGTTGGGAGGTGGGCGCAGCTATGCGGATACTGGGTATTGACCCCGGCATCGCCATTGTGGGCTTCGGGCTGATCGAATCGAACCGGGGCAGTGTGCGAATGCTGCAATACGGCGCTGTGACTACCGAGGCGGGACTGCCGCTGGCGACACGTCTGGTGCAGATCGAAAACGACATGACCGCGCTGATCGCCCAACTGAAGCCTGATGAGATCGCCGTTGAGGAGCTGTTTTTCAGCAAAAACATCACCACAGGTATCGCCGTGGCCCACGGGCGGGGTGTGATCTTGTGTACGGCGGAGCGACTGGGCGTACCCATATTCGAATATACCCCCATGCAGGTGAAGCAGGCGGTGGCCGGCTACGGCCTGGCGGACAAGAAGCAGGTGATGGACATGACAAAACGGCTTTTGAAGCTGAAGGCAGTGCCGAAGCCGGACGACGCGGCAGACGCGCTGGCCATCGCCATATGCCATGCCCGCAGCGCTACCAGCCTGCTGCGGCGTAAGGACCCCGACGTGAAGGAGACTGTCTGATATGTATTATTATGTGAACGGCACCGTGGCGGAGATCGATGCGGGGCTGGCGGTCATCGACTGCAGCGGCGTGGGCTACGCCTGTGCCACGACGAACTATACGCTCTCCCAGCTGAAAAAGGGCGCACCGGCCAAGTTGTACACCTATCTGAATGTACGCGAGGACGCCATGGAGCTGTTCGGCTTCGCCGATCAGAGTGAGCTGCGGAGCTTCAAGCTGCTGATCGGCGTATCCGGCGTAGGCCCCAGGGCGGCGTTGTCTATCCTGTCCGCCGTAACACCGCAGCAACTGGCGCTGGCGGTGGTGACAGAGGATGAAAAAGCACTGACTGCCGCCAACGGCATCGGCAAAAAGATCGCTCAGCGGGTGATACTGGAACTGAAGGACAAGCTGGCACGGGAGGAAGCGCTGGGCGGCACATCCGTTAAGGGCGGCGCGCCCGCGATGGCTGCGGTGCCCCACAGCAAGAAAAGTGAGGCGCAGTCGGCATTGGCGGTGCTGGGTTACGGCAGCGCGGAGATCGCCGCAGCGCTGAAAGATATCGACATGGAAGCGCTGACGCTGGAGGACATCATCCGGCAGGCGCTGAAGCGCATGATGAAGTAGAGGAGGGGCGCACATGAGCATTGATTTCGGGGCGGACCTGTACGAGGAGCCTATCGTCGCCAAAACGTTTCTCAGTGAGGATGCCAACGAAGGTTCTCTACGGCCCCACACACTGACAGAATACATTGGGCAGGAGAAGGCCAAGCAAAACCTGTCGATCTTCATTGAGGCGGCGCGGCGGCGGACAGAGTCTCTGGACCATGTGCTGCTGCATGGCCCTCCGGGACTGGGCAAGACCACACTGGCGGGCATCATCGCCCAGGAGATGGGCGTGAATATCCGCATCACCTCCGGACCGGCTATCGAGAAGCCCGGGGACCTGGCGGCGCTGCTGACGAACCTGAGTGAGAACGATATCCTGTTCGTGGATGAGATACACCGGCTGAACCGGGCGGTGGAGGAGATCCTGTACCCGGCCATGGAGGACTACGCCATCGATATCATCATCGGCAAGGGACCTTCTGCCAACTCTATCCGGCTGGATCTGCCGAAATTCACACTGATCGGCGCCACAACACGGGCAGGGTCGCTGTCTGCACCGCTACGGGACCGCTTTGGTGTGACGCTGCGGCTGGAGCTCTACACGCCTGAGGAGCTGGCAAAAATCGTGACGCGCAGCGCCGGCATCCTGAACGTGTCCATTGAACCGGAGGGCGCTATGGAGATCGCGCGGCGGTCCCGGGGCACGCCCCGTATCGCCAACCGGATGCTGCGGCGGGTACGGGACTTCGCCCAGGTGATGGCCGACGGCGTTATCACCAAGTCCGTAGCGGACAAGGCGCTGCTGGCGCTGGAGGTAGACTATCTGGGACTGGACAACGTAGATCGACGGATGCTGCAGGCCATTATTGAAAACTATGGCGGCGGCCCGGTAGGTCTGGACACGCTGGCGGCCACCATCGGCGAGGAGTCGGTGACGCTGGAGGATGTGTACGAGCCGTACCTGATGCAGCTGGGCTTTTTGACCCGCACACCCCGAGGCAGATGCGTGACGCAGAAGGCCTATGAGCACCTGCATGTGGCCTTTGTGGGGCAGCAGAGGCTCGATTTATAGGCCGCACGGGGCAGAATGACGGAATTTATTGGTGAAAAGCAAGGGAAACTGCGTCGATTTTGAGTTATTTTTGACAAAGTTTCTCAGGTCACTTGACAAATTATTTTGTAAAAAGGTATAATAGTATATGGCAAATGATACAAGGGCTGAATATGACCGCCTGCAAACGCTGACAGACGAGGAGTTATGCGCGCTGGCGCAGCAGGGAAGCCGCGATGCGGAGGAGATCCTGGTCGGTCGTTATCACCGGCTGGTGCGCTCCTGCGCCCGTCCGTATTTTCTGGCGGGCGGCGACAGCGAGGATCTGCTGCAGGAGGGCATGTTCGGGCTGATCAAGGCGATACGGGAGTATGAGCCGGGGCACGCTGCCTCGTTCTGCACCTTTGCCGAGACGTGCATCCGCAGGCGGCTCTATTCCGTGCTGCGGGCGGCCGCGTCCGGTAAGCATTTGCCGCTGAACCAAGCCGTTCCTTTGGATACCTCTTTCTTTGACGCGAATCTCTCCTTTGCCCATGTCGATCCCGAGGGTTGGGTCATCGACTGCGAAAAAACTGCCGCTCTGCTGGAAAACGCGCGCAAGCTGCTGTCCGAATTCGAGGTAAAGATTTTAGGGTATTATCTGGACGGTCTCACCTGCCGTGAGATCGCAGAAACTGTGGGCCGGTCCCCGAAATCGGTGGACAATGCCGTGCAGCGTTTGCGCCGCAAAATAGCGCGGCAGCTTCTATCCGGCGATATCAGCAAAGGCTGAGCGCAATATATTTTTCTCAAAGAGAGGGTAAAATCATGTACGAAGACAAGACCTTAGTGTGCAAAGAGTGCGGCAAAGAGTTCGTTTTCACCGCCGGTGAGCAGGAGTTCTACGCTGAGCGCGGCTTCCAGAACGAGCCCCAGCGCTGCAAGGCCTGCCGTGACGCGCGCAAGAACGCTGCCCGTGGTCCCCGCGAGTATTTCACCGCTGTCTGCGCTGCCTGCGGCGGCGAGGCCAAGGTGCCCTTCGAGCCCAAGAGCGATCGTCCTGTGTACTGCAGCGACTGCTTCGCCAAGATGCGTGAGAACGGCTGATCTGCTGACTGCACACTGTTAAGTAGATAGAATAGACCGCCCTCCGGCGTACCGGAGGGCGGTTTTTATAGCGCAGGATGAGAAAAATCCTGTTGAAAGTTCCGGTATTTTGGGGTATACTATCAGCACAATATTGTATTTGGAGGTTTTCCAACATGATCGAGATCACGAAAGACACCATTATCGGTGATATTCTGGATGTTGCGCCCCAGACCGCGCCCATCTTCCTGTCCATTGGTATGCACTGCCTGGGCTGCCCGTCCTCCCGCGGCGAGACGGTGGAGGAGGCCTGCGCCGTTCACGGCATCGATGTGGATAAGCTGCTGGAGCTGGTGAACGAGGAAGCCAACAAGCCCATCGCCGAGTAAACAAAAAACAAAGCCACGCATACGCAAGCGTATGCGTGGCCATTTGTGTGGGAAGATATGGAGAGACGACTGCAATTACAACCGCGGCTCCAACTGCTGGCGGACATGACACCGGCGGGCTGCCGTCTGGCAGATATCGGCACGGACCACGGGTATCTGCCGGTGTGGCTGCTGCAAAGGGAGCGTATCCAAAGCGCTATTGCTGCGGACATCGGCGCAGAGCCTCTGGCGCACGCGCGGCGGACTGCGGAGGAATATGGCGTGGAGGGTATCAGCTTCCGCCTGTGTGACGGGCTGGCTAATATCTCTCCGGAGGAAACGGATACAGTGATCATCGCCGGCATGGGCGGAGAGACCATCATCGCCATCCTGGAAAGTGCGCCATGGACGAAGGACGGCGCGCATACGCTGCTGCTTCAACCCATGACAAAGGCCGCAGAGCTGCGCCGATGGCTATCCGTAAATGGGTACACCTTTACAGAGGAGCGGCTGGTGTGGGACAAGAATTATCTGTATCCGGTGCTGCGCGTGAACGGCGGCATTTGTCCGGCGCTGACTGAATTACAGACGCTGACCGGTGTTCTGCTGGACGGCGACCCGCTGTATGCGGACTATCTCACCCAGCACGCCGAAAAGCTGCTTCATATCGCGGAAGGTCTGCGCCGCAGCGGCAGAGAGGACGCTCTGCACCGAGCAGAGGCCGCGGAAGCATTGGCACAGCAGATAGAAGAAAAGAGGAAAACCCTATGACAACGGTACGGGATATCGAACAGTATCTGTACGCCTGGGCACCGCGGGAATTGGCGGAGAGCTGGGACAATGTGGGTCTGCTGGTGGGTGACCCGGAAGCGGAGGTGCACCGCGTTCTGGTCGCGCTGGACGTAACGCCGCAGGTGGTGGACGAGGCCATTGAAAAAGGCTGCCAGCTGATCGCGGCACACCATCCGGTGATGAACTGTGCGTGGAACCAGGTGCAGACAGTCCGCACCGATGACCGGCAGGGAAGGGTACTGACAGAGCTGATACGCCACGGCATCGCCGCCATCTGTATGCACACCAATCTGGACGCGGCGGCCGGTGGCGTCAATGAGGTTTTGGCGCAGAAGCTGGGCCTTTCCGACCTGAAAATGCTGACGGAGGAAAAAATAGGGCGGATCGGCACGTTAAAATGTGAAATACCCCTTGTGGAGTTCACCCATTCTGTGATAGAATTATTAAGATGCAATGGTTTGCGCTATGTGGACGCGGGGCGGCCGGTACACCGGGTGGCGGTGGGCGGCGGCGCCTGCGGCTGCTATATTCCGCAGGCTATCGCCGCAGGCTGCGACACCTTTGTGACCTCCGACCTGAAATATAACGACTTTTTGGACACGGAGGGGCTAAATTTGATCGATGCGGGTCATTTTCCCACGGAGAACGTGGTATGTCCCGCACTGCGAGACCGGTTGACAGAGGCATTCCCCGCAGTCGACGTCTTATGTTCGACCTCGCACAGCCGCGAGATCATCCAATACTGCATAAAGGAGAAGTAAACCATGTCAGGACATTCCAAGTGGCACAATATTCAGAAGACCAAGGGTGCGGCCGACGCCAAGCGCAGCGCCGCATTCACCAAGATCGCCAAGGAGATCATCGTGGCCGTCAAGCAGGGCGGCAGCGGCGACCCCAACAACAACTCCCGCCTGGCCACTGTTATCGCCAAGGCCAAGGCAGCCAATATGCCCAATGACAACATCAAGCGCACCATCGACAAGGCACTGGGTTCCGGCAATACCGATAACTATGAATCTGTCACCTACGAGGGCTATGGCCCCTGCGGCGTTGCTGTCATCGTGGAGGCGCTGACCGACAACCGTCAGCGCACTGCACCCGAGATCCGCCATTATTTTGACAAATTCGGCAAGGGCATGGGTGCTCAGGGCTGCGTCAGCTGGTCCTTTGACCGCAAGGGTGTGATCGTCATCGACAACGAAGAGGGCGAGCTGGACGAGGATACCGTGATGATGGATGCACTGGATGCCGGCGCCGAGGATATGCAGGCCGACGGCCCCGTGTTTGAGATCACCACCGATCCGGACAGCTTCAACGACGTGGTCAAGGCGCTGGAGGAGAAGGGCTATTCCTTCGAGAGCGCGGAGATCGAGATGGTCCCCCAGAACTACATTGTTATGACCAGTGAGGACGATGTCCGCAGCATGACGAAGCTTCTGGATATGCTGGAGGATAACGAGGACGTGCAGAACGTCTGGCATAACTGGCAGCAGGATTGATTGAACTTTTCCTGCGGAAGAGAAGCTGGTTTTCGGTAAAATAGCGCAATTTCAGAACCAAAATTTTTGCGGTTGCGAAATACATTGATTGCGCTGTGAGGAGGTAAAAGGAAATGTTTACATCTTTTAAGGAATTGGAAGCCTATGTGCTGGGCTGTGGCATGAAGAAGCGCATCGCCCTGGCTAACGCCCACGACGAGCCGGCGCTGAGCGCCGTGGTCAATGCCCGCCGCAAGGGTGTGGTAGAGGGCACGCTGGTTGGCAAGAAGGACGAGATCATCGCCATGCTGCACGAGATGGGCGAAAGCGAGAACGACTACGAGATCGTGGACTTCGACGGCGAGGAGCTGGACGCCGCCAAGCTGACAGTGCAGCTGGTGCGCGAGGGCAAGGCGGACATCCCCATGAAGGGCATTCTGCAGACCTCCAACTTCGCCCGCGCCATCCTGAACAGAGAGACGGGACTGATCCCCGCCAGCGGCAAGCGTCTGGTGAGCCAGTGCGGTATTTTTGAGTACGAAGGCCGCTTCGTGATGATCACCGACGCCGCCATCAACATCGCCCCCGACGTGGATACTCAGATCGGCATCGTGGAGAACGCGCTGCCGGTGGCCAACGCGCTGGGCATCGAATGCCCCAAGGTGGCCGTGCTGTCCGCCGTGGAGAACGTCACCGAGAA
>OGGJ01002581.1_pt1 | contig 12490 bp, 9 predicted proteins | sample 1571071 | NCBI WGS metagenome assembly OGGJ01 (sample SAMEA2581954, study PRJEB24529) | metagenome | biome: Human gut stool | place: China | collected 2011
TGACGGCGTCCGCGGCATCGGGGACGAGCGTCACCTGCGTGGGACGCACCTCCTCCACCAGCGCGACAAAGCTGTCGATCGGATTGCCTTCGATGTTGAACTCGGTGGCGAGCACCCGTTTGAGCGCCCGCACGTCGTCGTAGCGGATGTGGCGGGCGTCGGGACGCGGATGCACCGTAATGCCGTCGGCACCGAAGCGTTCGATGTCGAGCGCCGCACGCACCACGTCGGGCCGGTTGCCGCCGCGCGAATTGCGCACTACGGCAATCTTATTGATGTTCACACTCAACTTTGTCATAATTTCGCTATATTTGCCTCAATAAATTCCAGCTCGGACAGGCGCGCCCCGACGGAACGGCCCCGCCCGGTTCCGTATCCGGCGCGTGCCGTCTCGGCGTGGTAAAGTTACTAATTTTTCGGGACCCAGAGATGAAATTATTGCTTTTTTCCCGCAGGGGCGTCGTCCACGCGGCCGACGAACTGCGACGCACGTTCGCCGCGATCGCCCGTTACGGATTCGACTTCGTTGTAAACAAAGAGTTTGCCGAAACGATCCGTTCGCTGGGCGTAGCGCAGATTCCCGTCGAAAAGGAGTACGGCTGCAACACCTGTCCCCCCGTCGGCGACGGGGCGGTCATGGTCTGCTACGGCGGCGACGGTACGCTGCTCGACGGCATCCGCCTGCTGGGCGGAGCGCCCGTGCCGGTGGTGGGGATCAACGCCGGCCACATGGGATTCCTCACCGGCGGCCGCAAGGAGGCGATCGAGGAGCTTTTCGCCGAGATCGCGCGCGGTACGCTGCGCATCGAACAGCGGACGATGCTCCGCGTCGAGGGAGCCGTCGAAGGAATGCCGCAGGGGGCGCTGGCGGTCAACGAAGCGGCCGTGCAACGCAGCGGCGCGGGGATGATCTCGGTGGAGTGCCGCGTCGACGACCAGCAGGTGGCCACCTACTACGGCGACGGCGTGATCGTCTCCACGCCGACGGGGTCGACGGCCTACTCGCTCAGCGCCGGAGGGCCGGTCGTGGCGCCGGGATGCCGCTGTCTGGTGATCTCGCCGCTGGCCCCGCACAACCTCACGATGCGTCCCGTCGTCGTCCCCGACACGAGCGACGTCGCGCTCCGTGTGCGCACGCGCCGTTCGGCCGTGACGCTCTCGCTCGACAACACCGCCTACGACGTGGCCGACGACACCGAAATCCGCGTCTCGCTCTCCGAAAAACGGATCTTTCTGGGGCAGGCGCACAATATATCGTTTTACGACACGTTAAGAGACAAGATGATGTGGGGAGTCGACATTCGGGACTGACACCGCTCAAAGCAAAATTTATTACAGCTCGATGTACCGGCAATATCCGACACGTTTTCCGTTCCCGACCGCCGTTGTCCGCGGACTCCGGACCATTTACATATCCCGCTCTCCCCGAATCCCCCGCGGGAGGGGACTTCGAGTCTCTTTATCGAACGGAACCGCGACTCGTAACCGCCGGCATGTTCATGTAATCATGCAAAATAAAAAACAGGATTGCTTTATTTCGGATTAAATTCCCTATATTTGTGGCTTATATGAGCGAATCGAAACTCACACCCCGACACGTCGCGATCATCATGGACGGGAACGGCCGCTGGGCGCAGCTGCGCGGCAAGGAGCGTTATTACGGTCACATGCAGGGCGTTGAACCCGTGCGTGCCGCCGTGCGCGCCGCCATCCGCCGCGGGGTGCGTTACCTGACGCTCTACGCCTTTTCGACCGAAAACTGGAAGCGCCCGAAGGACGAGGTCGACGGCATCATGCACTTACTCGAGCAATATCTGCACGAGTGCATCGACACGATGGAAAAGGACGGCAACCGTCTGCGCTTTCTGGGTGATTTAAGCGTCCTGACGCCGGAACTTCGGGAACTCATCGATGAGACGAATGAGATTTCATCCCGCATCGAGGGCTTTCAGGCGAATGTCTGCCTCAACTACGGCGGACGCGACGAGATCCTGCACGCCGCCCGCGCCTTCGCGCGCGACTGCGCGGCAGGGGAGCAGGACGCGGACGCTTTGACCGAGGAGGGCTTTTCGCGCTACCTCTATTCATGCGGACTTCCCGATCCCGACCTTCTCATCCGCCCGGGCGGGGAGAAGCGCATCAGCAACTACCTTTTGTGGCAGTGCGCGTACAGTGAGTTCTACTTCTGCGACACGCTCTGGCCCGACTTTACGGAAAGAGAATTCGACAAGGCGCTCATCGCGTATCAGCAGCGCGAGCGGCGCTTCGGCGGACTGAAACAGGAGAAACAGAAATGAAACAAAGATGGTTGGTGGTTGTCGTCGGCCTGCCGGCGCTGCTCGCCGTGCTGCTTGCCTGCCCCGCATGGGCGACGATGCTCGTCGTCTGCGGCATCGCGGGCATCGCGGCCTATGAGCTGCTGCACACGGCAGGGGAGAACGTCCCGGCGGATTTCTACTGGGGACTTGTCACATCGGTCGTCATGCAGGAGATATGGCTCTTTTGGGAAAGGGCGAGCGGTGTACACGCTTTCCCGATTTCGACTGTTACGCTCTTCCGCTGGATCCTTGTGATGGGGGCGTTTCTCTCCGCGGTTGTCTATTACGGCAAGGAAAAGCCCTTCACGTTCCACGATGTGGCGGTGACCATCGTCGGCGGCATCGTGTTCCCGGCGATGTACAGCTGCATTTTCCTGCTGCGCATGGACGAAAACTATGGCAAGCTCTATGTGCTCGCACCGTTCTGCGTCGCCTTTGTGGGCGATGCGCTGTCGATGTACTTTGGCATGTGGTTCGGCAAGCGCAAGATGGCGCCGCACGTCAGCCCGCACAAGACCTGGGCAGGCGCGATCGGCGGGCCCATCGGCAGCGCGCTTGCGCTGGTGCTGCTCGGCGTTGTCGGCAAGGCATGGCTCGGCTATGCGCCGAACTACCTCATGCTGATTCTTGTCGGCGTGGTGGCCAACATCTTCGGCCAGCTCGGCGACCTCTCGATGTCGCTTGTCAAGCGCGAGGCCGGTATCAAGGACTACAGCCACCTCTTCCTGACGCACGGCGGCATGCTCGACCGCTTTGACTCCACGCTCTTCATCGCGCCGGTCGTATGGGCCGCGGTCTGCGGAGGCTTATTATGACAAGGAGTATTGCTTTACTCGGTTCCACCGGCTCCATCGGCCGCCAGACGCTTGAGGTGGCGCGCGAGCTGGGGCTTTCCGCCGCTGCGCTGACGGCGAATAAAAGCGTTGACCTCATCGAACAGCAGGCGCGGGAATTTTGCCCGCGTCTTGCCGTGCTTTATGACGAGGACGCGGCGCGTGAGCTCCGCGCGCGGCTTTCCGACACAAACACCCAAGTGCTCTCCGGCATGGAGGGCCTTCTGGCCGCGGCCACGGCGGACGACGCTGACACGGTCGTCACCGCCGTGATGGGCATGATCGGACTCCAGCCGACGCTCGCGGCAATCGAGAAGAAAAAGCGCATCGCGCTTGCCAACAAGGAAACGCTCGTCTGCGCGGGCGAGCTTGTGGTGGCCGCGGCGGAAAAATACGGCGCGGAGATCGTCCCCGTCGACAGCGAGCACAGCGCGATCTTCCAGTGCTTGCAGGGCTGCCGCGACCGCAGTGAGATCAAGCGCCTCATTCTGACCTGCTCGGGCGGGCCGTTCTACGGCCTGAGCCTGCAGGAGCTTGCGACTAAGACGAAGGCCGACGCGCTCAAGCACCCGAACTGGACAATGGGTGCAAAGATCACCATCGACTCCGCGACGCTGATGAACAAGGGCCTTGAGATCATCGAGGCCATGCGCCTCTACCGCCTGCCGCTGCGTCAGGTCGACGCGGTCATCCATCGCCAGAGCATCGTGCACTCGCTCGTCGAGTTTCACGACGGGGCGATGCTCGCCCAGCTCGGCACACCGGACATGAAGCTGCCCATCCGCTACGCGATGACGTACCCCAACAGGGCCGTTTCGCCCGCGGAGCCGCTTGACCTTCTCAAGTGCCCGCCGCTGACGTTCGCCGAGCCCGATGAAGAGGTCTTCCGCTGCCTGAAGATCGCCAAGCAGTGCGCCGCCATCGGCAATGTCTACTGCGCGGCGATGAACGGCGCGAACGAAGAGGCTGTCGCGGCATTTCTGTGCGACGAGATCGGCATCTGTGCCATCCCTGACCTCATCGAAGCGGCGCTCGATAAAACCGAGACGGTATATCAGCCGCAGCTTTCGGATATTCTGGAAGCAGACCGGCTCGCGCGCGAGGTCGTGCGCGAAAAGCTCAACTGACCAAATTTAGGAGAGACCATGGTTTATATTCTCATTGCGATCCTGATTTTCGGCGTGCTCATCGCCGTGCATGAGTTTGGCCACTTTTTGGCGGCCAAGGCCTGCGGCGTGCGCGTCAACGAATTTTCCATCGGCATGGGCCCGCAGCTTCTGCATAAGACAAAAGGGGACACAGAATACTCCCTGCGGCTCCTGCCCATCGGAGGCTACTGCGCCATGGAGGGCGAGGACGAGGATTCGGACGACGACCGCGCGCTGGGCCGCCAGGTCTGGTGGAAGAAGTTCATCATCTTCGTTGCGGGCGCGTTCATGAACTTCCTGACGGGCCTCATCATCGTCATCTGTCTGTATGCGGGTGCGCAGGCATTCTACACGACGGAGATCGTCGAGCTGAACCCCGATTTCCCGCAGCAGGGAGAGGACGGCCTGATGCCCGGCGACACGATCTACGCCATCAACGGTGAGCGCATTTATTTAAAGAGCGACGTGTCGCTCATCATGGGCCTTGGCGACACGGGCACGATCGACATGACCGTCCTGCGCGACGGCAAAAAGTTCGACCGCACGCTCACCAGGCAAGTCTACACCGACGAAAACGGTAAGGAGTACGAGGCCTACGGCTTTACCTACGGCGGTATCGTCGAGGCGACGCCGCTTCTGCGCCTGCAATACAGCTGGTACCAGACGATGGACTATGTCCGCATCGTGAGACTGAGCCTGCAAATGCTGCTTTCGGGCGCGGCGGGCGTGAACGATCTGAGCGGCCCGGTCGGCATCGTCTCGACCATCACGGAGGTCGGCAAGGAGACCGAGGCTACCGAGGGCTTCGGCGCGGCGCTTGAAAATATTCTCTTTTTCGCCGCGATGATCGCGGTGAACCTCGCCGTGATGAACCTGCTGCCGCTGCCCGCACTCGACGGCGGACACGTGCTGTTCCTGCTCGTCAACGGCATCGCCGTGGCGCTTTTCAAAAAGGAAATTCCGTCCAAATATCTGAACGTCATCAACGGCATCGGCTTTGCGCTTTTAATGGCGCTGATGCTGTTCGTCACGTTCCACGACATTGTCAAGCTCCTGTGAGGAGGATGATCTTATGAGCAAGCAAATTATCGCAGGCGGCGTCGCTATCGGCGGCGGCGCGCCGGTCACGATCCAGTCGATGTGCAACACGCACACTGAGGATGCCAAGGCCACCATCGCGCAGATCCACGCGCTCGAAGAGGCGGGCTGCGAGATCGTGCGCGTCACGGTGCCGAATATGGAGGCCGCGCACGCGCTGAGCGAAATTAAGGAGAATATCTCCATCCCGCTCGTCGCGGACATTCATTTCGACTACCGTCTCGCCGTCGAAGCGGCGGCGCGCGGCGCGGACAAAATTCGCATCAACCCCGGCAACATCGGGGGAGATGACCGCGTCAAGGCGGTCGTAGACGCCTGCCGTGAACACAAGGTTCCCATCCGCATCGGCGTGAACGGCGGCTCGCTTGAAAAGGAGCTGCTCGCAAAATATGGCCGCGTGACGCCCGAGGCGCTCGTCGAGAGCGCGCTCAGACATGTGCGGCTGCTTGAAAAGTTCGATTTTACCGAGATCTGCATCTCGGTCAAGAGCTCTGATGTACCGCTCAACATGGCGGCCTATCGCCTTCTGCACGAAAAGGTCGACTATCCGCTCCACCTCGGCGTGACCGAGGCGGGCACGCCCACGATGGGGCTTTTGAAGTCCGCCATCGGCATCGGCGGCCTTCTGTGCGAGGGCATCGGCGACACGATGCGCGTCTCGCTCACGGCGGACCCCGTGGAAGAGGTCTACGCCGCCAAGCGCATTTTGCAGGCCTGCGGCATCCGCCGCAGCGGTGTGAACCTCGTCTCCTGCCCGACGTGCGGCCGCACGGCATACGACATGATCCCGATCGCCGAGGAGCTAGAGCGCCGTCTTGCCGACTGCAAGAAGAATATCACGGTCGCCGTGATGGGCTGCGTCGTCAACGGGCCCGGTGAGGCCTCGGCCGCCGATATCGGCGTGGCCGGCGGTAAAGGTGAGGGCATGATTTTCCGAAAAGGAAAAATCCTTTACAAAGTGCCGCAGGAAAAGCTTGTCGACGCTTTGATGGAGGAAATCAAAAAACTCTGACCGAGCGGAAACGATACTGAGATAAGGTTGTGGCTATGGCACAAAAGATTCCTTTTTTTGAATTATTCACCGACTTTTCGCCGGATTTTGACCTGCGCGTCCCGCTCAACGCCGCGATGGTCACGAACATGGTGCTCGAGCCGGAAAAGCGCACGATGACGCTCGACATGACCGTGCGCGCGGAGATGAACGACTCGACGCGCGAAACGGTCGAGCAGCTTCTTGCGCGCAATTACGACTTAAAGCGCGTGGACATCCACGTCAAATCAACGGCGGAGGCCTTTCCCAACATGTTGAAGAACGCTGGCCGCAAGGTGAGCGGCAGCGGCAGTGTCATCATGGGCCGCGAGATTGCAAAGGGGAGAGTGCTCCCCATCAGCGAGCTGACGCCAAAGGCCGGTCACGTCGTCGTTGAGGGCAAGGTCTTCAAGTTCGACTGCCACGAGACGCGCCGCGCCGGCGTCTGGACGATGTTGCTCGAAATGACGGACTACGAAGGCTCGCTCTTTATCCGCCGCAGCATGCCCGAGCGCGAGGCGACGGAGCTTCTTGGCAAGATCAGCGTCGGCATGTGGCTGCGCGTCAGCGGCCGCATGGAGCTCTCCTATGATGGTAAGGATATGCAGCTCAACCCGCAGGACATCATGCAGATCGACCACGCCGAGCGCACGGACACGGCGGAAGAAAAGCGCGTCGAGCTGCACTTACATACCCGTATGTCCAACATGGACGCGCTGACCGATACCGCCGCGGTCGTCAAGCGCGCGATCAAGTGGGGGATGCCCGCCATCGCCATCACGGATCACGGCGTAGCGCAGAGCTTCCCGGACGCCTGGCACACCGGCGAGGGTAAAATAAAACTCCTTTACGGCTGTGAGGGCTATTTTCTCAACAACATCGACGACCGTATCTGTGTGCACGGCCCGCAGGACGGCGATTTTTCGACTGAGATCTGCTGTTTCGACATTGAAACAACGGGTCTGAAGGTCGCGCACGATGCCATCACCGAGATCGGTGCGGTCATTCTGAAAGACGGCGAGATCGTCGACACGTTCCAAACCTTTGTCGACCCCGAGCGCCGGCTTTCGCCTGAGATCATCGGCCTGACCGGCATCACAGACGACATGCTGCGCGGCGCGCCGAAGCTGGAGGACGCGCTGCACGCGTTTTTGGCCTTTGCGGGCGGCCGCCCGCTCGCTGCGCACAATGCGGAGTTTGATATCAGCTTCATCCGCGCAGGCTGCAAAAAGTGCGGCATCCCGTTCGAGCCGACGTATCTCGACTCGCTGATTTTCGCGCAGAATCTCCTGCCCGAGCTCGGCAAGTACAAGCTCGACATCGTGGCCGACCACTTGCAGCTCCCGCAGTTCAACCACCACCGCGCGTCCGACGATGCGGTCCCGGTCGCGCAGATGCTGGCCAAGTTCTTCGTCATGCTCGAAGAGCGCGGCGTCACGCGCCTCCAGCAGATCAACGACGAGATGACGAAGCTCCGCCCGCTCGGCGTCAAGCGCAACCGTTTCCCAAAGCACATCATTCTGATCGCCAAGAACAAGGTGGGCCTCAAGAACCTCTACCAGCTCATCTCGGCATCGAACCTCAAATACTTTAAGCGCGTGCCGATCATCCCGAAAAGCGAGCTTGTCGCGCATCGCGAGGGCTTGATCATCGGCTCTGCCTGCGAGGCGGGCGAGCTGTTCCGCGCCATCGTCGACCACAAGGACTGGAATGAGCTCAAGCGCATCGCCTCGTTCTACGACTATCTTGAAATTCAGCCGCTCGGCAATAACCGCTTCATGGTGCGCGACGGCACGGTGCGCGACGACGAAGACCTCAAGGACTTCAACCGCACTGTTGTCAAGCTTGGCGAAGAGCTCGGCAAGCCCGTCTGCGCAACGGGCGACGTCCACTTCCTCGACCCCGAAGACGAGGTTTATCGCCATATCCTGCTCGCGTCAAAGAAATTCGCCGACGCGAACGAGCCCGTCCCGCTCTACTTCCGCACGACGGACGAAATGCTCAAGGAATTTGACTACCTCGGCAAGGAGAAAGCCTACGAGGTCGTCGTGACGAACACCCGCGCCATCGCCGAGCAGGTGGAGGATATCGAGCTTTTGCCCAAGGGCAAGCTGTTCCCGCCACGGCTTGAAAATTCGGAAGAAGACCTTAACCGCATGGTGTGGGGGAAAGCGCACGAGCTTTACGGCGACGATCTGCCGCAGCTGATCGTCGACCGGCTGAACGTCGAGCTCGGCAGCATTCTGGGCAAGTACGACGTCGTCTACATGTCGGCGCAGAAGCTCGTGCAGCGCTCGCTCGAGTGCGGCTACCTCGTCGGCTCGCGAGGGTCGGTCGGCTCGTCGCTCGTAGCGTACATGGCCGGCATCACCGAGGTCAACGCCCTGCCGCCGCACTACCGCTGCCCGAAGTGCCGCAACGTCGAGTTCCACGCGGGCGAGTATGGCTGTGGCGCGGACATGCCCGATAAAATGTGTCCCGTCTGCGGCACGAAGTATGCCAAAGACGGCTTCGACATCCCGTTTGAAACTTTCCTCGGCTACGGCGGCGGCAAGGTGCCGGATATCGACCTCAACTTCTCAGGCGAATATCAGGCGCGCGCCCACGCGCACGCGGTCGAGATGTTCGGCAAGACGCAGGTGTTCCGCGCGGGTACGATCGGTACGCTCGCGGAGAAGACGGCCTACGGCTTCGTCAAAAAATACCTCGAGGAAAACGGCATCGCCGCGGGCAACGCCGAGATCGACCGCCTGACGGCGGGCTGCGTCGGCGTGCGACGCACGACGGGCCAGCATCCCGGCGGACTCGTCGTCGTGCCGGACGACATGGATATCGAGGATTTCTGCCCCGTACAGCACCCTGCGGACGACCCCGACAGCGACACGATCACCACGCATTTCGAATATCACTGCATGGAGGACAACCTCTTAAAGCTCGATATGCTCGGCCACGATGACCCGACGATGATCCGCATGCTCGAAAATCTGACGGGCGTGAACGCCCGCGCTATCCCGCTCGACGACCCCGACACGATGTCGATCTTCATCTCGTCCAAGGTGCTCGGCTACGAGAACGACGAAGTGCTCGGCCCCACGGGCGCCGTCGCGATCCCGGAGTTCAACACGCGCTTCACGCGCCAGATGCTCATTGACACGCAGCCGAAGGACTTCAACACCCTCGTGCGTCTTTCCGGCTTCTCGCATGGCACGGACGTGTGGCTCGGCAACGCGCGCGAGCTGATCGTCAGCGGCACAGCAAGCGTTCTGGAGACGGTCGGCTGCCGCGACGACATCATGCTCTACCTCATTTCCATGGGGCTTGACCCGAAGATGAGCTTCAAGATCATGGAGGCCGTGCGGAAGGGCAAGGTCAAAAAGGGCGGCTTTCAGGACGGCTGGGTAGAGGCGATGCAGGAGCACGATGTGCCGGAATGGTACATCGAGTCGCTCGCCAAGATCGGCTATCTGTTTCCGAAGGCGCACGCGGTCGCATATGTTATGATGGCGTTCCGCATCGCGTGGTTCAAGGTGCATGAGCCGCTGGCGTTCTACGCGACCTTCTTCACCGTGCGCGCGAAGGCGTTCGACGCGGAATACTGCTGCGCGGGACTGGACGCGGTCAAGCGGAAGATCCGCGAGATCGAGAACAACAAGGACGCGTCGGCGGTCGAGCAGGATCTGATGACCACGCTCGAGGTCTGCTACGAGTTCTATCGCCGCGGCTTTCACTTTGACACCATCGACATCTACCGCTCCGACGCGACAAAGTTCACCGTCACCGAAGGCGGCCTCCTGCCGCCGTTCATCTCCGTCCACGGACTCGGCGAGGCCGCGGCGCTGGACACGGTGGAAAAGCGCAGGGGCAAGGAGTTCATCTCGGTCGAGGAGTTCTCCATGTGCTGCAATAAGCTCTCCAAGACGCACATCGAGCAGCTGCGCGCCCTCGGCGCGTTTGCCGGCATGGCGGACACCAGCCAGCTCACGCTGTTCGGATAAATAGGGGGGAGGGGAAGATGGAGAAGTATCCCTGCCCATGCTGCGGATATTTGACCTATCCGGTGCCGCGGGAGAATGCGATTGCCTATATCTGCCCTGTCTGCTTTTGGGAGAACGATGTGTTTGTTACATCGGACGATGAACCGAGCGACGAAAATCACGGCATCTCACTCCGCACGGCGCAGGAAAATTACCGCAGCTTCGGCGCCTGTGCGCGCACGATGCTCCGCTATGTCAGAGAGCCGAAGCCGGAGGAAATTCCACAATAGAAAAACGCAGGACCTGCACTTGGCCGGACCTGCGTTTTTTCATGCAGCAATGCAAAAGATGTGTTACAGCCCCAGCTCTACGGCGCGGCGCAGGCGCACCTTGCCATCCAGCGCGGCGTCGATGGTTTGGATCAGCGCCTCGCGGTCGCGGTTGAGCGTGCCGCCGAGGGGAAGGTAGTTTGAGGCGTGGTTCGAACGGAACACGCTGCCCTCGGAGTCGATGTGTTCCAGGAAGAGCCGCGTCTCGCGCATCAGATCGGCGGGCCCCATCATCTGAAACTCGCCCGCCTCGATCCAATCGTGCAGGGGAGTGCCGGAGTAGACGCGCAGCGTCAGAAAAGCGATAAACTCCGGCTTCATGGCGCTGACGGCCTTTGCCGTGTCGATGGCGTGGGCCTGCCAGTCGCCGTTGAGCCCAGCCATGCCGTTGATGGCGGTGACGGAGATGGCGATGCCCGCCGCCTTGCAGCGCAGCGCATTTTTCACGGTCTCCGCCGCGGTGACGCCCTTGTTGAATTTCAAGAGCAGTTCCTCATTGCCGCTTTCCAGACCGATGTAGACGAGCGCCAGCCCGTGCTCACGCAGCTTGCGCAGCTCCTCGTCCGTTTTGCGCTCGATGGCCTTGGTGGTAGCATAGGCGGCGACGCGCGTACACTCGGGGAAGTATTCGCGGATGAAGTCCAGCACCTGCAGCAGATAGTCCATCGGCAGGATCAGCGCGTCGCCGTCGGCGAGAAAGATGCGCTCGATGCGCCGCTCGTAGCTGCGCGCCTCGGCGAGGTCGCGCAGGACCTCCTCCACCGGACGGATGGAAAACTTCTTATCCTTGTACATATTGCAGAACGCACATTTGTTGTGGCTGCACCCAAGTGTGCATTGCACGATCAGGCTGTACGCCTCGCTCGGCGGACGGTAGACGGCTCCGTAGTAGTGCATGGGCTTCCTCCTTGCTAGTTCAGTCTTCCAGCTTGGCCAGGCACTTCTTCATGAAGCGCTCGCAGTCGATGATGGCGCGCTCGTGCGTGCCCTCGCCGATGAGGCCCTTGTTATCGTATGCCTCGACCTTGAAGGTATACATCTTGCCGTTCTCGGAAATGGCGATCAGCTCGGCCTTGGCGGTGATCTCCGCACCGATGGGGGAGGGGGAAAGGTGGCGGACGTTGACCATCGTGCCGACGCTGCTCTTGCCCTCGGGAAGCTGCTCCTTCATGTAGTAGTAGGCTGCGGCCTCCATCCAGCAAATGAGGAAGGGCGTGGCGAAGATGTCCAGTCCGCCCGAGCCGAGCGCGCCGGCGGTGATCTCCTTGGTGACGACATTTTTGTATTCGTAAGTGTCTCCGATCTGCATGGGTTTGATTCCTTTCTTTCGTGCGATGTTTTTACTTGGCTGCCTTGACCTTGATCCAGAGCTTGCTCAGCTCACGCATGAGCGTCTGGTTGTCGTGGAACATCTCGTCCTTCTCGTAGCCGGAGCGGGGAAGGTAGGCGGCGTTCTCGGCGTAAAGGTCCTCGGAGGAGGTCATCTCCTCAAAGACCTCTGCGTTGGGAGAAGTATACCCCACCGTCTCCGTATTGTCAAATGCGGCCTCATAGGTGAGCATATAGTTGATGAACTCGTGGGCGAGCAGGGGATTTTCCGCGTTCGCGGGAATGACCATCGCGTCGCACCAGATGTTCGTGCCCTGCTCCGGCATATAGAAGCTCATGTCCTCGTTCTCATCGAGAATGACGGTGGCGTCGCCGGAGTAGACGACCGCGAGATCCTTGTAGCCGTTCATCATGCCGTCGATGACCTCGTC
>OGGJ01002585.1_pt1 | contig 12487 bp, 12 predicted proteins | sample 1571071 | NCBI WGS metagenome assembly OGGJ01 (sample SAMEA2581954, study PRJEB24529) | metagenome | biome: Human gut stool | place: China | collected 2011
TCACCTCCTAAAATCGACTGCGTTCCCAATTTCGCGTACAGTATAGCACGGTTTTTGTATTGTGTCTATGCAGGTTTTGTTAAGCTTTCCGTTTTAGACGGCAGGAATCGTTCTTGGCTCGCTGTGCAGGGTCTTGGAGTGAATATGCAAACCGATGCGTCATCTTCTATCTGGAAGATCGCAGCACCCTCGGTGAACGCCCCCTACTCCGCCGCATCCTCAAGACCCAGCAGCTGTGCGGGAAGGGTCTGCGTCATGCGGCGCAGTGCATCGCGGCTCACGCCGTGCTCCTCCACCTCGTGAAGATATTGCGCCATTGCATATTCCCACGACGGATCCGCCGGGTCGCCGCAGTCGGTGGACAGGATCGTGCTGTCCGCCGCATTGGTGGTATCGTTATACATCAGGGAGGCGCGAAAAAGCGCCGGCTCTTCACCCGTTGCACGGGTAAGCAGCACGGCGCAAGGCAAAGCAACGACAAAAAACACAGAAAGCATTTTTCCGGCAAAGCGTAGTACATCGCTTCTTTTCGTTATATCGCTTTTTGCGGTTTTCGCTGCAACATCCGCCATCTGCGGACTTCAGCGTATATACATGCTCCATTTCTGTTTCTTGGCTTCATGTTTCAGCTCATTGCTCGTCATCTGCTTCACTCCTTGAATGTTATAGTGGTGGGAAGCTTCACAGCTCCCCACCACTATTGTCTCTTGTGTGTCCAGTCGCTCTTATCTTTGACGGTTATGTCGCTTCGCCGTTTAGCGCCCCAGAGGGCGGAAATCCGGCAGAGTCCATAAATTGTCAAAGAGGGGGCGGTCCGGGACTGACCCGAACCGTCCCCTCTACTCAAGGTTTGGTATTGCGCGTTATTGCCTTATGCCTTGCGGCACTTCTTGCTGACCACAGCGGTACCCATCAGGGAGCTGACGGCCATCACCGCATACAGCGCGATACCGGCGTCCGCCGTCTTGGGGGTACCATCCGCCTTGATGGTGAACGTGCCCGTGCTCACATGGGTGGCACTCTCGATCTTAATTGTATACGTACCGGCTTTCAGGGTGGCCAGATACGCATCGGTCAGCGTCACGATACTGCCGCTGCCATTGCTGCTGACGGTGTAGTACTTGCTGTCCAGCTTCTTGCCGTTAACAGTCACCCTGGTGATGCTGTCGGCGGGCAGGTCGGGGGGGAAGGACATCCCGGAGGTGTAGGAGCTGCCGGAGCCGGAGCTGGAGCTGGAGCTGCTGCTGGAGCCGGAGCTGCTGCCGGAGCTGGAGCTGGAGCTGCTGCCGGAGCTGGAGCTGCTGCCGGAGCCGGAGCTGCTGCTGCAGCGCCGCCGTCTTTAACTACTACATCGTAATCCTGGCCGTTAACTGTTACAGTAAATTTTCTCATTGTCTTTCCTCCTAAATGATTGTACTTTCAACTTTCAATTAGAACTGCTGGTTGCCGGAAACGCCCGCAATGCGAGCTGCGGAAGTCCAGCCAGGTCTAGCTGCCGGGCGGATGGAGACGATTTCGCCGCCACCCATAGCAACGATAGCAGCAGCGATAGCTGCTACGACTGCACCATTGTTAGCTGCTGCAGGAGCTGCTGCTCTTGCTGCTGGAGCTGCTGCCTTTTTAGGAGCTGGTGCCGGTGCTGCGGACTGATTGAGAGATGAACGTACCTGCCAGATCATGATCAGGGCAATTACTGCAACGATAGCAGCAAAAACCGCGATATACATAACTGTACTGTTATCCATCTGTACCCATCCTTTCAATATAGAGATTTAAGCGGCAAATATTAGAGCGGAATGTTTCCGTGTTTCTTTGCCGGATGTACTTCGTGCTTGGAAGCAAGCATCTTCAGTGCATTGATGATTGTCGGGCGGGTATTTCTTGGATCGATTACTGCATCTACATAGCCACGTTCTGCAGCTTTGTAAGGAGTAGCGAATTCCTCGACATATTCCTTTGTGCGTTCTTCTTTGTTCGGGTCTTTCTTGAAGATGATGTTAGCTGCGCCTGCAGGTCCCATAACTGCGATTTCAGCGGTTGGCCAAGCGAATACCTGGTCAGCGCCCTGTTCACGGGAGCACATAGCGATGTAGGAGCCGCCGTAAGCTTTACGCAGAATCATGGTGATCTTCGGAACTGTAGCTTCGCAGTATGCGAACAGCATCTTAGCGCCGTGACGAATTACGCCAGCATATTCCTGCTGTTTGCCAGGCAGGAAGCCAGGAACGTCGACAACGTTCAGAACCGGAATGTTGAAGCAGTCGCAGAAACGAATGAAGCGAGCTGCTTTATCGGATGCGTTGTAGTCAAGGCAGCCTGCCATGAATGCTGGCTGGTTAGCAATGATACCAACAGTCTGTCCGTCCATACGAGCGAAGCAGGTGATGATGTTCTTTGCGAATTCCTTAGCTACATCGTAGTATTCGCCATTATCGACAATGGATTTCAGTACATCATACATATTGTACGGTGCATTGGAGCTTTCCGGCATAATGGTGTCCAGAGCTGGATCAGTTCTGGTCGGATCGTCTCCGGTTTCTACGATCGGAGCGTCTTCCATGTTGTTGCTCGGGAGGAAGCTGAGCAGGTAACGAATCTGTTTAATGCAGTCTTCGTCGTTTTCAGCTGCGAACTGAGCTACGCCGGATGTACGGTTATGGGTCATAGCGCCGCCGAGAGCTTCAGCGGTGATCTTTTCGCCGGTGACGGATTCAACGACAGCCGGGCCGGTCAGGAACATCTGGGATGTTTTCTTAACCATGTAAATGAAGTCGGTCAGAGCCGGGGAGTAAACAGCGCCGCCTGCGGACGGTCCCATGATTGCAGAAATCTGCGGGATTACGCCGGAAGCGATGGTGTTGCACCAGAAAATCTTGCCGTAGCCGGAGAGGGCATCGACAGCTTCCTGAATACGAGCTCCGCCGGAATCGTTCAGGCCTACGCAAGGTGCACCGACTTTGAGAGCCAGTTCATTTACGTGAACGATCTTTGCAGCGTGCATTTCACCAAGGGAGCCGCCTTCAACGGTGAAGTCCTGAGCGAATGCAAATACCAATCTTCCATCAACAGTGCCGTAACCTGTTACAACGCCTTCGCCCGGGAGATCTTTCTTTTCCTGGCCGAAGTTGTGGCAGCGGGATTTTACGAGGGCATTGACTTCAACGAAAGTGCCTTCATCAAACAGAAGAGCGAGTCTTTCACGAGCAGTCAGTTTGCCTTTTGCATGCTGTTTTTCAATATGTTTTTCGCCACCCATAGCCTCAACATGAGCGAGGTTCTTATGGAGAAGTTCAATTCTTTCTTCAACAGTTGCCATTCTTACACCTCCAAAAATATTAGGGTCCCCCGCAAGGGGGATGATCCGCCGAGAATGGGCGAATCATTTGCCATCATTCAACTTATTTATTGAAGGACGGGCCGCCAGGGCGTTCTGTCAGTTCAAGCAGAAGGCCGGTAGCCTTTGGATGCAAGAATGCGATATGACAGCCGCCTGCACCGACACGCCATTTCTTGTCGATGAGCGGAACTTCTTTAGCCTGCAGATCTGCGAGGCATGCTTCGATGTCGTCAACACGAAGAGCAACATGCTGGAAGCCGTTCTTGCCGCCGTTGGATTTTTCAATGAAACGAGCGATCGGGCCATCCGGAGTTGTGGAACCCAAGAATTCGAGTTCGCAAGCTTCGGTCTGCGGGGATGGTTTGAAGAAGCTTGTTGTTACATGCTGATCTTCAACGGTTTCATCCGGCAGGGATGGATCCAGTCCCAGAATGTCTTTCATCTGCTGTTTAATAAGAGCCAGGTCTTTAACAGCTACGCCTACATGATCGACACACAAAACTTTGAATGCCATAATAACTCCTCCTTTATAAATTATTTGAATATTTTGCCCACGATGGAATCGACGACAGTGAATGGATCAGTTTTCCTTTCAAATACGTCTTCCACGTAGCCATTGAATTCACCCGTCTTGGAGAGGTTTTCTTCAATATGACGGGAAATGCGGTCGTGAATCATTTCGAGCATCTCGCTGCGTGCGCGTTCGCGTCTGCGTTCTTCCAGCAAGCCGGATTCTTCGAGATACTTTCTATGATCACCCAGAGCTGTTACTACATCTTCTACACCCTGGTCTTTATTCGCGATCGTTCTTTCGATCGGCGGACGCCAGTTCTGAGCTTCGCCCAGATCGAGCATCATTTCGATCTCAACATTCAAACGATCTGCGCCGTCGCGATCACATTTATTGATGACAAATACGTCACCGATTTCAAGGATACCAGCCTTGATTGCCTGAATATCGTCGCCAAGTCCGGGTACGAGCACAACAAGTGTGGTATCCGCATTCTTAACGATATCGACTTCGGACTGTCCTACGCCTACTGTTTCGATGAAAATTACATCGAGACCGAAAGCATCCATCAGTTTAACCGCATCTGCGGTCTTGCGGGACAAACCCCCGAGACTGCCGCGTGTACCCATACTACGGATATAAACACCCTTATCCAACGTCAGGTCGTTCATACGAATACGGTCACCAAGAATGGCGCCGCCGGAGAACGGACTGGTAGGATCGACAGCGACGATGCCTACTGTTTTACCCTGTTTGCGAAACTGCTTTATGAGGGCATCAGACAGTGTGCTCTTACCCGCACCAGGCGCACCAGTGATACCGATGACCTGAGCACGACCGGTATGGTGATAGATATCTTTCATGATATCTTCATAACCATCACGTTCGTCTTCAACGATGGTAATTGCTCTCGCTAAGGCGCGTCTATTTCCATTCCAAAAATCCTTCATAGAAAATTCCATGGATACACCGCCTTTTCGAGGAGTAAATCAAGAGAAATAAATAGTTGTAAAGGGCTGAGAGTGCACCCAGCCCTTTAGCAGCTAAATTACACTAATAAACCGCCAAGTGGTAGTCTAAAAGCTAATTATTTTACATTTGCCTGGATGAAGTCAATAACTTCTTTGGTTGGTGTGCCAGGTGTGAAGATAGCCTTTACGCCTGCTTTTTCCAGACCTGAAATATCAGCAGCCGGAATTACGCCGCCGCCGATTACGAGTACATCGCCCATGCCTTTAGCTTCAAGAGCTTTGACAACTTCCGGGAACAGTGTGTTGTGAGCGCCGGACAGCAGGGACAGTGCTACTACATCAACGTCTTCTGCGTCAGCTGCTTCAACGATCTGTTCAACGGTCTGGCGAAGACCTGTGTAAATAACTTCCATGCCTGCATCACGGAGTGCACGGGCAATAACCTTTGCGCCGCGATCATGTCCATCAAGACCCGGTTTAGCTACGAGTACTCTGATACGTTTATCTGCCATTGTTAATTACCTCCAGAACTATTTCCGATTATCGAATTAAAGTGTGTTGTGCGGTTTGTATTCGCCGAATACCTTACGGAGTACTCCGCAGATTTCGCCGAGGGAGCAATAAGCACGTACGCAGTCGAGAATAACTGGCATCAGGTTTACTTCTTCATCAGCAGCTGCAACTTCCAGCTTCTTCAGTTCTTCCTGAACCTTAGCGTTATCACGTTCTGCTTTAACTTTAGCCAGTTTGTTCTTCTGGAATTCACCAGCGGAGGAGTCAACCTTCAGCAGGCCTTCAACCGGTGGTTCTTCCATTGTGAACTTGTTGACGCCAACGATTGTCTTTTCGCCGGATTCAACAGCCATTTGCCAAGCATAAGCGGAGTCCTGAATTTCCTTCTGGATATAGCCTTTATCAATAGCTTCTACAGCGCCGCCCATTTCATCGATCTTTCTGATGTATTCTTTAGCTTCAGCTTCGATAGCGTTGGTCATAGCTTCAACATAGTAGGAGCCGCCGAGCGGATCAACTACGTCAGCCAGGCCGGATTCATAAGCAACGATCTGCTGTGTACGCAGAGCGATGGTTACGGATTCAGTGGTTGGCAGAGCCAGAGCTTCATCGCGGGAGTTGGTGTGCAGGGACTGGGTTCCGCCCATAACAGCTGCTGCTGTCTGCAGAGCAACACGAACGATGTTGTTGTTTGGCTGCTGAGCTGTCAGCATGGAGCCTGCGGTCTGGGTGTGGAAACGCAGTTTCATGGATTTTTCGGCTTCAGCGTGGAATCTTTCTTTCAGAATTGTAGCCCACAGACGACGGGAAGCGCGGAATTTAGCGACTTCTTCGAGTACGTTGTTGTGTGCATTCCAGAAGAAGGACAGACGTGGAGCGAATTCATCGATGTGCATGCCAGCTTTCAGAGCTGCTTCGATGTAAGCGATACCATCAGCGATGGTAAATGCGATTTCCTGAGCAGCGGTGGAACCAGCTTCACGGATGTGGTAACCGGAAATGGAGATGGTGTTCCACTTCGGAACGTTCTTGGAGCAGTATTCGAAAATGTTGGTGATTAAACGCATGGATGGTTTAACCGGGAAAATGTAGGTGCCGCGAGCGGAGTATTCCTTCAGAATATCGTTCTGAATGGTGCCGCGGAGTGCGGAAGCAGGAACGCCCTGTTTTTCAGCAACTGCAATGTACATAGCGAGCAGAACGGATGCCGGTGCGTTGATGGTCATGGATGTGGAAACTTTGCCCAGGTCGATCTGATCGAACAGGATTTCCATATCTTTCAGGGTATCAATAGCAACGCCTACTTTACCAATTTCGCCTTCAGCCATCTTATCATCGGAGTCATAACCGATCTGGGTTGGAAGGTCGAATGCTACGGACAGACCAGATCCGCCGTTAGCAATCAGGTAACGATAACGTTTGTTGGATTCTTCAGCGGTTGCGAAGCCTGCATACATACGCATGGTCCAGAGACGGCCACGATACATGGTCGGCTGTACGCCACGGGTGTATGGATATTCGCCCGGGAAACCGAGGTCTCTTTCATAATCAAAACCTTCGAGATCGAGAGGTGTGTACAGGTTCTTGTGTTTAAGACCAACTCTTTCCGGATGTTTTGCCGTCTGTTTTGCATATTCTGCATTGTAGGCATCAAGTTTAGCTTTCAGGGATTCGTTAGACATGAGTTCATCTTCCTCCTAAAAAAGTAAGTAAGTAACTTCTGGGAAAAAACTTCCCATCATTTATCAGCGGCGGCGTCTTTATGCTCTTCTCACTGTTTTCTAAGGGAACTTCTTTCCGGTCCAGGGCCCGCAACGCCTTCCCCGCTGCAGCGCTTTTTCAAGTCTTCTTGCAGCGGTTTCAGGACACTTGCGAAACCCATGTGTATGACACTGTCAATGGGCAGTCATCATCATAGATTATTATACAGTACTGAGTTTATTTGTAAAGCATTAAAAATTCTAATACAGCACTAAATTATTTCTTGAAGTGCATATCGCCGGTTTCTGCCAGGCTTTCATGGAATTTGAAAGCTTCCGGAAGAATGTGCGGGGTCTGGCTGTGGCCGCATGCGGCAACTGCTCTTTCATAGTAGTCCATGAGCTGATCTCTGTAGGACGGATGAGCAACGTTGTTGATGATAACCTTTGCTCTTTCCTTCGGGCTCAGGCCGCGAACATCTGCGACACCCTGTTCAGAGATGAATACATGGGTATCGTGTTCGGTGTGGTCAACATGGGAGCACATCGGAACAACTGCGGAGATCTTGCCGCCCTTAGCGGAGCTGTGGCAGAAGAAGCAGGACAGGAATGCGTTACGAGCGAAGTCGCCGGAACCGCCGATACCGTTCATCAGCTTGGTGCCTGTTACATGTGTGGAGTTTACGTGGCCGTAAATATCCATTTCAAGAGCCGTGTTCATGCCGATAACGCCGATACGACGAACAACTTCACCGTTGTTGGAGATTTCCTGCGGACGCAGAACGATCTTCTTGTTGTATTTTTCGATGTTGTCGTAGAAACGTTTCAGGCCTTCCGGAGATGGAGACAGGGAAGTACCGGAAATCATGTCGATCTTGTCTTTGTCGATCAGCTCGAACATGCCGTCCTGGATAACTTCGGTGTATACGGACAGGTTCTTGAACCGGGATTCAACGAGGCCATGGATAACTGCATTAGCAACGTTGCCTACGCCAGACTGCAGCGGGAGCAGGTTTTCCGGAAGTCTGCCATGTTTAACTTCGTTGGTCAGGAATTCTACAAGGTTGTTGCCCATTGCTTCAGCGTCGTCATCGAGCGGAGCCAGTGCACGGGTTACGTCTGGCATATCGCATGGAACGATAGCTACGATCTTGGACGGATCGCATTTGATGTACGGTGTGCCGATACGGTCGCCAGCGTGGAGAATCGGAATCGGTTCGCAGTGCGGCGGGTTCTTACGCATGTAAATATCAGCCATGCCTACGAGGCCGAGTGGCTGAGTGGTGTTAACTTCGACAATGACTTTCTTAGCGGTGTCTACGTATACCGGAGAGTTGCCGATAGCGGTTGTCGGGTAGATTTCGCCGTTCGGTCCGATCTTGCATGCTTCAACGACTGCGAAGTCCGGGCCGGTTACGCGTTCGCCTTTAACGTTGGTGAAGAAGCCAGCACGAACCTGCTGTGCTACATGAGACAGATGCAGGTCATAGTAGCTTACCTGGCCATTGTTGATGGCTTTCCTCAGGTTAGCGTTTGTCTGGTAAGGCATACGAACTCTGACGCCGTTTACAGCAACCAGTTCGGTATCGATCTGGGAACCGGTGGAAGCGCCTGTCCAGATATCTACCTGGAACGGGGTCTGTTTCATGCGTTCTGCGAGTTCATGCATTGTAATTTTCGGATAGCCGCATGGCGTAAATCCGGAAATACCGATGATGTCCCCTGCATTGATCATAGCTGCAGCTGCTGCGCCTGGCATGACCTTGGAGAGAAGGCTCTTGTCCTCAATCCTGCTAAGGAATTCACTATCATTGGTGTCGATCATTACTATCATCCTCCCAAAAATAAAATAATATATAAAAGTCCACAGCTTGATTTACCTGCTTTTGCTGCAGATCTTTTTACCTCAGTAAAAAACACAGTCTATACGAGACGGGAATGTTTTCTTCTCTTTATCGAAAATGTTCGGTAAACATTTACTTCAAAAAATCCATTTCCTAATCTAATTCATCATACTGACTGCATTTTTATTTACCTTATCACCTTTATCATTATACCACATTTTCTGAGATTGTATCCCCTAAAATAGGTTCTCTGTTTCTTAATTTCTATTATGGGTCATATAAATAATTCCTATTAGACAAATTATGATTTACATGTTGTATAAGATGAAATTTACAGAAAACCATAATCATATATTTCTATTTTTCGTTTGCATGACTTATGCATGAAGCCCACAAACCCGCCAGACTCCAGAAACAAAATGATACGGAACGGCTAAAAAGTACATGGTCTCCGAAGCTGATAATGGCAATCAAGATGACGGCAAGCATGCCGCCTAGGCCCATGGCACGGTCAAAGGCAGTCTCTCCCCCTTTGAAAATCCTGTAGGCGATGATACCCTGCGCAAAGAAAGCAGCCAGGAATGCAAGGCCACCCGGGATCCCTACTTCGGCCAGCATGTTCAGGTACATGTTGTGTGCATGGAAAATCAGTACATTGTCATTCTGTATAAAGAAATTGTAATCCGGGTATGCGAGGAAATACGATCCCCAGCCGATGCCCAGAAGAGGATGTTCTTCAATCATGGCTCTCGTGCTTTCCCAGAGAGCGAAGCGAAGATCGACGGACGTGTCATCCCCTCTGAAAAGGGAAAGGAAACGTTCGGCAATCTGTCCGTGATAAAAGAGAAGGCCAATCGGAACGAGCAGGAATAAAAGACCGAATCTCTTATCATGAAAAATGGCAAGGCCTGCCACGATGCCGCCGGCTGCCACCCACGCGCCTCTGGAATAGGTAAGCGCCAGGCAGGTAAGGAGCACCAGCAGGACGATTCCGAAAATGTACTTTCTTCTCCCCTTCTTCTCATAGAGGAAGAAAGAGGAAAGCGCACTGATGATCATCAGAAGGTAAGCGCCCAGAAGGTTCGGATTCTCCAGCGTCGAATACATGCGGCGGCGGAGAAGCGGGAAACGCTCCGGATCGACCCAGCTCTGCGCGGTAAGATCCTTTGCCATGTCATGGGCATCCGCATACTGGAAGAAACCGTAAGCGGCTACACAGAGAGCACCTGCCAGGAAGGCATAGAGCGCCTTTTCCTTTTCCCTGACCGTACGGATCGTGGAAAAGACCATGAGATAGACGGCCGCATAAAGAAGCGGCTGGAGCGACCAGTTGAAAATCGAGAAGAAGCTGTCCTTGGATACGGCCGTGGACAGAAGCGAACACGCTAAAAAGACGGCTCCTGCTCCCCAGTATGGAGGGACGCGGAAGGACACTTCCTTTGATGTACGCCAGTTGACCAGCCACAGGATGAGGGCCGGGATGAGGGGCGCATAGAAAAGGAATGGATTCAGCGGAATCAGGAACAGCGTCAAATATAAAAGATAGAGGACATGCTCGCGCGAGCATGCTTTATGCATCAGGCCAAAAAAACCCATTTCCACCTCCGGCTAATAAATTCTATAAAAGGAACCACTTTGTTCCGTATCTCATTATAATAGACTGATTCTTTTAGGGCAACGGCACGCCCTTTCGTCCTTTTTTCCTTTAAAGCGCTTTTTCTTCACTTTTTCTCTCTTTTACTTTTGTATTCTCAAAATAACAATTTTAAAATTTTCTTGACGCTTTCATGACGAAATGCTATAGTATGTCCAACTTGATACAAGCGATGAAGAGAAGAGTACGCGGAAAGAAAGCCAAAGAGAGTCCCGAATGGTGAGAAGGGACGCCGGACATCCGCCGAACATGGCCTTGGAGCATGCGCCGCCGAATGATGAAGCGGCCCGGGAGTTCCCGTTACAGGACAGGAGTGCCTTGCACTTCACAAGGTCTTTCCGGCGACGGAAAGGCGAACATGGGTGGTACCACGAAACAGAATCCTTCGTCCCGTCGGGAAGAGGGATTTTTTGTACCCGGAATCGTTATTTCCACGAAATCATAAGGAGGACTTACTATGAACTACCGCAAAACTCTCGCCGTTTCCCTTGCTGCTCTTGCTGCCGCTGGTCTCATCGCCGGCTGCGGCGGAGAAAAACCGGCTGCTTCCAAGGCTGCAGGCTCCGCTTCCAAAACAACGACCATCAAAGTCGGCGTCTCCCCCGTTCCGCATGAACAGATCGTCAATGCAGTGAAGGATCAGCTTGCCAAGAAAGGCATCAATGTAGAAATCGTCGAATTCACTGACTATGTCCAGCCGAACCTGGCCCTGAAAGACAAGAGCCTTGACGCAAACTTCTTCCAGCACAAACCATATCTGGATGAATTCTGCAAATCCAGAGGCCTGAAGCTTGCTTCCGTCGGTGCTGTTCATCTTGAACCAATGTCCGTTTTCTCCAATAAGTACAAATCCCTCGCTGAACTGCCGGACGGCGCATCCATTGCCATTCCGAACGATCCGACCAATGGCGGCCGTGCTCTCCTCGTCCTCCAGTCTGCCGGCCTGATCAAACTCCGTGACGGTGCTCCTGTCACTGCTACCCCGCAGGATATTGCTGAAAACCCGCACAACCTGAAGTTCTCCGAACTCGAAGCTCCGCAGCTCCCAAGATCCCTGGCTGACGTCGATGCTGCTGTCATCAACATAAACTTCGCTCTGGAAGCCAAGCTGAATCCGAAGGATGCCATCTACACAGAAAGCAAGGACTCCCCGTACGCTAACATCGTAGCTGTAAGAGCTGGCGATGAAAACCGTCCGGAAATCCAGGAACTGATGAAAGCGCTCACCAGCCCTGAATCCAAGAAATTCATCGAAGACACCTACAAAGGCGCTGTCATTCCTGCATTCTGATCAACTAATTAAGGAAATAGAAAAAGACCGTGGATCTGATTTCCATGGTCTTTTTTACTGGCACTATACTATAGCCGCCCGCAAAAAAGAGGCCCCGGGATTTCCGGAGAGCCTCTTCTTTTATTATATATATACTATATAAAGTTAAGAAACAGGTGTCACAAGTGTCACAAATGCCGCACCGAAATTAATCGCCGAATGGAAGAGGCTTATTTTCAGGCGTTTGGGAAATACAGGTTACATCTCTCCGACCGGCTATTTCTTCCGGTGTCAGCTGAACGACCCGAAAACCGCGCCCGTTATGAACACGCATACGCGGAAATTCAAGCGTCTCCATCGCACGGAGCACACGGTTTTTCGAGAGGGGATACTTAATCATGGAGCCAATACACTCCATAATTTCGGCGGTAGAGATATATTTGCCCGCTTCACCAAGAACCGGCGGACGGAAACGGGAACAAATCAGTTCCTCTTCGATATTGGGTTCCTCAAACTCCCGGTTCTGAAGGTTTATCCGGAGGTTCTCCTCATTGGTGTACCAGTAGCAGAAGCCTTCACGGTAGAGGGAAAGGGCTTGGGAGTAAAGTCCCTCATGGAAAATAGGATTCTTATACGTATTGTCGATGCCCGTCACCCGGAAGACCCTCCAGCGACGGCTGCCGGTAT
>OGGJ01002597.1_pt1 | contig 12445 bp, 12 predicted proteins | sample 1571071 | NCBI WGS metagenome assembly OGGJ01 (sample SAMEA2581954, study PRJEB24529) | metagenome | biome: Human gut stool | place: China | collected 2011
TATTAAAAAGTGTGGATTTGCCCACGTTGGGGCGGCCCACAATGGCAACAACAGGTCTCGCCATAACAGACCCTCCTTTCAAGCAAATAGCAAGAAAGGCGGACATAAGCCCCGCAGCCTGTCCGGCTGTGACCAAGTCCGCCTTTGTGTTGAAGTTTTTGGCTTACGCCTCGTCCTTGCTGACAACTGCCTTGCCGTTGTAGTAACCGCAGTTGGCGCACACTTTGTGCGGCACGGTGTAGCCGGCGCAGTTGGGGCACTTAACGAGAGTAGGCGCATTCAGCTTCCAAACGCTGGAACGTCTTTTGTTCTTTCTTGCCTTTGAAGTTTTTCTCTTAGGTACTGCCATTTGAATTGCCTCCTTTATAATCCTTGATGCAAAATAATCACTTAATCCAGCAGCTGCAAAAGGGATTCCAATCTGGGATCCACATCCTTTTGGCAGTCGCAGGGTCCGTCATTCAAATTTTTGCCGCACTTGCAGCAAAGGCCCTTACAGTCCGGTTTGCACAGCATTTTGGTGGGAAAGAACAATAATAGCTCTTCCCGCAAAAGGTCGCTGAGATCCAGCGCGCTGTCCTGTACCAAAACATATTCGTCATCCGCATCCTCCCGGTTTTGGAGATCCTCTACCAAGATCTTGTGTAAAGACAACGACATGGGCTTTTGAATGGGCTCGGCGCAGCGGTCGCACACGCCGTCAAACACAAAGGACAGATCCAGATCTAAATAACATACATCCGCCAGTGCATACGCCTGTCCGGTCACGCGCACCGGATGGCGCAGCGGGCAATACGAACCGTATTGCAAATCGTGGAAGTCCAGCTGCTCCTCAATGGCAATACGCTGTGTATCGCCGCCGAAAAGTGCCTTCAGGTCTAACTTCACAAAACCACCTCACGATCGCACTTTAAGTATTATATATACAAGACGCCGCTTTGTCAATAGTTATTTTTGCGGCGGAAAAAATAAAGAGCCTGAAAAAGGCTCTTTATTTGTGCATTTTTGCTTACAGCTCTTCGCAGTAGTCAAACACTTCCACCGGCAGATCCTCTTTGTCACAGCTGATGGTGAAGTAGAAATCCACATCCTGTGCCTCGCTCAACTCGGACAGCATATCAAAGAACTGTACCAGCTTCTGATACTCTCTGCCAACGATCTTAAAGGTGGCGTCGATCAAAATATCCGTCACGTCGTAGTTGCCGGCGCAGATACCGGCCAAAAAGCCGTAAAACGCCTTACAACCGCTGACACGGTATGTATCGGTCTCCAGCAGGCGAGCCTTAGAGGACACATCGTAAGTGAGCTTGGGCTCCTTTTCAATGCACACCACATTGCCGTCAGACTTCTCTACGCAGGTGTTCACCAGGTCAATGAGTTTTTTGGTTTTGCCTGAGCCTTTGTTGCCGATAATGAGCTTAATCATTTATTATTCCTCCAATAGGATTTATTTGCAACTCTATTTTAGCATAACCCCAACTGTTTTTCAAGGTTTTCTTTTTCACTTTCATAACCGGGTTTGCCAAGGAGCGCAAACATATTCTTTTTGTAGCTCTCTACGCCGGGCTGATTAAAGGGATTGACCCCCAGCATATAGCCGGAAACGGCGCATACTTTCTCAAAGAAATAGATCATATAGCCCATGTTTTCTGCGTCCAGGGCGTCGATTTCCAGAACAAAGTTGCCAACGCCGCCGGCGGTGTGGGCCAGCAGAGTGCCCTGGCGGGCCTTTTCATTCACATAACTCATTTCCTTACCGGCCAGGAAGTTCAAGCCGTCAATATTGCCCTCTTCCGCACCGATCATATAATCGCTCTGGGGGCGGGCAAACTGCATCACGGTCTCAAACATCAGCTTGCTGCCGCTTTCCTGGATATACTGACCTACGGAGTGCAGGTCGGTGGAAAATACGCAGGACACCGGGAACAGACCCTTGCCGTCCTTGCCCTCGCTCTCTGCAAACAGCTGCTTGAGCCATTCGTTGAACAGTGTCATTGCCGGCTCATAAGACACAAAGCACTCCAGACTCTTGCCCTTGTTGTAGAAGCAATTTCTGGCGGCGGCATATTTCAGCACATCGTTGGTGTCTACCGTCTGGCCACAAAGCGTGTCCTCTGCGGTCTTGGCCCCGGTCATCAGAGCATCAATATCAATACCGGCAACAGCGATGGGCAACAGACCCACGGCGGTGAGCACGCTGTAGCGTCCGCCGATGTTGTCGGGCACGACGAATTCCTCGTATCCCTCCTGATCGGCGAGGGACTTGAGCGCGCCTTTGTGCGCGTCGGTCGTGGCGTAAATGCGCTTCACGGCTTCGGCCTTGCCGTATTTCTTTTCGAGCTTTTCGCGGAAGAAGCGGAACGCGACGGCGGGCTCGGTCGTCGTGCCGGACTTCGAGATGACGTTGACGGAGAAATCGTCGTCGCCGATGAGCTCCGTCACCTCGCGCAGCGCGTCGGAGGAGAGGCCGTTGCCGATAAAGTAGATGTTCGGCGTGGACTTCTTCTTTAAGTTATAGTTCGGGGAGCAGAGGCATTCGATGACGCCGCGCGCGCCGAGATAGCTGCCGCCGATGCCGATGACGACGAGCGCCTTGGAATCGCCCTGAATCTTCTTCGCCGCGGCGAGGATGCGGGCGTACTCGCCTCTGTCATAGTCGCGCGGGAGCGTGACCCAGCCGATGAAATCAGAGCCCTTTCCGCCGCCGTTTTGCAGCCAGCCCGCCGCGCGCTCGAGACGCGGGCGCAGCGCCGCTTCATACGGCAACGAGAGAAACGATACGGCATGGGATACGTCGATAGACAGCATAAAAATGGCCTCCTGCGATCAAAAATTCTTGCTTGCATTGTAGCACACGGCAAAAAAAGAAACAAGCGTAAAGCGGGGAAAAGAGGGGAACGGACGTTCGTTTTTTGCGTTTAGCGGGCAGAAACTGTGGAAAGCGGCAAAAAGATGGCTGCTTTATCGCTACATCTTTGTAAAGTGCGTGTATTTACTGTCACGCGTTATTGTGTTATTGTGTTACCACACTAAATCGAACGGCCAAGCGCCGGAACTTACAGGAGGAAGAAACGATGAAAAAATTCTTAGCCATGGCGCTTGCCGCCGTGATGGTACTGGCCCTTGCCGCCTGCGGCAGCAAGAACGACACCGCCGACGATACCGGTGATGCGCAGGACGCGCAGGGCGGCGAGACGCAAAAGCTGATCGTCGGCTTTGATGCCGAGTTCCCGCCGTTCGGCTTCATCGCCGCTGACGGCACGTACGACGGCTTTGACCTCGCGATGGCGAAGGAGCTGTGCGCGCGCCTCGGCTGGGAGTACGAGGCCGTGGCCATCGACTGGAACAGCAAGGACGCCGAGCTTTCGAGCGGCACGATCAACTGCATCTGGAACGGCTTTACCTACACCGGCCGCGAAAATGACTACACGTTCTCCGATCCCTATGTGGATAACTCCATCGTGATGGTCGTGAAGGCCGACAGCGGCATCACCTCGCTCGCGGACCTCGCCGGTAAGAGCGTGATGGCGCAGGCCGCGTCCTCCGCGGTCGACGCGATCAACGAAAACGAGGACTTCAAGGCGTCGCTCAAGGAGGTCGTGGAGCTGGGCGACTACAACATGGGCTTTATGGACTTAGCCCAGGGCACGGTGGACGCCGTGGCCGCTGACCTCGGCGTTGCGCAGTATCAGATCGCGAACAACGACGGCGACTATGTCATCCTTGACGAGCCCCTCTCCACCGAGCAGTACGCCATCGGCTTCCTCAAGGGCAACACCGAGCTGCGCGACGCGGTGAACGCCGAGCTTCTCAAGATGGCCGAGGACGGCACCATGCTGGAGATCGCGCAGAAGTACGTCGATCAGGGTCTCGTGCTCGACAGCCTGTGCCTTATCAACAAGTAAAAACGTTTACCTCGGGCGACTATAAAAACCAATTATAACTCATAGGCGCCCATCCTCTTCTCAGGGAGGGAGCGGGGGCGAAAGCCCCCGCTTTTTCCCGCTTATGACCGAATAAGGGAGAATCATTCCATGACTGTATCCACGATGCTTTCGCTATTATCCGAGGGCTTTGTCACATCGCTTTTGATCTTCGTGCTGACGCTGCTATTCTCGATGCCGCTGGGCCTTGCGGTGATGTTTGGCCGCCGCAGCAGATTGACGCCGCTGCGCGGCTTCATCAAGGCGTATATCTCCATCATGCGCGGAACGCCGCTGATGCTGCAGCTGATGGTCGTCTTCTACGGGCCGAAGCTCCTGCTTGGCGTCACGGTGCCGGGCAACTGGCGCTTCACGGCGGTCATCGTCGCGTTCGTCATCAACTACGCGGCGTATTTTGCCGAGATCTACCGCGGCGGCATCGAGTCCATCCCGCGCGGGCAGTATGAGGCCGCGCAGGTGCTCGGCTACACCAAGGCACAGACATTTTTCAAGATCATCCTGCCGCAGATGGTCAAGCGCGTCATCCCCGCGGTGACGAACGAGGTCATCACGCTCGTCAAGGACACGTCGCTCGCGTCCGTCATCGGCACGGTGGAGATGTTCACGCGCGCCAAGCAGATCGTTGCCTCGCCGAATACGCCGGGCATGCTGGCGCTGGTGGCGGCGGGTGTCTTCTACTATGTCTTCAACTATGTGGTCGCCTTCGCCATGGAAAAATGGGAGCAGGCGCTGCGCTATTACCGCTAAAGGGAGGGGAGAGCAATGGCAGTTTTTGAAATGCGGAACGCTAAAAAGGCGTTCGGCTTGCTCGAGGTCTTAAAGGGCGTGTCGCTCAAGGTGGAAAAGGGCGAGGTCGTGTCGATCATCGGTCCCTCGGGCGGCGGCAAGTCGACGATGCTGCGCTGCGCGACGCTGCTTGAAACGATGGATTCCGGCACGCTCGCGTATGGCGAAAACGTCGCCGCGCGCGAGGAAAACGGCAAAAGCGTCTACGCCGGAAAAGCCGCGCTCGCGCAGGTGCGGCGGCAGTTCGGGCTGGTGTTCCAGCAGTTTGACCTCTTCCCGCACTACACAGTGCTGAAAAACGTCTGCGACGCGCCGATCTCGGTGCAAAAGCGCGATAGAGCCGAGGTTGAGGCCGAGGCCATGGCGCTGCTCGACAAAATGGGACTAAAAGGCAAGGAAAACGCCTACCCCTATCAGCTCTCGGGCGGGCAGCAGCAGCGCGTGGCCATTGCCCGCGCGCTCGCGATGAAGCCGGAAATCCTTTTTTTCGACGAGCCGACCTCCGCGCTCGATCCGCTTTTGACCGGCGAGGTGCTGCGCGTCATCCGCTCTCTTGCCGACGAGCACATGACCATGGTCATCGTGACGCACGAGATGCCCTTTGCCCGCGCCGTGAGCGACCGCGTCGTGTTTTTAGACGGCGGCGTCATCGTGGAGCAGGGCAGCCCCGAGCAGGTCTTCGAAAACCCGCAGCAGGAGCGAACCAAGGAATTCTTGCAGTCTTACCACGAGACGAGCAGCGCTCAGGCGTAGTAATTCACGAGCAGGTCGACGACCGCACCGTAGCTCTGCGTGCCGAGTTCATCGCCGTAGGATTTGATCATCTTATCATTGAGCGACTGGGTGACGGTGGCCGTGAGGCCCTTGTACTGCGCCCAGTAGGCGCTGTTGTAGCGCAGATCGAGCACGATCTCGTCGGGTAAGCTGTCGCGAATCTGCTGCCACGCGTCGGGGTCGACGCGGTACAGCGCGTTGCCGAGGTGAATGTAGCCGAGCATCCAGCCCGCATAGTTGTAGTTTGCGTCGTCGCAGCGCGTGCAGGCGAGGACCGCAAGGAAGTTGCTCTGCTGCTCGGACGTGATGCCGCGCTGATGCGAGAGCTCGTGCGCGCAGGTCGAGGCCAGCAGCATCGCGGGCGAGTCCATGTTCACGTTTGACTCGCCCGTGAACGGAAAGTAGAAGCCCGTGAAGTTCATCGCGCTCATGATCTTCGAAAAGAAAATGCCCTTGGGCTTCTGGTCCGGCATGTCGAGGAACGGAAATTCGTCGTACAGGCAGTCGTACACCGTGTCGGCGTAGTTAAGGATCTCCTGCCGGTCGGCGGTGAAGAGGCCGTTTTCGTCGCGCGCGATGTGCGTCGACGCCTCGGCGAGATGGTCCGCGAAATACTGCGTGACGCGCACTAAGTCTTCATACGCGACGGGCTCGGGCGAAAGGCCGCTTCTGTCGCAGAAGTCGTCCGCGTAATAGTTCGCGCCCCAGAGAAGCGAGAACGCGGCGCAGACCGTGAGAAACAAATCGAGCACGAAGAGCGCGCAGCGGTACGCGGCGCGCCCTTTTTGGCGCGACTTTATAAGATAGCGCACCATCAGCACGAGCAGCACGACCGCCGTGACCGCCGTGACCGCCGCGAGTACGTACAGAAGCTCTGCGACCGAAAACGGCAGCGCTGCGCACGCGCGGCCTAAGAACTGCTCGAAGGGCAGCGTGACCGAATAGACCCAGAAATTGACGGCCGCGCGGTTTCCGCGGAAAAGATAGAAAAGCACAAGGACTGCGCCGCAGGCGAAAAGCCAGCGGTGCAGTCCTTTGTTGTCACGGTACAGGGTTTTCATGGGGAGATCAGTCCTTTTTTTCATCCGGAGAGGCGAGCGGCGCGGGGGCGAACATCGCGTCGTCCGTCACGCCCTTTTTCGTGAGGCTGCGGTTCGTGAACCAGTTCACAAGCGAGCTGATGCACGCGAAGATCGGAACGCCGAGGAACATGCCGAGCACGCCGCCGAAGCCGCCGCCGACCACGATGGCCACGATGACCCAGAAGCTCGAAATGCCGGTGGATTTGCCGAGGATCTTCGGCCCCAGAATATTGCCGTCAAACTGCTGCAATGCGATGATGAAGAGAATGAAATAAAGGCACTGCTTGGGGCTGACGAGCAGGATGAGGAATGCGCTCGGAATGGCGCCGAGGAACGGGCCGAAGATCGGAATGATGTTCGTCACGCCCACGAACACCGAAATAATTGGCGTATACGGGAACTTGAAGATCGAGCAGCAGATGAAGCAGAGGATGCCGATGATGAGCGAGTCGAGCAGCTTTCCGCGCACGAAGCCGCTGAAGATACGGTCAGCCTCGGCCACGGCGCGCAGCGTGCGGCGGTACGGCGTTTCGGGCAGAATGGCGTAGAGGATCTTCTTCGACTGCTTGGCAAAGCTCTCCTTGCGCGCGAGCAGATAGACCGAGATCATCATGCCGATGAGAATGTTCTTGAGGAAGATGACGACGCTCCAGATGCCGCCCGTCACGGCGACGATCGCGACCTGCGCCTGCGGGATGACCGTGTCGGTGACCCACTTGACGAGCTTATCGTAGTAGCCGTTGAGTGCGGAGAGCAGCTGGTCGGAGTAGATGTCGTCGGAGAAGATCGTCTGATTCTCCACAAGGCTGTTGACCCAGTTGTAGACGGTTTTATAATAGCTTTCAAAGTTGTCGGCCAGTGTCTTCGTGCTGTCGACCAGCTCGGGGATGAGGATGCTGAACATCAGGTAGATGAGGGCGATGACGCAGATCCACGTGACGAGGATGCTCAGCCCCCGGACGAGCGAAGACTTGACCTTCGGCAGCCCCTTTTGGATATACCGGTCGAAAAAGTCGACGATGGGGGCGAGAAGGTACGCGAACACAAGGCCGTAGATGACCGGCGAGAGCACGCTCATCAGCTTGTCGAAAAAGTCCAGCAGCACGCGGGACTGGAAAAACGTGTCGTAAAACATCAGCACCGCGCAGGCCGAGACGATCAGCGTTACGCCGAGGTGAAGATAGGTTTTGTTCTGCTTCATGGGCTCCCCCTTTTTTTGGGCAAAAGGCGTTAAATGACTGCTAAAAAGATACCAAAAACAGCTTACTATTTTTTGCTGGGAATTGCAACCGCTCATTTCGTGTGTTATGATAATCTTTACTCTCTGTTAATGAAGATGAACAGAACTTGACTTTTTTGGCAGAGGGTGATTTTGACCGACAGGGCGCAGGGTGCTTTGCCGGTCTGATGCTGTGAAGAGCAAACGAGGAGGAACCCATGGACGACAAAAAGCTGCTCTTTATCGTCAATCCCCGCGCGGGAAAGACCAAATCCCTCGCACCGCTGTTTGACGCCGCCGCGATCTATTCCGAGGCGGGCTATCTCGTCTCCGTGCGCAAGACCACGCACCGCGGAGAAGCGACGGAGCTCGCCGAATCGCTCGGGCCGGAATTCGACGTCGTCGTCTGCCACGGCGGCGACGGCACGCTCAACGAAACGGTGAACGGTGTGATGCGCATTCCGCGAGAATACCGCCCGCTCGTGAGCTATCTGCCCGGCGGCAGCACGAACGACTTTGCCGCGAGCCTGAATATCTCGTCGAATCCCGCCGAGGCGGCGGCCTCCGCCATGCGCATGAAGCCGAGATCTCTCGATGTGGGCAAATTCGGCGAGCGGAACTTCGTCTATGTCGCGTCGTTCGGCGCGTTCACAAAAACGACCTACACCGTCCAGCAGGATATCAAGAATATGTTCGGGCACTTTGCCTACTTACTCGAGGGCGTCAAGAATCTCGACACGCTCTGCCCGTACCGCATGAAGATCGCGGCGGACGGCGAGGTCTTCGACGGGGAATATCTCTTCGGTGCGATCAGCAATTCGACGTCGATCGCGGGGCTGATGAAGCTCTCGCCCGACGAGGTGTCGTTCGACGACGGCAAGTTCGAGCTGCTGCTCGTGCCTGTGCCGCGCACACCGGCTGCGATGCAGGCGCTCATTCTGGCGCTCGTCAACAAGGACTACTATAACTCCGAGGGGCTCATCTTCCGCCATGTCAAGCACGTGACGGCGGAGACCGCCGAGGACATTCCCTGGACGCTCGACGGCGAGTACGACCCCGGCGCGCCGGTCGTGGAGATCGGGATCGAAGATAATGGGGTCACGATGCTATTATAACTTCAAAAAAGAGAGGCTGGCCTATGGGCCAGCCTCTCATAAGGGCAACATTTAAAAGAATCGTTTAGAGCAAGGCAAAAGCACAAGCGGCGCACCAGATTTGGTGCGCCGCTTGTGCTTTTATTTAGGAGCAGCAACCGATATGTGTATTTCTGAAATTTTGCCCAATATCAGTGCTCATACCGGGTCCAGTCGGGTTTTTTGTTCATGCCGGTCCAGGTCTCATAGTTTCCAGTCTTGTGCTTGAACGCGTGGGAGTTGGTGGCCTCCTGGACCGCCAGGGAGAACCAGTCGCCGGGGTTGCAGTCCGGCCAGGTGTTCATGCCTGCCGGCAGGTCGTTGTTCTCCTCGAGGATGCGGTTCAGCACCCGGTTGATCATGTTCATAGCCTGGGCACGGGTGATGTAGGTGTCGGGGCGGAAGGTGCCGTCCTCGAAGCCCTTGATCCAGCCCAGCCCGGCAACTTGCCGGATATACTCCTCAGCCCAGTGTCCGCTGATGTCGGAGAAGGTCTGGGTGGTGCCGCCGGCACCGGTATCAAACCGGGCGCAAATGGCGGCAAACTGAGCCCGCGTGATGGGGGCCTCGGGATCAAAGGTAGTACCGCTATGACCCTGCACGATGCCCAGACCCGTCATGGTGGAGATGGCGGTATTTGCCCAATAGTCATCCGGAACATCGGAATAGGTATTGCTGGTCAGAAGATTGCCGTCACGCACCTCATCTTTCAAAAGCCGGAAGAAAACGGCGGCGGTCTCCGCACGGGAGATCAGTCCATTTGGGTAAACATTGCCATCATTGTGACCGACGATATAGGCAAAGTGGTCTTCGCCGTTCAGCAGCTCAGGTGTGGAGCCGCGGTAGTTCCGAACCGTCGCGGCGTTCAGGGCGTGGCCGTCCTGCGTGTCCACCTTTTCAATGGCAAAATAGAAGTAGGTGGTGGTGGAGCCGCCGCCACCGCCGGAATTCTTGTTCCACTTGGCATACAAGGTGATATCCCCTGTGACAGGACTCGTAAAGTCATATTTGGTTTGGCAGGCCGCATCAGTATACCAAAGAACGGTACTCAGTGCAATGGATATTACATAATATTTTCGCGGAACGGGTGATTGACGGGCGCGGTGCTTGACAAGGCGGCGGGGGTTGATATATCCTTTACTGATAATAAAAACAGGGGCGGTGCGCGGTACAGGGCTGCGCTTGGGCTCCTGATGGGTGTAGAAAGGACACGGCAGATGATGAAGATCGGCTTTATCGGCACAGGAAATATGGGCGGCGCGCTGGCGAGCGCGGCGGCCAGAAGCGGCGAGGTGGAGGTGCTGCTCGCCAACCGCACGAAGGCAAAGGCGGAGACGCTCGCAGAGCGCATCGGGGCCGTTGTGAGCAGCAACGAGATCATCGCGCGCGAGGCGGACCACATCTTCCTCGGCGTGAAGCCGCAGATGATCGTGGACGTGCTCAAGGGCATCGCCCCGGCGCTCAAGGAGCGCAAGAGCGCGCCGGTGCTCATCAGTATGGTCACGGGACTGGACATCGCGCGCATTCAGGAGCTTGCGGGCGGGGACTATCCCGTCATCCGCATCATGCCGAACATGCCCGCCGCCGTGGGCGAGGGCCTGCGCCGTTTTGCCGAACATGCCGGTGAACCTTTCGCTTTCGGCTACATGCCCAATGCCGGTTTCCCCTGGGCGCGCGAACAGCTGGCCGCCCATCTGAGCAAGGAGCAGGGCGTGGCCCTGGAGGCCAATGACGTGCTGCTCACCTGCGGTGCCGCCGGCGGCCTTAATGCCTTCCTGCGCGCCGTCATCAATCCCGGCGAGAAGATGCTGACCTTTGCCCCGTATTTCGTGGAATACGGCTTTTATGTGGCCAACCACGGCGGCAGCCTCCAGGCCATCATGAGCAAGCCCGGGACCTTCGAGCCCGACCTGGACGCCCTGGAAGAAGCCATCGACGAGAAGACCCGCGTGGTGCTCATCAACTCGCCCCACAACCCCACGGGCGTGGTCTACAGCCGCAAGGCCGTCACCTCCCTGTGCCGCCTGCTGGAGAACAAGAGCGAGCAGTACGGCCATCCCATCTGGCTCATCGCCGACGAGCCCTACCGCTTCCTGACCTACGACGGCGTGGAAGTGCCCTCGGTGCTGCCCCTGTACCAGTATGCCGTGGTCATCAGCTCCTTCTCCAAGAACCTGTCCCTGCCCGGCGAACGCGTGGGCTATGTGGCCGTTTCGCCCAAGCTGGCCGACCGTGCCAAGCTCATGGCCGGTCTGACCCTGACCAACCGCATCCTCGGCTTCGTCAACCCGCCCGTGGTGGGCCAGCACATCATGGCCGCCGCCCTGGGCAGCCAGGTGGACGTGGAGATCTACGCCCGCCGCCGTCAGGCCATGGCCGAGGTGCTGACCGATGCCGGCTACAGCTTCCAGATGCCCGCCGGTGCCTTCTACTTCTTCCCGCAGGCCCCCGGCGGCGACGACGTGGCCTTCGTCAACCGTCTGGTGGAAGAGCGCGTGCTGGCCGTGCCCGGTTCCGGTTTCGGCTGCCCCGGCTATTTCCGCCTGGCCTTCTGCGTGGACGAGACCGTCATCCGCAATGCCGCCGAAGGCTTCGCCCGCGCCTACGCCGCGGTGGCCGGCAAGTAACGTCTTTTGGGGGCGGGAGGGCGTGCGCCTTCCCGCCCTTTTTGTCCCCTGCGTCTTCCGGAGGTATCGTGTCCCGTCTCCTTTCCCTTTTTGTCCTGCTGTGCTGCCTCCTGCTGCCTGCCGCGGGCATCCTGGCCCGCGACATCGGCCCGGACGAGGCCCGTCAGGTGCTGGCCCGGCCGCCCGCCGGTCTGGTGGTGCTGGACATCCGCACCCCGGAAGAGTTCCGGGACGGGCATCTGCCCGGCGCCCGCAACCTGGATTTCTTCGCCCCGGATTTCCGGCAGCAGCTGGAAGCCCTGGCGCGCAAGGACGTGCCCATCCTGCTCTACTGCCGTTCGGGCAACCGCTCCGGGCAGGCCATGCGCCTGCTGCGGCAGTGGGGCCGGGACGACGTGCTGCACCTTGCCGACGGCTTCCGCTCCTGGCGGGCCGCCGGGCTGCCCGAAGAATAACGTCCCGCACGGCCCGGCCGTGCCCTCTCCTTCATGGAAACTGCCTTATGTCCGCTTTCATCCCCTCTTCCCTCTATGGCGTCATCGGCTGGCCCCTGGCCCAGAGCCTGAGCCCGCTGCTGCACAACACCGCCTTCCAGGCCCTGGGCATCCCCGCGGCCTACATGCTCTGGGAGCTGCCCCCGGAAAAACTGCCGCGATTCGTGGACAGCATGCGCCTTTTGGGCATCCGCGGCTGCTCCGTCACCCTGCCGCACAAGGTGGAGATCCTGCCCCTGCTGGATCACCGCAGCGAGCGCGTGGAGCTCATGGGCGCCGCCAACACCCTGTACTGGCGGGACGACCGGCTCTGCGGCGAGAACACCGACGTGACCGGCTTCATGCATCCCTTGCGGGAGAAAGAGGGAAATACTTGTAGGCCATTT